>Ga0099822_1012642_pt1 | contig 10054 bp, 5 predicted proteins | sample CowpeawhiteBW_FD_76839 | JGI IMG/M metagenome (GOLD analysis project Ga0099822, IMG submission 76839) | Root nodule microbial communities of legume samples collected from California USA - Cow pea white BW | ecosystem: Host-associated > Plants > Roots > Nodule | place: USA: California | collected... | reverse complement strand
CAAAAATGTATCAAACAGTGTAAATAATTTAAATACTATCATGAAATGCGCTTGAAACATCAGATAAACTTAACAAAATTTGGTTACAAGGATTAGATTCATGGCATTTTGAAAGATGAAGGACTAAATTGGTCAAAAGTTTTAATGAGGGACTAATTCCAAATTTCGCTGAAACTTGAGGGACTAAAAATATATTTAACCCTTTATAAAATCACCTTCTTACTTTTGTTTATTACTATTGTTTTTATCTATATACTTTGTATAATTAATAATTAATTGTCAAGATATACAAGGAAAACTATTAAACTATCATAAAGTTTGACATTCCAATATTAACTTTATCACCGTGTAGAATTGGGAAGTGTAGAGGAGTGAGTTCTTTTGCCATAAACTTTTACTATGGATTTACATAAAGGCTCTGGCACTAAGCTTTAACAAACTGCTAAAATAACACAACATGAACTATGGCCTATAAATCAAATTAATCTAACATATACAGAGTTCCCATGTTGTAAGAAGGATATAGTTTTAGAGTTTTGAGATCACATGAAGTGCATACTTTAGGATGAAGTAATTATGATGTTTCTCAAGTATAACATATAACACTTCTTTTGCTTTCTTTCTGTACAGGTTCCTCTCATTAACAAATGCATGCATGTTTAATATTTTATGTAATTTGAAATGTTGCTGTAATGTTGGTTCTCTCTTAACCTATATATGCACGCAAAGGCAAGCAACACCACAAACATGTTTAGTAAGGTATTACAATCATTTGCCTATAGCTAGACCTAATTGTCTGTAAGTACTATAGATGTACTTTTTATTATCTATATTATTGCAGGTGACATCAATTTTCATGTAACAAAGGCCAAGTGGGCGAAGTTATAATTGAATTGTGGCATTTGGACTTAAGTGGAAAGAGTTGTATCCTAACTATGAGTTATAGTTTTTGGTCTAGTGGTAAGTGCTCAATCTAACAATTGATATCATAAATTCTAATACTTTGAATTCCAAACAGAGCGTATATCATGAATCCTACGATGAATGCTTCTAGGTAAGGGTTATTGAATGTACAACCATTACTCACATTCCTAATGTTTTTTTTTGTTTTTCTGGTTAGGGTTTTTGTACAAAACATATAAATAGGTTTCCTATTTGTAAAATAAACAAGTCAAATTTGAAGTATTTTATAGTTTTACAAACCTGATTGTGTTTCTACTATACTTTGTTTGATGTATTTCTGGTGAGCTTCTTTTTTCCATGGTTGTACTCATCTTTACTAAATACCATACTTACTACGGTATCAAAGTAGGTTAAGGTGTTCTTTATTATGATAAATCTATCTTTTGATCTTTCCTTTTTCTTCTAGTGTTTCTTTCTCCTTTTTCTTCATAGGATTATTTATTAGTGAAACAAAACACACAATGGATTACTGTTTGAATCCATCTAGTCCTAATCGTTTGCATCCTAGAGAAAATCTATCTCTTCTTCTTGTATCTCTTTCTTTTAATGAGACAAATTATCAATCTTTGAGTAGAAATATGCGGCATGCCTTATTGCAAAGAATAAACTTAAGTTCATTGATGGAAGTTTTGGAATTCCTTAATGCAATGATCTAATTTTTGAAGCATGGGAAATGTGGAATGTGATATTTCCTCGATTAATCAGACTTTATGTCGTTAAATTGCATAAAGCACTATCTACATTGATTCTCCAAAAATCTTTCGGAAGACTTGTAGGAAGGGGTCTTAAAAGGTGACCACTTCATAATTTTAGATATGCTTTAAGAAATCCATTCCATCAAACAAGGAAAGTGGAATATGAATTAGGTTTTTACCAATCTTAAAACTCTTTGGGAAGAAATAGAATCTATAAGACCTATACTAACTTAGTTTCGTAGATGATTAAATGGACTAGCCTTGTGTGGTAGGTGATCGAAGTCGTACCCGACCAAATAAAACAGTTAAATGTAATACTCAGAAGTTAATCCAAGGTCGTCTCCCAATTATCAAACCTTACATTCAAAGCTTTCCAGATTGCAATTCAACACAAAGGGGGGAGGGGTTGGTAGATTCAAATGCTTACAACAGATTAAATGAAATGCAACAATGATTAAAACGTACTGACTTCCTTAATTCAAATACGATTTCACTTATTATAGACCACCAAATTAACACATCTACCTACTCTCAATCCACTAGACAATAACCATTAAGCAAAAGTCACAATTCAGTTTCCTTATGCAATTAAGCAATTCATACATCCATGAATTCTTGACAGTCAAGCTACATACATTAAACATGAACATAACTCAACCCAAACATATGCACTTAATCTATAAATTAAGCATAAACAGATGAACCACATACATTCCACAAATCTATATCACACAAAAAATAACATGTTTATTCTTAAAATAATATAGATAAATATATAAAATAATGTTACTTTAAATAATATTCTTATGAAGAGGCTTAAAAAGGAACTTTCTTTAATAATAAATATCCAAATCTAAATAAATAAAAAAATTTAATTTACTAATGATTTGTGTTCATAATTAGAATTGATTTATACAATAAGTAATTATATGATTCGTTTCTAATTTTTTTTCATTAAACGACTAGTTAATTTCATTAAATATTTTTAATTTTCTCGAAATCTTTTAAATTTATATATTTCCAATTAATAATTATATGATTAATTTTAATTTTTTTTATCAATTAATTGATTTCATCAATTATTTTAAATTTCTTTAATTATAAATAAAATTTTTAATTGGTAACGAGTAATACTATTATAATTACTATTATTTTTGTTATTATTAACTCAACAAATATTAAATTAATATTTATTGAGTAATAGTTGAATTATTATTATTATTATTTTATATTATTACATGTCAAAATATATATATATATATATATATATATATATATATATATATTATTTTTATAATATTTCAAGTTTAACTTCATTTTTTTAAAATATAATATGACCAATTCATTTTAAATGAGTTTAAGTTTTTATATCTATGGTTCTGTTAACAAATTTTAACATCAACATTTGTTTCGAATTTTGTTTACGGATCTTTAATGCACATTATATTTACATTTTATTTTATTTTAATAATGATTCGTGTATACACATTTCATTTTAATATAACATAACTCAAAAGTGTAATTATAAATTTTAATCGTACAACACTATTATTTTATTACACCTAACTATTAATATTACTATTATAGTATTAATATGATTCATATTAATGAATATTTATTATTATTATTATTGGTAACTACTATTAATCTATTATTAATATTATTTTACATTATTATTATTATGTCTACACTATTCTAATATTATTATTATTAGTTGTGTTATTATTCTGCATTATTGATTATATTATTATTATTGTTATTATTATTATATTAGTATTAATGTTATTAATATCAATAATAAATTATTATTAATATAATCAGAAAAGTCAAATTGTTTGGAACATGTTGTGATGTGAATTAATGTTAGTTATGAATAAGATTGGATGTGTGGTTCTCTTTAATTTTTTTTTCCTATGCTAATCTCTATGTGAACATGTGTTAATGTTGTTGTTGGATAGTGATGGTAAGTCATGTTAGTTTTGAAATGGTGATTTAAGCCAAGTACGGGGGTTGAATTGGCTATTTAAAATTTTTTCGAAAGCTTAAAACTTTTTTCAATTGAATCAAATAGACTTGAAAGTTAGGATGTAAAAGCAGCAGACTAGTACACTTTCAATCGGTTAAAAAAATAAAGCAACATACTAATTTGTTCTTGAGCTATTAACAATTGATTAAAAAAACAAATTAGTCGGCTAAAATACTGGAGATTTATGCAGAATGCAGAATTCGCAGATTTAATCAAAACAACAATCTTTTACATACAAGACTTGTTCTAATCAATATTTCTAACTATTGTACAACCTCAGATTACACAAGAATAAGACCCGTGAAATTTAGTTAAATAAATAAATAAATAATTAATAAATGCGGGTAGTGGGAGCCTTTATGACATTAAATATTTGATTCATATGATGTGGAAAAGTACTAGCTCAAATGGTTGAGAGTACTTAATGGTTATGATGAGTGATAACATAACAACTCAATAATGGCCTTGAATAGCAATTACCATTACCATTAAACCCATTTTTCGTTTTGGCTAATTAATCACCATTAAGTCCTAATTAAAAGGCCAATTAGAGGTAAGAAGGAGAATTTCTTTGATTCTACCATTGTACTGCACAATAGGGAGAGATAATCCAGAGTGAGCCATTTTTTATCAAAGAAGGAGCCAAGAACCTTCAAGTTCAGCAAGGAAATCCAAGTTAGGGCAGCTGGACTCCGTGTATTTACTTGAATTATTATTTGTTGCAAGATGTATGCTGATTATATTATCAAGCTTTGCTAATTCTGTTTAATTATCACGTTTCTGGAAAATTTCCAGAAACCGCCTGGCGGGCTACTCGTAGCCACCAGGCGACTCATACTATTTTGGGTTATTTCTGGGTTCCTGAAGAGGAACCGCCTGTCGGTAAGATCTCGACCGCCAGGCGGCGCGTGGCCGATTCACTCAGTTTCTGGGTTTTTGTTGAACTGCCTAGCGGTGATGAACACCTGCCAGGTGACGCGAGCTGTTTTGGTTTGATTTTTGTTTTCTGCCTGTTTTGGGAGGATTCTGATCAGGGATAAATCACGTTCTAATCGTTATGAATGATTAGACATCGTATTTCCTTGGAAATTCGTGGAATTGGGGGTTAAATTGAGATGAAAATCGCATGAAGGTTATCTTAGGGTTGATGAATTGGGGATTTCTATAGTGGCACTAATCTAAATGGAAAATGTGAATGAATGCGGGTATGGGAAGTGTTAGACATGAATCGTAATCCTACAAGATGGAATTGTATCCCATGGAGCCGTGAATTGAATTGAAACCAGAGTTGTTGTGAATGGGTTAGGGTTCGCAGGTGAATGGAGAAAATTCGGGGTTCCTGGAACTGTAGGAACCGCCTGGCGGCACCTTGGCTGACACCAAGCGCCATACCAGAGTTGCAGGTTTGTATGTTTTTGGTGCGAAATGGTGGTTGGGAAACTAATTTGGGTCATGGGTGATGTAATTTTGTGATTGGGAATATTATAGGGATTGGTCTAAATTGAAAACTTATGGTAAATATTAATAAGGTTTAATGTGATGTATTGGAATGGGCATGACTTAAAGAAAGGTGGAATTGTAATGATGGAGGATTAGTAGGTGATACAAAGAAATAATTGTAGTGGATTGGTGAGATAAGAAGTAGGAGTTCATGAATATATGCATGTAAGAGCTTAGATGGATAAATGATATGGTAGTAGTAGTATTCCTAATTGACTGTGATGAGGAGTTCATATCAGTGGTATGAGGCCTAGCATTAACTTAAAGTTAAGGATTATAAGAATAATAATATGATTGAAGTGAGGGCGCTTGACTTAGTAATTGTGATGGAAGTAGCATAATGTGGCACTATTATTGAGTTATGACATGACAATTGGATTGGTTGAGCGACTCAGTGTATAAGGATGCGAGCGACTACACCTGAACCTAAACCAGAACTAGTACTACGCGAGTACTGGTGTGGCGCCTGTCGATAGTAGGGAAATTGCCAGGCGACAACTATGAATACAGAAGGCAATGAGAACGTGTGGCGCTTGGCTGTGAAGGTAGTCCCGCTAGGCGATACTTGTAGAGGCAGGGTGTGCAGAGGCGTTTGGCGCCTGGCGATACGCGTCCCCCGCTAGGCGGCCTGAAAGCCTATTGCGCCTGATGCCTCGTGATTTGCACCAGGCGATGTTGCTGCAGCAGATTTCTGTTGTGCTGCTTTGGTGTGTGTTGTCTACAAGGCTTCTAGGATATCTTAAAGGTCGACTTGCTATTGTTCCTTGAGTTGTGGCTCGGAACGTATCCCTTGAGTTGTAGCTCAGGATAGGGGTTAAGCATGTGATATTCCTTGAGTTGTGGCTCGGAATAACATCTCTTGAGTTGTGGCTCGGGATGGCGGATGGACACAAGGAACTCTTGAGTTGTGGCTCGGGTTGGCGAGTGTTTCTGGTGTGAGTGTGCACGTAGCGGCGTGTATGGATGGGTCTAGTTAGATTGCCCTCCTCAGTAATAACTGACGAGTTAACGCTTAGGTTTTCTGGTTATGTATTTTAATTAGTGTTTTTGCTTCGTTTTGTTTGTGCATGAGGATTGATTATATTTGAGTTGTCGTTGTCAAATAGAATAAAAGGTTCTTGTCCCCTAATTTAAAATTCTTTGTGTGTCGGTTTTCGATGGTGGAGTTTCTGTGTCAACCAACCTTTAATACAATTTTGATTGTAAGTGGTCCCCCATTTAAAGATTGTTAATATTTTTTAAGCTCTGTTTGTGTTTCAATCTTTGAGATGTTTGACCACGGTGGATACTTTGCCACTGATGAATATTTTAAATATATTGGTGAGGAAACGACTAATTGGTCATGTGATCCTGACCGATGGAGTTATTTTGAAATGTTAGGGTCACTTAAGGAAATGGGGTATATTAGTGTTAAGGAGTTGTGGTATTCTATTGACAATAGTGTAATTAATATGGTGAACATGGCTAACCATTATGGCAAAGTTCACTTGTTTGTGGTGCATGGAGTGAATGAAGCAGAAGTTGTGGACAATATAGTAGAAAGCGAAGGTGGTGTCCATAGACTTTTAGGGAGTGCTGATAGTAGTCATGTTGGCGATACAACAATAGTTGAGAAAGAGGGTGAAGTTGTGGACAAAGAGAAATGGGCTAATGATGAAGTTGGAGCTGAACATGTATGTGAATGTGAGGTAGTATTGGGTACAAAGATTGTTTTTAGGGATCCTGTAGTTGAAAGTTTACCATACTATGAAGTTGAAGTTGGAGGTGAGGTTGTGGGTGAAGGTTTAGGACAATGTGAGGTTCAAATTAGAGGTGAGGCTGTGGGTGAAGGTTTAAGACTGTGTGAAGTTCAAGTTGGAGGTGAGGTTGTGGGTGAAGGTTTAACATTTTGAAGTTGAAGTTGAAGTTCGAGGAAAGGTTATGGGTTGTAAGACCCATGGAATTTAATTAATTAAATAAATAAATAATTAATAAATGCGGGTGGAAAGATCATTTATGACATTAATTTCTGATTGGTATGACATGGAAAAGTACTAGCTCAAGTGGTTGAGAGTACTTTATTATGTGAGACGACTTGGGTTCGAATCCTATGAATGCTATTTATGTGTTATTTAATTATTATTGTTTTTAATAATATGATTGATCATGTTTCATATGATATAATATCTGAATTATATTAGTTAGCAAGAAACATGAGTTGGCATGATGGTTTAGCATTGACATGGCATTTGCATGGTTAAAGGTTCAAACCTTGGAAGACCCAAATTAAACTTTATTTTTGCTAAACTAAGTTTTTGGCTTGAATATGAAAGGGTGGAGGAAGCCCCAGTGGAGTGGACAGCCAAGGGTGGCTGGAAAAGCAGCCCATAAGTGATCATGAATAGAAATTTTATGGGCTTTTTAATGATAATTTCGTTTTAGTGTAATTAAGGGTAATTAACACACCATTAATTGAATTTTGAGAGAGAAGGAGAGGGTTAGTGGTTCATTTTCGTTCTACACAATTGGGAGAGTGAAATCAGAGTGTTTTGGTGCTGTGAGAGGGAGCATAGGAGCCAATTGGGGAAACAACTAAAAAGACAATTGTGTGCAAAAGAGGAACCTTGGAAATTCAAGTTTTAAGCAAAAGGATCCAGGTTAGGGGAGTTTCCCATGTTAGATTTTGTATACTTGATTTGAAATCACATGATATATACTGTATTGCATAAATGTCACTTGTACTGTTGCATTTTTCTCGTTTCTGGAAAATTTCCAGGAACCGCCTGGTGGGCTGCTCATAGCCGCTAGGCGGCGCATACATTTTCACAAGTTTTGGGTTCCTGAGGAGGAACTGCTTAGCGACACCGTCCCGGCCGCCAGACGACGCACGTCCTTTACCCCATTCTGGGTTTTTTTTGCATGAAGCGTCTGGCGGGATTGGTTGGGACCGCTAGGCGACGCGGGTCTGAGACTCAATTTGGGCTTTCTTGTGAATTTTGGCGTGAGTTGTTTGGAGGGAAAGCAAGGGGTGGGTCTTAGGAGATGATCTGGTGTAGTAACGTTTTGATTTCAAGTGTATTTGATAGTGAAATTCGATGGAACAGTGACAATGTTTTAGGGTTGAACAATTGGGGTTTTGATGTCGTGACTATTGTTGGTGATTGAAATGCTTTGGAAAATTGCTAATGGATGTGTGTGTAAACTGTGAAGTATTATAATTATAAGGGAGTTCGCGCGAGAAGTAATAGAGATTAATCTGGAATGAAAAATCGGGAAAAGTGGGAGGTTCGCAGGTGTGGAAATTCTGGAAGTTTACCCAAAAGTCTGATGCACCGCTTGGCAATGAGGTGTAGCTCTGTTTCGGAAGTCTTGATATGCAGTGGATATTGGAAATTGATCGGGGTTGGTAGTGTACCATTTTGAGAATGAGGAATGGATGAGGAGTTGTGTGTAAGTGAGAGTAACTGGTATATCATTAAGAAAGCATAACCATATTATATGGGAATTTCGATGACTAGGGTAATGAAGGGCACAACCTGGCGGAAAACAGTTTGAGTGCAGAAAGGATGAATTTCACATGGAATGTAAATGATTAATAAGTACATTGTTTGATGTTCGTGATTTAAGACTTAGCCAAACTAGTGCGTTGTGCATTGAGCACCGGGATTTGGAATAAATACGAGAGTGAATTTAACGTTGAGGCAATGGTGATAGTAAGTATTAGGTAATGTATACATACTGTGTTATGGAGTGAGGAATGAGGTTTTATTAAGACAACCAATTATGTGCATTTGGATAGTTTGCCTTAGATATAAGTAGGAAGTGGATAGTAAGTTAGCCACTGGGAGAACAATTCAAATGAATTGATGAAAGGCAAAGTGAGGTTTGTATGCTAGTTTGAGGAACTAAAATTGTTCAGGTTGCAAAGATACTAGTACAACGTCTGTACTTATACGGCGCCTGGCAGAGGTTTGTAGACCGCCAGGCAAGGGCTACAACGTCAATAAAGTCTAGTGCGAGTTCCGCTTGGCGGTGAACGTGGGTGCGCCAAGTGGTTGCGGCAGAAACAGTGGGGTATTAGCATGGGTGCGCCTGGCGGTGTGAACTTTCCTGCCAGGCGGTGTCTATAATTATTGATAATCTTAAGGCGCTTGGCGCCTGGTGGTGCGTGTCCCCCGCCAGGCGGCCTGGAAGCTGATACCACCTAGCGGTACGTGTCCCCCGCTAGGCGATTTGGCTACTGTAGGTCCTAGTTGTTAGACTTTTTAGGCGTGATCTACAAGCCTTTTGGTGATGCTTCAAAGGTAAGATTGCTGGATTCCTTGAGTTGAGCTTGGAACGTATCTCTTGAGTTGAGCTCGGGATAGGGGTTAAGCACGTAGCATTCCTCGAGTTGAGCTCGGAATGGCATCCCTCGACTCGAGCTCGGGATGGCGGATGAACACGAGGAACCCTTGAGTTGAGCTCAAGTTAGCGAGTGTTGCTGGTGTGAGTGTGCTGGTTGTGGCCAGTACGGATGGGTCCGAATAGATTGCCCTCCTCAGTAAATAGCTGACGAGTTTGGTAGTCTTGGGACAATACGACTTATGTTGTATTTGGGAACTCCACCTGGTGTTACGGTGTGTGATCCGTAGCAATGGTTTCCCGCACGTGCTCTATCGATTGTGGTCGATAGGTTTGGCAGCAAATTACCTTGGAGTAGTCTCTAAGAGAGGTAGAACATGAATGATCTGGTGGTGGCCAGGTGATGAGAATTAAAAGAATGGGAACACTCTGGGATGTTTGTGTGGTTTATATATATATATATATATATATATATATATATATATATATATATATATATATATATATATATATATATATTTTTTTTATTTTTTTTTTTTTTTTATTT
>Ga0099822_1012640_pt1 | contig 10057 bp, 4 predicted proteins | sample CowpeawhiteBW_FD_76839 | JGI IMG/M metagenome (GOLD analysis project Ga0099822, IMG submission 76839) | Root nodule microbial communities of legume samples collected from California USA - Cow pea white BW | ecosystem: Host-associated > Plants > Roots > Nodule | place: USA: California | collected... | reverse complement strand
ACTTCTGTTTAAGCACAAATAAAAAAAAAACAAAAAAACACACAAGGAATTATTTTTAATTAAAAAGAGAAAAAACTTCCAAAAAAAAAAAAAAAAAAAAGAGGCCAAATTGAAAGATTCTTCCATTGTTTTGGACGTTAAACTGACACCTTTTATTTTAACTTCGACCCAAAAGAAAATATTGATGTAGTAATCATACATCATACATTCTCACATTTTCCACATGTAAAGACCCATTATTTATAAACAAAATAAACATTATAATTTCTTTAATTTTTTTTCTTCCATTTTTATCATTTTTCTTCCTTATCCTGACTCGCAGACATATTTTTACAATCGTTAAACATTATCGATGTTTGAATCTTGTAGAAGGAAAAAGAAAACATGGTAAAAGAATTCTACTAGAAAGAAAATCAACCAAATTCTCAAATCATATATTAATCAAAAACAAAAAAACATGTAAAAACTTCATAATTATAACGTGATGAGAATCTAAATAAAGTTGTCTTTTATTAACAAGAAAGTAAAATAAAATAGAGGGCAGTGTGGTTTCCAAAACAGTACACAGCACATCAACATTACAAAGTAGGACACTTTTTTTTCTCTCTTTTTATGTTCACACTCACTCCTTCACTCACACACTGCTTCTGGTTTTTGATTCCCCTCATATAAAAACGCAACCTTTTTCCTCCTCCTTTCTCTTCTGCTCTCTCTCTCTGCGACTTATTCCCTTTCTTTTCTTCTTTTGAACAAAAACCACCTTCTGTTATTAGGGTTTGAAATGTGGAGGGAGAATGGAAGGCTCTGAATCCGATTCTGCGCCACTTTCCATTTCCAATGGCGAAGATCCCCAATTGGGGGCTTCTTCTCCCCCTCCCTCTCCTCCTCCTCAACCGTCAGATCTCAATCACGCGGCGGAGCATGAGATACTGTCTGGGGAGCTTCACAGCAAGTTGGATTTGAAGGGTGAGGATGAAACTGAGGACAAAGTTTCCGACTTGAACGACCGTGGAGGAGTTTGCGACGAAGAAACCGCTAAGGGTGATGCAGATAGTAGGGGTTCGGAGACAAATAGTTGGGATGAGGAACTGGGTGTTGATGCTGATGAAGATGGTGTTGGTATTGGTGATGTTCATGGTGATGATGGAGAGGAGCACAGGGAAGAGAGAAACAGTGATGTAACTCACCACTACCCTTTGAGGCCCGAAGCTGAGGATTGTGCATTTTATATGAAAACTGGGAATTGCAAGTTTGGGTTTAACTGCAAGTTTAATCACCCTATTAGGAGGAAAACCCAGGTACTTCTTGTGCCTTTCTTCTTCTATGTATGCCTCATTTAGATGTTATGTTTGTTAGCGATGCTTTTGTTTTTGTATGATTGGTTTGTTTGCATTGATATCTGGTAGTGATCAATATTGCATTGTTGGAGGTTAAGCTTTAGAACAGTTCACTTGTGTAAAGGTTATCTTTTCTCCAAGGATTCCTTTACGGTGACATTGTATTATCTGTGGTGCTGGATTGAGAACAAGATAGTTTGCCTTTGGTGAAGGTATACTTTTGATTGAAGTGACTGGTAAATGGTCAGAACTGTTACATCGTGGCTGGTAGATACTTGATATTGAACTGTAATTTTTGGGGGCAGTGCTATTTTTGGTAATTTGCTTTTATGATTTTTTAATGTGTCTGTTTTGGTCGGTCTTTTTACTCTATAGCTTTGCTAAAATGACTTATTAAGGCTTCAAAATTTGCCTATTTTTGTGAGGTCACCTTTATTACTTCTTCAGACTTAATAAGGTGTTGGTGATTGAGTATGTCAATATATCAATGAGGTTCTCTTCACCATTTTCTGCCTGGAAATTTATTGTACAATGTTCACTTCTTAAAATACTGTTCTTTGTGTGGATGTTTTAACGATCAACAAAGGCTGTTAGAGAGAAGGCGGGTGAAAGAGAAGAATCTACAGACAGATCAAGCACAACAGAATGCAAGGTTATTTTCACAATTATGCTTCTAAGCAAATTTTAATTCTCACGTCTGTCATTTCTGCATTATTTTGACTTTTAATGTTCATATTGTAATTATTTAAATACAAGTTCCTCCAGCTATTTGAATTGCCATGGAAGATTGTGTGTAAGTCACTGTAAGGTCAAATCAAGGTGATTCAACCTAATTTATAATTTATATTTTTCATTTCCTTCCGCAACATTGAGATCATTGATCATTTATATGCTATATGTTCAATTTTGGGTGATGTCATATTCTGTAATTTCTGGACTTGTGGGATGTCAGTTCGGTAATGTATATAGATTGTATTCTATATCAGAATTCTTTTTTCAATATATATTTTCTGTGGCTGAGATTTAATATATGTCTGTTTTGATTACTTGTTTTTGGATTGTGATGATGTATGCTATCTTCATAGTTTACATTAGACAAGGACAGGGAAAACAGTGAAATGTCTGTCAAGATGGATGGTTTGGTTTATTTTTGTGGCATTTTTGTTGATTTAGCTCTTTCTCTTTTGCATTATTTTACCCTAGCAAAATGATGACAATGATATTAATTTTATTTAAATGAATGGATAAAAAAGTTATAAGCAAATGATATCAACTGTTCGGTTGAAAAAATTATTGGAACTTCAAAAGCAGCTTATGGAGAAAAGCAAGTTTGTGTATGATTTTTCTCTTGCTCAAACCATGTAAAATCAGAAAATTTCACCATTCATGACATGTTCATAACAATTTTTGTCCTGATCTTATGGCAGTATTATCAAAGATCTGGGGGTTGTAAGTTTGGCAAATCTTGTAAATATAACCACACAAGAGGAAAAATTTCAACAACACCAGCACCAGTACCAGTTTTTGAACTTAACTTTCTTGGCCTGCCTATTCGTCAGGTACAATTTTAGTTACTTTCCTATAACAAAAGATATATATGTGTGTGATGTCTGTCTCTTTCTGCAGTCTTCTGAAATAGTTGTTTCTTAGATATTAATAAGGTCATGTTTCATGATAGGGGGAGAGGGAGTGCCCCTATTACATGCGCACTGGCTCTTGTAAATTTGGAGCAAACTGCAAGTTCAACCATCCTGACCCTACAGTTGGAGGATGTGATCCTCCTTCAGGGTTTGGTAATGGAGGGCCTATGTCATTACAAGGTGTATCACGACCATCTGTACCCTCCTGGTCTTCTCCAAGATCATTAAACGAAGCATCTCCTTTTGTGCCAATGATGCTTTCACCTACTCAAGGAGTTTCTACCCAAAGTTCTGACTGGAATGGATACCAGGTAAATAGATAGATTCAATACCAATAAGCATCTGGCAAGGTTAATTCTCTGTTGCTGCAGATACTCTGGCATTGTTGCGTTCACTTTTACTTTTCCTTTTTGCAAATTTATATTGTCCTGTCATTGGTTTCCTTATGTTTTTTAAATAACTTTGTAAATTGTGAGATTATGTCATTGTCACTTGTTGACTATTGCAGACTTATCATTAATTTACATGTTTTGTTATAAGTACACTGAATACTGGAATAAAATAAATATTAAGCCATTTGAGGTTTGAGTGATATATACCCAAATCAATTAGTACAAAAATAGTTCTTATGATTTAGAATGTGCAGTTTTGTTGATCTGGTGTGACCTATTTTTTCACGTGCAAACATATTGAAGAATCATGCATATTAAGCAATGTATGTTTGGCTTTATGGCTAGAAGTGAATTTGAAGTTGCACCTATTACCGATCCTTAAGAGTCAAAATATGATTATGGCATGTAATCTTTAGATTTCTTGTGATCATTCTACAGCCCCATTTCCCTTCCTTCCTAGTGTCTGTTATTATTTTTTCGTTGGTATGCAATGCAAGACCTGAGTGGTCTTTGTTCCTTTACCTTAGTTAACGAACTATTCTGTCAGATGAACTCATGCAAATGGTTGTTTTCCCATTAAATTCACCCATTTGTTGTTTGTAAAGGCATCTGTCTACCTACCTGAGAGAAACATGCATCCACCTTCTACATTTGTCTTGAACAACCCAACAGTCGATACAAATGTTTACTTGCACCATCAAAAGCAGATATCCGTTGAAGAGTTTCCAGAAAGGCCCGGTGAACCTGAATGTAGCTACTTCTTAAAAACTGGGGATTGCAAGTTCAAATCTAATTGTAAATTTCACCATCCAAAGAACCGGATTGCAAGATTACCTCCATGCAACCTCAGTGACAAGGGTCTTCCTTTGAGACCGGTAAGGTTTTATATCTGAAAAGCTGGAAGATTTATTTTCTTTTGTTTAGCCTGTGGTTGTGTTAAATCTAAAATATATGGAATAAGCATGGCATTGTTACCTAGAGATGATTGTGTTTCTGATTCTGAAAAGATATATCCTTTAATTTGTTTAGTCAAATGGGACTACAAGCTTGATTGGGTAGTTTCTGTTATTTAATGTGAATTTTATTTGTGATGAAATGCAGGACCAAAGTGTCTGCTCCCATTACAGTCGCTATGGAATTTGCAAATTTGGACCAGCTTGTAAGTTTGACCACCCAATAAACTTGCAGCCCTTAATGATGTCTGGACTTGGTGACCAGCCATACTCAAATTCAGCTAGTGTTGAGGTGGTGGCTGGGATAGGTGAAAGTACAAGTGAAACTGATGTAACAATTCAGCAATCTGTGTAAACATGTCTTTGAGGATCTTCTCTAGCTATCACCAAATCTGTAGTTTTCTTCTTAAACATGATAAATTTATTTAACTTTTTTTCTAGCACTGTCCAAGTCCAATGCAGCACAAGCATTGCAAAGAATACCAACATATATATGTCAAACAGTTTATATGTATTTATCACAAGTAACATTTGCATGTGTAGATTATCTTATATTTTTGGTTTGTTTCTCTCTTTTGGATAAGTGTTGGATTATAATTAGTGTGGTTTGAAATGGTTGTTGTTGTGGGCTTTCTTATTTTACGTTTGTCTATTTCGTTTTGAAGTTTCTATTTTAACATGATAGTTTATTAGTTTTAGCTAGATTTATGGTTTGGATCTTTAATAAAAATGAAATAGAAAAATGATTAAAAAGTAAGTTGTATTCCTACTAGAATTCTTTAAACTTTATATCTTACATTTTTTACTTATTTTTTATTTCTCTCCATCTCGTTTTTTTTTTAACTAAACATTTTATTCTTCTCACTTTTTTTAAAGAAATTATACACCATGTTTTTTTTTTCTCTCAATCAATCACAACCTTAATTCCTAATACTGTGTACGTCTAGACCCAGTTTAATTTAACATGGCTCTAAAATATTTGTATGCTTAATTCTAACCATTTTTTAGGTTTTCACTTGTTTTCTTTTATCTAAATTTATGTTAAATTAGTAAGTAACTTGTGGATTTGAAAGAGACGTATTGGGTAGATTCACTATTGTTTTAGGAAAAAAAAAAATCAAAAGTACAATTGCAAAGCTTAATTGTAAAGTGAAAAACGATAACTTTAGCTCAGATCATATTACGTAAGAATTAGATAATAAGAGTTAGTTAACATTTTAGTACAAATAGAAATAAAATACCAATATTGAAGTTTAAAATACATAATTAGATAACATAATTTTTAGTAAATAAGTTAAATGTTATCATAGATGTTATTAGACCCTGAAAATAACATTTTTTTTAATGTTGTCGCAAATAATTAAAAATTTTAATGGAATAAATATGTAGTTCTCTATGTTTCTCTTCTTTAATTGCTAAGCAAGAGTCTGACTTACCTCTAAGTCCATTTAGATTTTATATTCCAGTAAACTAGAATATAAATAAAAATGACAAAAACATATTATATTACATTTTCTTTCTTTTTATTCGAAATAAGTTATATATGATTTCATTAAAAGAATATACCTATTTTTTAATAATTTAAATATATATATATATATATATTTTTTTTTTTTTTCTTGTGCTATTTCTGTAATAGATTTGGCTTTAAGGTAGATAAAAGTTAAAAAAAAGTTACATCAGTGACAATTCAATTTTGCTGACAAAGCCACAGTTTTTGACGATTGATATGACTACAAGTCTTCAAACAGTACCTACAAATAATCTCAACAAATGTAATCTGTTTTAATTTTAAATTAGCTTTTATGTGTTGTGGAACAAATTTGTACTTTTTACAATAATTATTACACATTTCTCTTTTCATTTTACTCAACGGTAAAATATTTTCTTGCCATAATAAAATGATGAAATAAGTATTATCTAAATATATTATTCGTTAACAAACGATAAAATTCATTAATGCATCAGTAAACGAAGGGATTTTAGCTTTTCACTTGTTTTCTTTTATCTAAATTTATATTTAAAAAATGTTTGAACTCATACATTTTTCAACATTTGTAAGTTTTTGATTGGTTTACTATTCCATGGTTTATTACAAGATTTGTTTTTTAAATTATTATTCTTGACAATTTAATAAAATCAGACTTAACCTACTTGACAATTTTAAATATTTTAAGCACCGCAAGAAAAATCAATTTAATTTCTAAATATTAGCATCGTTATTGATATTAATATCGGCTTAACCTACTTTAATACGATGTAAATAATTAATTGTTTGAAACAAATCGAAAAAAAATGTTTTTAATTTTTGTTATTAAATAAATATTTGTATCAGAATCAATTTAGAAAATACTAAATAAAATACATATTAAAAATAAATATGTATTTTTTCTTCAAATTTAAAGATGACAAATATTATCATTCATAATTTTTTTTTCTTATTTTTCTTATAAATATAATTACACTTATCTTTTTCATACACTCATATCTTTTATCAGCACTCATCTCTTTCACCAACGCTCATCTTTTTATTCATGTTTATCTCATTTGTTATCATCTTTTTTTTTCACACATATCTCATTCATCTACACATTTTTTTTCTTATCTTATTTATCAACATTTTTCTTCTCACCTCTCTCGTTTATATTCATTTTCTTCATTTAATTTTTTTTTTCATTTACACTCATATCCTTAATTCATATAGTTTTTTTTTTATGTTATTTGAATCCAGAGATGTTGTACAAATTTTTTAAAAGTTATTATCATTAGCGTTGGCCAAGCACAACGCAAATTAAACTAATACTAAATATAATAAAAATGTTTTAAAGTTGGTCAATTGAACTTTTTAATTAAAAAATAAATTTAAAAATTAGTGACAAATCAGTGAATGTTAGTTAGAATCGATCTTAAAGTCACAGATATGTTATTATAAGAACTATTCAACAATAACTCTTTCTTGTTAGCATTGACTTTTGACACGCTAAATCCTAGTTTTTTTTTTGAAAATTTATAAAATTTATTATTCAAAGATAATAAGTGATAACACAAGCACGACTATAATTATTGTTTTAGGTATATCTTTTAGAACTCTCATTAAGTTTAAGTTAAAACTAACAAAGAAATAAGTTTTTACTTAAAAATATTACCGATTCTCTGGGTGAAACCTTACATAAACCAACATTGAATTAAACATATAGTATTTCATATGCATAAGATTGTACACTCTTACTATATATAATATATATGTTCCGAGAATATAAACTTAAAGCATATATATGAGCTCCATGAAAAGTCAGTGAAATATGCACTTACTAAAACCAAAGTCGCACAAAGTACAAGAAAGTACGTTTCTAGACTGAAAATAGAGATAGCTCTCTATTGCATGGATGTAATACGAGAAAAAGTAAAGTTAGGCTTTTTGGTTTATCTTATTACAGTGAAGGTTGCTCAAAAACATTTGCTACTCAAATAATTGTTACAATGTCCATATTTTCTCTCATCTGGATAACATGTCTTAACAACATGCCTAAAAATGGATAGAGATAAAGACAGAAATATTGATGGAATTGCTACCGAAAAATCGTGAGAAGCCATAGAAAACTGTGATAGTGATTCGATTACTTAGACTAGAAAATAAAGGTTTAGTTCATCATGGCACTAAAAAATACAAAAGTGAAAATAAAACTAGAAGAGAAGAAATAACTATGACCAAGCCATTAACACTACATTAAATGGAAAAGATTGTTGTTAAAGGCTAAATATCAAATAAAAAATTCTTAATTTTGTTTTTTATTGTCGAAAAAAATCTCCGAGAATCATTCTATTATTAGAGAAATAAAATAAAATAAAATCATGAAAGTACACACACTCTCCATAGCAATAATTTAACTACATCTTACAACACTCTACTACAAGAGAGATAAAGAAAATCAAACACTAACTAAATGTATCTTAGACTAAGGAACAGACTTAGAGTTCATTATATAGTTACTAATACCCACCCCTTGATTATCCTAGACAAATTGGAACTTTTCAAGACATGTTATTTTCATCCACCCAACACTTATATTTTTTAAAATTCTATAATTTTTTCCCTATATTTTTCCAAACACTTAGATCTTTCATTTTTAATTCCCCATAACTTTAACCAACTTTTTGTTGCTTGAGAAAAATCCATGATACTCATGACTTGTTTTACGTTATTGAAAAGGATAGCAGTTGTACATTGCACAAAATAAGTGATAAAATTTGTAAAAATTAAACAAAAGTGATGTGTAATTAAAAGTCGTTGAGATCCAAGTAAGCTTAAGTCTTACATTAAGTAAAGATGTGAAAGTTGAGCACCATAAAGATGAAAATTCATAAATTTATTATTATAAGATTTTGGGTTAGAAATATTGTCAATTTCTTATATGTGAGTTAAACTCATATCTCATTGGTGTTGTATATCTTCTCAGTATATTAATAATTATTAATTTTTAGAAAAAAAATAGACAAAAATAATATTTTTCATTTATTATTATTAGTTAGGTTTTCACTCTAACCGTCACTATATTTTTCTTTGGCTATAACAATAAAGTGTTTTGGGGCAGTAGGGACTGCGCCATTGCTACAAGTGTATATTTAGGTTGAAGAACACAGAGCCATAAAACATAAGCCAACCTAACTTAACCACGAAGCTTTGAAAGCTCAAACCACCTAACTGTTTATGACAACAATTTTCATCACAATATTTAAGGTTTGTGGTTGCCATTACTCCCCCCACGTGGACATCATACATTCTCACAACTTCATACATATCAATTTGGAATCAAATTCCAATCCCTTATTTCCTCATTCATTCTCTTTCCCTTTTTTTATTTTTTTCAGTTTCTGTATAAACTATTTACACATCTTTAAACTATGTTTCACTGGTTTCCTCTTCTACAAGAAAAAGAACTATATTCCAATTGATCAAAAAAGACAAAGAGATGAACTCTTTATTTTGTTTGTGTAACTTTTCTATATAATTATTGATTCAAAACCATTGCTTATATAACTTTTAAAGTGTTTGGTGTAAAAATAATAAATTTATTATAAGTAATTTTCTTAAAAAAATATCATGTATCGTAAATTTAATTTAACTAACAAAATAAACTTATAAAATAAGATCTATATCTATTTATATATACTATAAATTTATCTTGTGTTTTGTAGATGTGAGATATCTAATACACATGGACATATAATTTTAAACGTTAGATTATTTATGAATGATAGTTTGATGAAAAGTAATACGATAAGTTCAATAAATAATAAATATCGTTAAAATAGATTTTAGATGATTTTGATGTTAAATTAAAATATGAATTTTAAATTTAATTCAATTCATAAAATAGATTTATAAGGTAAGATTTGCATTCACTTATATATTATAAATTTATTTTCTCTATAATCAATTTATAGTTAATGTGAAACTTCTAATCGATTTTAATAATAGTATAAAATGTCTTAATTACATTATATATTTTATTTTAAAAAATAAGGTGTAATAAAATAAAACAATAATTTACAATTAACTGTCTTCAAAAGACACGAGACAAAATTTGGGACGATGTTCTTTAGGTATTCACTGCAAAATTATATATATATATATATATATATATATATATATATATATATATATATATATATATATATATATATATATATATATATATATATCTTTTTTTTTTTTTTTTTTTTTTTTTTCTTTT
>Ga0099822_1012638_pt1 | contig 10058 bp, 4 predicted proteins | sample CowpeawhiteBW_FD_76839 | JGI IMG/M metagenome (GOLD analysis project Ga0099822, IMG submission 76839) | Root nodule microbial communities of legume samples collected from California USA - Cow pea white BW | ecosystem: Host-associated > Plants > Roots > Nodule | place: USA: California | collected... | reverse complement strand
ATATATATATATATATATATATATATATATATATATATATATATATATATATATATATATATATATATATATATTTGAAGCGAGTATAAATCCCCGGAACTCCATATACTCCGCTATTGGTTTTTCATTTTACCCAAAACACACTACATGCTCGTCTCTTCTATTGTTTGAGTTTGGGTTTGAATTTGAGTTGGACGAGGTTGGAGTTTTGTAATTTCTTGGGGTTCTGAAACTGATAGTCTTCTGAATTAGGGTTTAAGTCTTACACCCAGAGATGGGCAGCCCCTCGAAGAAGAATGAAAGTAAGGGGTTTTTCTCCGCCATGTCTTCCATCTTCACCAACGCTATGCACCGATCGGTCAACGGGTACTTCGTTTTCATCATCCCTTCCTTAATTCACCTCTAAAATATGTCAACTGTAAATGTCTATATTCATATGCTTTCTTTCAACTTTCAAGTAGCATTTGATGATTGCATTTATAGGGTGAAAAAAAAAGTGGTTCCCCGTTAATAGGGTAATTGAAATGCTTTTATTGGATTCTGCAACTAGCCGCTTAGGATATTGCATTCTTACAACACTACAATTTCAGTCTATTCTAGCAGTGTCAAAGCACTTGTCAGTTTTCTCACTAGGATTTGCAACGATTTGGAGCGGAATATAAGCTTATTTACATGATTCTGTTTTTGTTTCCAGGCTTCTTGGATATGAAGGTGTGGAAGTCATTAATCCAGAGGGAGGTAAAGAAGATGCAGAGGAGGAAGCAGAGAGAGGAAGATGGAAACAAGAGGTGTTTGTTTAGTTTATTTTTTGTTTTTTGTTTTTATTTATGGTTGTTTCTAGCATTGTTTTATTTCCAGCTCCCTGTTTGGACATTTAAGATGCTGTCGTAAATTACTGCTCCCTTGAGTTAAATTGTCTGTGTTGTTTGTTCATGATAATGATTCTGACGTATGTCTTGGTTTTATTCTATTTTCTTCTTCTCTTTCTGGAATATGCCTCATTCATTCGTGCTCATATTCTAAACATCTTTTGTATCTTTTTTCCCCTTTGGCTCTTTGTGTAAAGGAAAGAGATGGTTACTGGAAGATGATGCAGAAATATATTGGCTCGGATGTAACATCAATGGTGACACTACCAGTTATTATCTTTGAACCGATGACTATGCTTCAGAAAATGGCCGAGGTCTGTTTACTTTTAGTTTGTCATTGCTGATGGTTTCTTAATTTGTAGTATCAATTGATTGATTTTAAATTGCTTGAACTAGTTGATGGAGTACTCCTACTTGTTAGATCAGGCAGATGAATCAGAGGATCCATACATGCGGTTAGTTTATGCAAGTGAGTTATTTTCATCCCTTTTTATTTTGCTTTTCTAACTTTTTTTGCCCAATCGAACTGAAAATTCTTCGGACGATATAGTTTTGGGTAGGACTGAATGTCAAACCAGAGGCATTCTAACCAGTTTTTATCAAGGATTTATTTTACTGGCCTCAAATATCTTCATCTGAGGCTTTTTGTATTAGCTATTGTTCTTCAATCTTCCAGTTGCACTGTAGTAAGTTTAGGAATTCGTTTTCCTAATTATTTCTTCACTGTTGTACTTTATGATAATCATCAAAGCATCATGGGCTATATCGGTGTACTTTGCTTACCAACGAACCTGGAAGCCTTTTAATCCTATCCTTGGAGAGACTTATGAAATGACTAATCACGGCGGAATTACATTTCTTGCAGAACAGGTATTCTCTCTGATGCAGCATGCTCTACATTACTTTCTGTTCTTCCCTCTCTCTGTGCATTTGTCTTTGGAATATAGGGTTCTTAAGGACCTTGAAATAAAAATTTCTTCTCATTTTTTCCTTTTGTGGATTTTCTTATCTCTCTCTTTCTCTCTCTGTATATAAAAGAGATTATTTTAAATTTCAGGTGAGTCATCATCCCCCAATGAGTGCTGGGCATGCTGAGAATGAGCATTTTACATATGATGTGACTTCAAAGTTGAAAACTAAGTTTTTGGGAAATTCTGTTGACGTTTACCCTGTTGGAAGGTGACAGTTATATTGCAGTTGTTTAGTAGATTCCCTCTGTTATATCATTTTATTCTTGTTACTGATGTTGTTTTGTATTATTCTAAGTTCCAACTCTGATTGATGTGTTCGCCTATGGCACTGCTAATGAAAGAGTTTCGATGACATCTCTATGATGTGAAGAGATTTAATGTATTTTCAAGCAGGGTAGAGACATTTATGGGGTTATTTGATGAATATGCATATTTTTTCCAAGCTAATTATAATACTTTCTTATAAGGATCTCCTTATGGTACAGTATATAGCTATGCAGGAAAATAACTTGATTTAATACTAGTTCTGATCTGAATTGTCCTGTTCTATTGTTATTTTCTGTTTGAAAGGACTTGTATGTTTTCAGAACGCGTGTGACTCTTAAGAGAGATGGTGTAGTCTTGGATCTGGTGCCACCTCCTACAAAGGTTAACAACCTCATATTTGGCCGTACTTGGATTGATTCGCCTGGGGAAATGATAATGACTAATCTGACAACTGGAGACAAAGCTGTACTATATTTTCAACCATGTGGATGGTTCGGGTCTGTATCATTTCTGTTTCTACTTTCTTAAGAAGCCATTAATACTTTTTTAATTAGTTTGCGCCAGTTCTATATTGGATTTAGATTTCAACATTTGAGCAATTTGTTAATTTATTCTATTACAGCTTTCACTTCAATGTCTAATGACATTGAAATTATTTTCTTGGCAACGTGGCATTGAATATTTTTGTTTCACATGACTCTGTTTTCATTGATCACTAGTTTACATGACAAGTTTTTCCTATTAAAACTAATCTATTTGAAAATAATTGAGGGGACTGAATTGTTTCTGCCTTCATTTAGGATTTCTATACTTTACTTCTTTCTCTACTCTACTCAGCTATTTAGGTATCTTATTATTGTCAATATATCTAACCTTTAATAGGCTATCTATTTCTTGATCTCTTGTAGTGCCGGTCGATATGAAGTGGATGGATATATCTATAATTCTTCTGAGGAGCCTAAAATATTAATGACTGGGAAGTGGAACGAGTCAATGAGTTATCAACCCTGTGATTCAGAAGGAGAGCCTCTCCCAAACACAGAATTGAAAGAGGTGATTTGTCAATAAAAAATCTTCAGAAAAAATTTGAGATTAATTGCAATTAAAGTTCATGGTAACTTTGCTTCAAAAACTAGGCATCTTGGTCTTAATGTTTGATGATAAATAACACCTTTGAAACTTTAATCTTTTACCAAGTTGAATAGCATCATGTGATTCACGTAGCCGATATCATGTAGTGGACAAACCTTTGTTGTTGTACTGTTTGAGGATAAAGTGATGGTCTATCTTGTTACACTTGGTTGGTTTAGGTTAGAGTTGTAGAGACCAATGCAAACAGCCGTAGTTTTTACCCAGTTTAGGAACTTTCACAAGCCAAGAGTGCATGGGAAGCCATGTGAATATTGTTGATCCATCAACCCTGAGCTCCTCAAAAGAAGAAAACAGCTTTTGTCTTTTCTTCGCACTTCCATCAAGCACAAAAGTGGTGACATTGAACTCATTTTTTTTTTAACTATTTCTATTAGTTTACTTTGCTTCTGCTCTTTCCTTTTTAAGAAACCTAAATTTACGCTGGAAATTCTGAACCTATCTTTAAAAGGCTAATCTTTTGAAGGAACCTCATGATGTGATGCAAGAAGACATTAATATATTGTAGTATATTAGGTCGGTTTCTAGTACACATCTGTTGACAAAGTGCATAATCCATTGAAATCCAGCTTTTAGTCTTATTTATGAATTCTTTTGTTAGAAGTTATAACCATTGCAATCAATAATCTCACACGTCACTTTGGATAAGAAATAATTTTGCACTTATACTTTACTGTTATGTTATATTGATTGGTGAGGACACTAATACCTTAAAGTTCCTGATCATTGTCGTCCTTGGCATTTCCACTGATTTTATTCTGCAGGTTTGGCATGTAGCTGATGTTCCAAAGAATGACAAATTTCAGTATACATATTTTGCTCATAAAATAAACAGCTTTGACACTGCCCCTAGAAAGTTGTTGGCATCAGACTCTCGTCTACGCCCAGATAGATATGCACTTGAGATGGGTGATCTTTCAAAATCCGGGGCAGAAAAGAGCAGGTTCTTTACGCTTTCTTTTATTGCTCCTGTCCCTGTGTCCAAAAAATCAGCAGAGCATTTTAGAAGCGCTAATACTAATGTAATGTAAATATAAGTAACAGACAACAGTCAACATAATCTTTATCGTGTGGGTGGGGGTTCGGTTTTAATTGATCATTCTGTGGCCTTACGTATTGATATCTCCTGCCCAAGGGAGTGGCTGGAAATTAAAACCATTCTGTAATCTCTTGAGAATTTGTTAGGCTTCTCTGCTACTGTCATCCTCTTTCTCAAATGGAAATGGGTTAGTTTCACAAATCACCAAAGAAATTTGGTTAGATGATTCCTAGGATATTTATCCTTCACTTGTTTCCTTTCAGTTTGGAGGAGAGGCAGCGTGCTGAAAAGAGAACCCGAGAAGAAAAAGGCCATAAGTTCACGCCTAGATGGTTTGATTTAACTGAAGAAGTGACAGCAACTCCTTGGGGTGATTTGGAAATCTATCAATATAATGGTAAATACATTGAACATCGGGCAGCTGCAGATAACTCGGGAGGCATTGATGATTGTGATGTCAAATCAATTGAATTCAATCCATGGCAGTTTGGTAATTTGGCCGCGGAATGAATCGGTTTCAATTTGCCTTTTGTTTTCGGATGCTGCAGTTGGTTCATGTAACATTGTATTGATACAACGAACAAATCTAATTTTATTTTGGTTTGTTGGCTTGTGATTATTGTAATATCCGCAAAACATTAGTATTTTGATTCTCTCACAGATACAATGTTTTTTGTTTTTGCATGGATGGTGGCAGGCCATAGCCCGTGAGGGTTGCCTTGATTGAACTTGTATATATCCGTTGCTGTCCACTGGTGTTTTTGCTAGTGTCAAACATGCAAGATATTCCAGGTTTTCCTCAATAATTTGCTTGGGGGCAAAACAAAAGAAAGGGTAAGATGCGCAATTCTAAATAATTAAAAATAACTGGTATATATGATATTTGCGGTATGAATTTGAAGCCTGTGACATGCTTTGCACTTTTAGACCAATATGCATATCACCTGAGTGTGTCTTGTGGGATTCCTACGTTCATTTTGGTAGCCAGAAGAATCTGGGGGAAGAGAGTGAAAGTGCCCTTGTTTTCTAGGTTAGGATCAGATAGTGCAAGTGCCCTTTCTTGTTTTTAGATTTGAGAAATTATAGTTGTAAATTAATTTTGTATTTTTTTTTTACAAATAATTGATAGAGATAAAAAGGTTATTATAAAAGGTTGGGGGTAGAAATATTACAGCTATTTATTGTCAGCCTTTTCTTTTCCACCACTTTCTTTGTTATATTTACCTTTATCAGTCATTGACTGCAACTGATATTAATTTAATTGCGATGGATCACATCCCTTGATTATTTTGATCAATTAAATGCAATATTTTTCACAGCACATCTTTTAAGATCATAATTAGGTATTTGCATGAATTTTTAATAACGCATGTTCAATTGGTCCCCACACGACTTTTTCATTACTGTTTTTACCATTGCCTTGTCTGATTCGAACGATAGGTTGATTTGTACGCACTACCCAAAAAGGTGCACACCATGATTCTGTATTCAGTATTTGGTTTTCTATTTTGATTGTTTTGAATTTGGCATAGTTTCAAAAATACGTTTGTTACACAAACTTTTCCAGAAAACTTAATTTTACACGTCGCTTTTTTTGAATTGGGTTTTTAAACTTAAATTTAACTCATTTAAGTTTATAACCATTAATTGAAGCATGTCCTTGGAGGTGTAATACTATCTACTTGATCCTCAACTTTTGTTCTTTCTCCCTTTTTCCTTGTGGGTGTGACTGAGATCTGAATGTGACTTGTACGTCAAGTAAATTACATTTAAGTTACGTGACCTTTAATCTCCCTCCAACTACGCACTTGATCCCTAGCTTCCTCTTCCAAACTTCTTCCGATCATTGTTACTTGTTTTTTTCTACTTTTCTTTTCTCTATCTCACTTCATTTTTTACTCCATCGCCATGTCAGTTCATAGGTCACAGTCACACTTTTGACTGTCCTTGCTGTACTTATTTTGTGACTTCTTAAAATCAATCATTTTTATAGACAATTCTCAGTTTTATTTATTAAGGTGAAGTTTACATTGACTCTACATTTGGTCTATTTTATATTAAGGGGATATTTTTAATACAATTCTCTATGAAAATTTTAAGTTTAATTCAATTTAATAAAATCCATTTATAAGATAAAATTCACGTACCAAAAATTCATTCTCTTTAGTTTATGTGATTAGAATACATTAATTAAAATATATTAAACCTTTTTCATTGCTGCACCGAGAATCCAACAAAGGTGGGCATTGCGAAGAGGATTGGGTTACCTGCAAATAAGCTTTTGTTTAATCTTTGTTCTGCTTGTTTTCTCTGAGGTATCAGTTATTCTTTGGATCCAAAATTTCACGGGGATTGAAAACACAGATCTGTAACTAATGATTCGACCATGGCATGAACATGATCTTTAATACAAGACAATGAAACAGAGGTTTTCTTTTCCAGCTTTCTTGGGGAAGGAATATGGATTCCTCTGTCTTCAATCAAATTAGTAAGAAGTGGAACAACACACGCCATCTCTTTCGTGGGCCACCTTGCATTTCCTCTTCATCACGTGCCCTTACCCTTTTCCAACCCAATTCAATTCCTAAAGGACAAATCCTTTTCAGTTTTTTCCTTCTTTTTATTCCTAACACACAATTGTTTACTCAGGATAATGTTTATACCAACGTCGTACAATTACTTCAACAAACTATAATATTATTGTTTTTTTTTTAATGAAAGAACATAAAACTGTGCTTAATCAGAAACTAAATTTTTATGTGTTATGCACAAACATTTAACGAATCATAACTAGTTGTGTTATATTGAAAGACAGCAACATGTGTTGCATTGCAAGCTTGCTTGTTTGGTTGAACTAACTTTCTCCAAAGTAATCAATGCTTGGTTTGGTTTTGCATCTGTTTCTCACTTAACCAACTCTAATGTAACTCATCACACCACCTATAAGAGAAAAAAAAAAACTAAATTAACTACATTATATATAAACATTCTTGTTTAACTTTTTATACGAACCTACTTGTGAATTCTATAAAACATAGATAAACTCAAATTTATTTTTCCTAAACAAGCTTGTCCATTTTGACAGTGACATCACATTATCTCTACAAATAAAATAAGGAAGACAAAAAGAAAATAGACGTAGTGACGTGGATGATATGATATGAGACCCTTTTTTGGCTAAAATGAAACAAAGGACGTGGTTCAGCCACTGCACCGCTGCCACGTGTAACGATAACCCAAGTCTTTCTCTGGAGACCTACACGTGTCCACATCAGGCAGCAATAATATTTAATATTTTGTCACTATAGTTTCTCTTATATACTCTGCTACAGTCAAAATCGTCACTTTTAATATTGTATTTGCAACAGTATGAAACATTATTACACTATAACGACGTATTGACAGAGATTCCCAAACGCCGTTTATCAAGCAGAACGCAACTCTTATTGGTGTTGAAATTGATAATGATATAAATGATAACGAGTGTACCAAATTTCTACCCTCTACATCACATTACTTAGTTTCTTAATTTTATATTTGATGGATTATGAGAATTGAATATAATAAAAAGTTTGTTTTGTCGTCCATACAAATATTATCTTTAACACGAAAAACCGTGTAATAATATTCATGACAAAAAAGTAAAAGTGTCACGCTTCTCTCACCCACCCTCCCACTAAAACCTCATATTATATATATATATATATATATATATATATATATATATCCATTATATTATACACATATTTAGACATTATTAATTAATTAATTATTATTATTATACTGTATAATTCAAATGAGAGGCGTAATAGCGGAAAATAAATAAAATAAAAAAATGATGGAATTTTGCAATTACGTACTTACCTTCCCAACGCTTTTCACCTTTAACCTGCGATATCCGGTGGAGTTAACTGCAATAACCGGTACATCCGGTGGGCGGGTTGGTCATATAGTGCTTTGGGGGTTTAAGCGAAGGATGGGAAGCTTTACCAGAGGGTTTTGGGATTCAAAGCAACAAATTGTTTTCTTTTTCTTTTCAATTTAGTTTCCTGAGACAAAAACAAACCAAATCATGAGACAAATTGCTTCTGTGATAAAAAAAGTAGTGTTGTTGATTTTATTGGTTCACTTCGAAATTTGAAATTCGCCGATCTTACATTCGCCGGAATTTCGCTTCGTCCGGTTCAAATTCTGTTCTGTGAAGGGAAACAGGTAAGGTTATTTTGTTTCACCGAAGGTTTTTATGACAGTGATTTTGATTGCTGGAGGATGAAATTAATGGGAAATTGTGTTGTATGGTTATGTTGAAACTTCAGAATTTTCGGTCTCGTTTTCTTTACCCGAGTTGAATCTCCGTTTTTCTTTGGGTTTTGCTTGTTTTTTTAAGATCGGTCTTGCTTCGTTGTTTCAGATCCCTACTACGGTATCTGTTTTGAATTTTTTTGACTTTTCCCGTGAACCTGTCTGAAATCTCGTTTGGTTTTGCTTCTTCCTTGATTTGAGCGCATGGTGTCTTATATGAGCTGAATTGTTTTGTAAAGCTTTTTTTATCTTCTTCTGAATCTGTTTTCGTTGTGTGATCCTCTGTATTTATGCCTTTATCATCAATTGCCTGGATCTGGTGAAAGTTACTTAATTAACTTTCTCTGGGTTTGGCATATGAAGGGACTGATTTTTAACTCTGAAAGATTGAGTTGCAATTAATGGTATTTGCCGAATCTAGTTTTTTGTTATTGCAAATATTCTGTTGTCATCTCTCTATGATATCTTCTCAAATCTTGGAATGGAAACATGCACTTTTTTTTTTTAAATTTCTTTTAGACTATGGTCTTAAAAGTTTTTTTTTTTTTTTTTTTTTTTTTTAAATAAAAAAAATTTTTTTTTTTTTTTTTTTTTTTTCAAAATAAGTTGAATCAAATTCCATCCTTTTCATTCCAAGGAAATGCATGAAGAATAAAAGATACTTCCTAGCTGGAAGCTAGACGAGAAGCCAAAATGCAAAAAAAAAATAAATAAATAAAAATTGAATGATCTGATTATTCAAAACAAGAACCATCAATAATTCAAATTGGACTAAAAAAACTTTTATTTCAGAATAAGGCTTCCAAACTTGAAAACAATAAGTCAACTGAATCTGTCTATTGAACTTAGTTTATTTATTTTAATTAATTCTATTATTCTATGAAAAAGTATATTTTATTAAAAAATATAAATATAAATAATTTAAATACATTCTTACACTAAAAGTGTAACGTCCCATTTAATTATTAAACGAAATTAACGGAAACGTCACGCAAACGATAGTGCAGTAGCGTAGTCTTGGGGTCCTTAACCCAACCCCTACAACCTGGGCACACCACGATGCCAACGGAAACCAAATACAAGTCTAACAAAGAGTGTAGAGTAGAAATGCATAAAGCGATACATGGGCCATAGCCCTAAAGAAAACATGAAGAAAATAACTCCAGCCCAGATGGCTAAGCAGCGGATTCACCATTCCTTTGTTGGCCACGAGAACCTCGTCCATCTGCTCTCATCAATCAAATTGATGATCATCGCAAGAAAGAACAACCACATACAATACAACCATACAACAAAACGGGTAAGCTAGAGCCAATAACATATTCATCATACAATCAGTTATATTTTCACCATCCCATATCCATACAACAACCAAGCATGTCATGACTCTTCATTCAATACACTACGACTCGACTCGACTCATCCGGATACGTATAACCTGGTCGGATTCAGCGGATGCTT
>Ga0099822_1012633_pt1 | contig 10062 bp, 5 predicted proteins | sample CowpeawhiteBW_FD_76839 | JGI IMG/M metagenome (GOLD analysis project Ga0099822, IMG submission 76839) | Root nodule microbial communities of legume samples collected from California USA - Cow pea white BW | ecosystem: Host-associated > Plants > Roots > Nodule | place: USA: California | collected... | reverse complement strand
TATATATATATATATATATATATATATATATATATATATATATAAGGTAAAGTTTAGCGGGTACGGGTATCCACGGGTACGGATACTATGATACTCGTACCCGTCCCGTTAACATGCGGGTATCAAAAATACCCATACCCACGGGTAGCGGGTATCCATTTTTAATATCCATTTTTGACCCGTTGCAGGATTTTATCCGCAGATACCCGCGGGTACGAATTTTTTTGACATCCATAGTTTTGATAAATAAATAAAATATGTTATAATGATAAGGTTAATTTTTTAATTTTTTTTCTGATTATATACAAAATAAAAGTTTTAAAAATTATCTTATTTTTGTATTAAGCTTTGATATCTTCACTATTTCTCCCTGATCATGTTTTTTGGAAACAAGTAATACATAACATTAACTACAGCCTACCAGAAACTCTTGCTAGTCTAGGTAAGTAACCTGCATAAGTAAAAGTTAATTGAATGATTATCGTAAACAACTCTTCATCTTTCTACTTTCCAATTCATTCTAATGAAATTATTGGTTAGTGTCACTAAAAATAAAATAAAATATTTCTTCTCTTTTTTCTTGATAATTGTAAGTGCATACCATATTATGAACAATTAAAATTATTCTTAGTCAACTCAAACTCAATTTTAGAATGTTCTAAACCTAATAAACTCCATTTGGTTAATTTTAGTCTGTTAATTTTAGTTTTAATACCATGCATGATTAAAAAGTTAACAAATTTTCCCTAAGTAACCATTTATGATGGAATAATGATATACCAAACTTTTACATTATCAATATAATCTAGTTTAATTGTTTTAAATAGTATATTACAAAATAAATAAAACATATATTTTTAATCTTTATAACTTACTTTATTTTTTTGCATTTTGTAATATCTCATTTAATAGCTTTTAAACTACTAGATAAAGCATTATATAGTGATAACCCAAAGCAAATAGCATGGAAGTTAAGTATAATCTTATGCAGTCATCCAAAAATGAGTAATGACTATACTATATGTACAAGACCTCTAGAAGAAAGGGAAGGTAAATTCTAACCACTTACTACAAAACACACCTATCTACAAGGACCTCTGGATACTACTGCTCAGTCCTACTATCAACCTGCAGCCTCCTCTGCTCACACATTTAAGTGATCATTGCAAAGAATAAAACAAAGGGTAGACAAACATAAAACACCTAGGGTAAGCTAATAATGATTTAAAGAAGGTAACATTAGAGTGAGAGCATAATAACAATCAATTATCACATCAGACCTCTTGGTGACTTGCACCGGTGTATGATTCCCAAACTCTGCAGAGTTTGGCCTCAAGGGGTTATCACCCAATCATCACACCAGGTAAGTCTCCTTCACACCAAAGACTTGATCGAGTCCAATGGCTAAGACCTCCTGCTACTCCTCACAACATAACACATTATACTTTATATGAGCCTTAATGGTTATTGGAGCGTCAGGATACCAACCAAAATTGAGTCCTTATGTCTTTGTATACCCTACCTCATCCACACTTAGAATTTCTCCACGAAATTCCTCCATAATTCACATACAACATGTCCATATTCACCCAATCTCACTAAAAGCATACCAAGACAGTCAAAATAATCCATTTCAGATCAATTAATGCAATGAAACACATCAAAACAACAAACACATGAAATATGGCAGCTCAATGCTTAGCCTCAGATCCAATGCTCAACCTCAGCATAAAATTTCGTTCCAGACCTGCAGGGGTCCCAACGCTGGGGCACCGCTCGGTTGACGTTCAGCCTCATTCTTCTTGCATTTTTCGACGCTAGGCACCGCTGGGCTGGCGCTCAGTGCTGATCCTCTCACATTTTTCAAGGCTCAACCTTGAATTTTGAGGCTCATCCTCACACAAGAAAACAACACAGATTATGGTTTTCATTGGGAGATGTTTCACTTGATTTCATGACCCAAATTGGCACCTTCATGGCAGTGTTGTCTAGTTTTCAAAATGGTTTTCCAGCAAAGTGAGATGATACGAATTAGAGCCATGATTCAAGTGTTCATTTTCCAATTCAACCTCAATTCACACAATGCAATCACAATTTCACTTATACCAAATATCAAACAATTCACATTGCATCACACTTCAAACAATCAATTCTGATTACACATAATTACATTCATTGTATCCTCTAATTAAATTCAATTATCAGTTTCCCTTACCTGATTGATTCGTGCGACTACAGTAAAAACCTGAAACCCCCTTCCCATTATCGATGCTCACAAATCAACCTAAAATTATCAGAAACACGATTATAAAACATCATTAGAGCCACTGATCGACATGGAATTTTTACAAGATACGCAAACCTCACATGCGATACAGATTACATCACATGCAGGGTTTTCAAGAAAAGACCGAGAAAAGAGCAGAATTATAACTTACTCAATTCAAGGTTCTGATCAAACAGACTTGGAGATCTCGCCGCAGTGATCACTCTGGCGGTCTTTGATTTCAAAAAGGATGAAAGAATGGTGAGATATTTTAGAGATAAGTTAGAGAGAATGTAGAGAACAAAGTTTTAGAGAGCTAGTATTTTCTAAATAATGAAATCCTTTTATGAAATTTCTATTTATATAAGCGGTTTATTATTAAAATAATAATAATAATAATAATAATAATAATAATAATAATAATAATAGGATCTCATTATTTTAAACACAATCATTCTTTTAAATGTGATGGTTTAGGTTCTCACACATTTGCTTTTTACGCAAAGTATTGATTATACATTGATTTTATTAATATTTTTAAATAAGAAAATGATAAAGCAATATTGCGTTTATTACTATTTTTAAAACTTTATCCAGCAAATTTGCAATAAATAGCAAAATATTATTCTGCCTTTTGTTTTGTTATTTATTTTCATGATTTAAAAAAATATTTTAATAAAAAATATATTTTAATGTTTTAATGACCAAACCAAATAAATTAAGGAAAAATATGTAAAAATGTGACAATTTTGTGATTACTAAATTTGGATTTGGTTTTGAAAATGGATTTCATTGAGTAAAAATAAGTAGGTTTGACAAAAAAGAAAAATAAAGGTAAAGTTGTTTACATAAATGAGAAGTAGGAGAGAAGTGAAGGAAAATGCATAAGAAGATTGTGAGTGATGTGATTAGTCCGATACTATGATGTATCGATACTTCAATTTGGATCACGTATTCATGTTTGACACATATCCGTCTTCGATACTTTAGAATACTTTATTGATACTTATCAGTAAAGTATCTAATTTACAAAGTCGTAGTAAGGTACAAAAAAATATTTGAATAATAATCAATTTTAGTAACAAAAATAATTAGTCACTATATAGTGACCAAATTATGTATCAATTTAAAAACTAAAAATTATTGGCAACTAAAATAGTTCCAAAAAATTATAATTAGTCTCTAAATTGATAATTAAAATAATTTTTATTATGAATTGATTTCTAAATTGATCACTACCATTAACTACCGAGATTTTGACTACCAAAATAATTTGTTTCTAAATTAGTTACTAACATTAGCTACAAAGGTTTCGGCTACCAAAATAATTAGTCTATAAATTGGTTTCTAATTAGGAAATTGATCTCTAACATATTTTTTGTTACTAAAATTGGTCATTATTTCAGAGTTTTCTTATAATGGTACTTTTATGATGACAATAATTTTATTTTTTATGTTGATAACTTTAGTACATATAATTTTAATTTGGATTAATACAATAACAATCATATATTTATTATGTTTTCAAGAATTATTGTACACACTTTTCAATATTCATATATCGCGTATCTATCATGTATCGTGTTCTTTCAAAATAAATGTATCCACGTATCAAATACGTGTCGTATCTAATACACGTATCATATCCGTGTATCATAGGTTCGATATGTTAAAAAAATTAATTGATAAAATTATAAAATAATAGTTTTACCATTGTATCTAGAATATAATTTAAAATAAAATATTGTTAGTGTAAATAATGTAAAAGTAAAATGTGAGTTATTATTTAATATAAAAATATTTTAATTGATGAAATTATATTAAAATAAAATAAGATTACTAAAAGAATAATTTATAAAATCGTAAGATAATAGTTTTATCATTGTATCTAAAAAAATAATTTAAAATAAGATGTTGTTATTGTAGATGATGTTAAAATAAAATATGAGTTATTATTTAATATAAAAATATTTTAATTGGTAAAATTATATTAAAATAAAATAAGATTATTATTATTGTTATTATTATTTCTTCGAGGGACTTCTTCATCTTCATCAATTTCTTCTTCCTTTTTTCACCTTAAAAATTGTAAGAAAATATCATTATAAAGATTGCACCACCACAATGAGGAAAATTGATTCTTTATAAAACAAAAGTGAGGAGAATCAATTATCCACTCACATGCACCATAAAAAATGACTATTTGTGTAAAGAGAGTGAGGAAAATCATTCTTCATCCAACTATAATAATTAAGAATCAACTTTCTATCTCAATGTTTTGCACACCTTAACACAACTTTACACATCATCATAAAGTCCATGCACATCGACCTTCTTCACAAACAAACTAGAGACAACACATTAACCACATTATTGGGTGAAAATGACCCGTGAAATAGAAGGGTAATTGTGTAATATCACAAATGATTAACTATCTTTTTTAGCATTTTTATTCACCATAACTTACCAACTTCACACATTCACTCGGTCTTAGAGCTTAGCACACATTTGCACAACTTTACATATCATCATGGAGTATATGCACACTGACCTTCTTCACAAACAAACTAGAACACAACAACCACAATACTGAGTGAAAATGACCTGTGAAACAGAAGGGTAATTGTGTAATCTTACAAATGATGAACTATCTTTTTTAAGCATTTTTCTTCACCATAACTGCACCAACATCACACACCTTCACTCAGTCTCAAAGCTTAGCACGCATTTGCATAACTTTACACATCATCATGAAGTTTATGCACACCGACCTTCTTCATAAACGAACTAGAGACAACATAATAACCACAATACTGAGTGAAAACAACCATGAAATAAAAAGGTAATTGTGTAATCTCACAAATGAAGAAGTGTCTTTTTCAGCATCTTTCTTCACCACAACCATGAACTCCACTCGCTTCCTTCATTCATTTAGGTTTTTGCATATACATTGACTATAAAAAAATGTTCGTTACCTACAACAAAAATATGTATGTAACCCAAAAAATCTATAAAAAATGTAGTTTTACCTACAGATAGATAAAATAGTCAGTTGTAAACATTATATACAAATTTATCTGTATGTAAATTACATATAGATTTATTCGTTAATAATTTCCTACAGATATATCTGTATGTAACTATTTATGAATATATCCGTATGTAATTACTTACAAATATATCATAAAGTGTTTTTCCAGTCGACATCTAAAAAAATACTTCAAAATAAAAATACAAACTTAAAAAATCTAAAAAGAAAAAAAAATTGTTATTATGAAACTTTCTCTTGTAACATCTTTAAAAAAAAACAAATCTATGGTTCTGTAAAAATAAATAAGTTAATATAAAAACCAGTAAAACACATATTAAACTTTAAACAAATTTGATACTATTTGTTTTAATGGCACGAGGATAACAACTTTTAAAAGTGATTTGAAAGGTGAGATATTGTCGAAAATTGAAAAGTTAGTTGATTATTAAAAGCTAGGAACTATACCAGTTGAAAATTGTTAAGATAGATTATTAAATTACAAGTATTTGATTAAAATAACAATTAAAGTAAATTATAAATATAAATACAAAATTAAGTATGTTTACACGATTTTTATATAAATTTTAATTTGTATTGGTAAAATATGTTTTATTAAATTTGATCGTGAATTATTTTTAGTCTCTTATAATATTTGTTTACATCTAGAACTATTTTAATTATATTTAATTTTGTTTCAATCATTATATATTTTTTATATTATGTACTTATTTTTTAATTTTATATTATATACTGACAATATTTTTATTCAGTTTTAAAATAAAGTAAAAATAATACATTTTTTAATACACGTATATCTAAAATAAAGTGAAACCATATATATATATATATATATATATATATATATATAAAAAAAAAAAAAAAAATATATATATATATATATATATATATATATATATATAATCACCAAAAATAAGAAAAATATAAAGTCTATTAATATATTGAAATATAATTCTAAGATAGTAAAATAAATGTTGTAAATAACATAGTAATTAAAAAATTTACAATATAGAATTTTGTAAAAAATAATGATAATAAACTTATTTTCCATTATTGTCAATACCTTATTTAGTAAAAAATTGAAAACACCTTATGTTAAATAATAAAGTCAATTCTTTTATTGAATGAAGAAAATAAAATAATAAATCACATCTTATGTATAAAAAAATGAAAACTTAAAAAATATTTTAAGAATAAAATAAAAATAAACATGAAAAGATAAAAATTGGAAGTTATTTTGTCACAGCTAAAAAAATTAGATATAAGTTGAAATGACTTGTAAAAATGACTTTTTTAAGGAAGGTTGTTTATTTTGTAAGTGAAAATAAATCTAAACAAACACACACTTAAGCAGAGGAAAAACAGAAGTAAGTGGTTACTCTTTGGAAAAAAAATGTAATTTTGGTTTAATTTTTAATTCTACATTTATTTTTTAACATGACATTTTCCTTGGTGCTACGTAAAAAAAATTAATTAATTAGAAGAACAAATGAAATAAATATAGGAAAAATATCAATTAAACAGTTTGTTTAGAATAGAAAATTTATCAATAAAAGGCGAACAATAAAGCACATTACTTAGACCACTTGTCATTTGACAAGCAATAATAGTTCAAATAACAAACTGTTTTTTCTTCCAGTTCATGTAATTTTTAACTACACTCATGTAATTTTATTGAAATGACCACTTTATCATTTATAAAATTGTTTTTCTTTTAGGTTATTTGTTTGAGAAGTTATGTAATTTCTGAAATATGATTTATAAATAATTTTTTTAGAACATTATTATAAAAAACAAGCTTTATGTATATGTGAAATGCTATTCGGTACGTAATTTCCAGAATAAACTTTTTGAAACCTATATAATATATAATAAGTTTCTAGAAACAAAGTTTTTAAAAGAAACTCTTTTGTCTTCTTTTTTCTTTTTTATATTTTAGTCTTGTTTTACCAGTATTGAGTGCAGTTAGTAATAAGGTTGGTGCAGGAAGAACGAGTTAAAACAAACAAATGAAGAGAGAAGGCCTATAAAGACCTAGAAAAGAAATAGCGGGCTTTTGTGATAAGCAAGGCCCAATAAGTAATAAAAGTAAGAAAGAGGCGAAGAGTGAAGGAAGAGAGAGTTGGAAGAAGAGAAAGAAGAAGAAAGATGAACTTGCGATGGATGGAAGCGGTGTTGCCGTTGGGAATCATAGCGGGAATGCTGTGTGTAATGGGAAATGCTCAGTATTACATTCACAGAGCCGCGCATGGCAGAGTAATTTCTCTTTTTTTCTTTTTATTATTTTTGTTATCGATCAATTTTTGGATTGGATCTTTCTCAGTGATGTTAAATTCTTTCAGCCTAAGCACATCGGAAACGATCTGTGGGACGTTGCGATGGAACGAAGGGACAAGAAGCTTCATGAACAAGCCTCCTCCTCCAATTAACGCCGTAAGTTTCGCTCTTGTTTTTCTCTTTTGAAATGCCCTAGGGTTTCCGCGAATGCTATCTATTTTGACTGTGAATTCTCGACAGGAAAAATTTATGAGAGTATCGTGTTGAGTGATTAGATCGGTCGAAATTTTGTTGAGTTTGTGGTTTTGCGCTGTTGCTTTACAGCTGTTGTAATGCAAAACGATTTAGATGATTACGTTGTCGTTTTTTTAGCCTATACGGTGAAGTAAAGTCTTCTTCTAGAAAGCACAGATACTATGTATACGCGCTAGGGTGTGGGAGGTGAGAATTTATTTATTTATTTTTTAAATATTTTTTAATTATTTGAAGATGGAACATAGGGTGGGCAATATGAAGTTATGGTTTTTAATTTGAAAGTTCATGGTTGAGATTTTAATAATTCCATGAATTTTTATATTTATGTGTATTCTATTGAGGTTTTGTGTATTGATTTTTCAATCAATGGTATAAATTTGCTGTTTATTTCTTACTTTTACTTGTCTTTGGATTGGTGGAATAAGATGGAATGGAAATATAATACTGCTATCTTTATTGTTTGGATTAGTAAAAGAATGAGGATGGGATATAATGGATAAATTTCTTCATAAACACTTGTACAGGAAAAATGAGAAGATAAAATGAAATAAGATTCTCCGGTTAGCTAAAATTAGCTTATCATAAGTGAACCGCTTTTGGAAAAGTTAGATGAAATAAACTTCTCTTTATTTCATTTTTCAGTTTTTGTACATGAAATGGCTTAACCTATCCAAACAGGACCAAGGTCTATTATTTACCCAGTTTTTCTTTTTATCAGTATTCGAGGAATGGGAATTTTATTTCATTGCATCATAACACATCCAAATAATGGAATGAAGATTTTATTCCGTTGTGTTCTACCTTTTTATTTTGTTTATTTCTTTCCTTCAATCCAAATGCAGCTTAAAGAGAATTCAATTTCTTTTCTAAAATTATAGGATGCAACATAGGCCTTAGTAAAACATGAACTGAACATGAAGATGAAAATCTTGAATGAAAACAAAAATATTTTTTTAGAATTTTGTACAAGTTACTGTAAATATAATAAATGTTGTCATGTATCCTGTTATTGTGATATTCCTACTATGTAATAGTTCAATAAATAATAGGAAAGTTGTACATAAGTAGCTTTCCTTGGTATTTTGAGCTCCTTTATAGTTCTTAGTTCGATGCTATGTTTCATTGTGCAATCTGTTTTCTGAGAGATTTGAGCCGTTCATGTGTTTCTTTGTCTTATATAGTTTTTTTGTCCAACGACCTGCCCTCTGCTCAGACTTTAGTTTTTCTTTCCTGAAGTATCTTCTCTTTCTGTGAAGAATGACAATTTTGATGATTAAAAGTACGGTTTTGGTATATTGTTCATGCTAACGGAAACAGGCATAATTTTGGATGAACATCAAATTTTACGAGGATCTCTCTTCCATCCTCAACAGGAAAACATATTGAGTTTTCATATCCTTTCTTCTGTTCTCTTCCCCGTTAAGAATCTTGTTCTTCATTAGTGTTTATAGTCTTTATAGAAGTGCTCTAGCAACACTTTGATCTGGAGATTGAATTTTCTGTTCTAGATGTTTTGATGTGTACAGAATAGAAAGCATAATATTTACACTGAATCATGCAGGTTGTTTTATCAATGTCATGTGAAGAAAATAAACTGGTCTCCTGGATTTGAGGCTCTGTTCTTGGGAAGCAGGGTGAATCACTACAATGAAATTCCGTTTCTTTTCATGTATGCAATTCAACATAAGATTTATAATATACCTATACTCCAATCACGATTGCTTTCTCTAAGCTTGTTTAAAACTTATTTGTTCTGATATAGCTGTTACCTTCTATAATCTGACCATTTTGTGCTTGACGATTGATTGGCTGCAAATCTTGCTAGTTGGCGTCAATGGCCGATGAATTATTACGTAATGCAGCGAATATTCCCAATGCATACGCCACCACAAAAATTGAATTGAAAACGGAAAACACTGTCATTATAATTAGTTGTTGATATTTCATTCACACTGAATGGCAACATTTTATGAATACAACGCTGTAGTTGTATTTTTACAGAAGGGAGTGATTGTAATGGAGTCCAAGAAGAACAGACTCATTAACAAGAGATTTAACATATTAATTGGTTTATAACAAAATGGATTCGACTTTTAAGACTTGTCATAAATGAGTTTTTTTTTTTTTTTTTTTTTTAAAATTAAAAATATTTAAATTTTTTTTTTTTTTTTTTAGAAAAAAAATCTAAATATTTATTTTCTTGTTTTTTTTTTTG
>Ga0099822_1012626_pt1 | contig 10070 bp, 6 predicted proteins | sample CowpeawhiteBW_FD_76839 | JGI IMG/M metagenome (GOLD analysis project Ga0099822, IMG submission 76839) | Root nodule microbial communities of legume samples collected from California USA - Cow pea white BW | ecosystem: Host-associated > Plants > Roots > Nodule | place: USA: California | collected... | reverse complement strand
ATATATATATATATATATATATATATATATATATATATATATATATATATATATATATATATTTGTTTTTAAATATGTATTAAAAAATACTTAAGAAATAAATTAAATTAAAAATGCTTAAACTTTATATTAAAAAAAATATTAATTCTGTTTTAACTATTTTTAATTTGATTTAAAGTTTATGTTTTCTAAATTTTAAATACTTTTTTTGTAAGACCCACTTATTATTCTGCCCAATGTTTAAGGACTGTCCTAATTTGTTGGGCCTAAGACTGGCCTATAGGGTGTTCAAAACCCCTAAACCAGCCTAGCACTCTCAATGCTGCCACTTTTAAGAAATCAACTCCCTCACTCTCTCTTAGAACTGCAACCATGCTCTGCTAGGGTTTGGTCCCAATCTTGGTCAAGCTAGCGTAACCCTTTTCTACTCCACGTTTAGCTTATTCTTCATGGTTCCAGCTAGGGTTCGTCTTGATGAACTCATTTTAAATCTGTTCCACTATATTCCAGCTCTTGAATCTGCCTTAGAGCTACTATGCTCAGTTGTTCGGTGCTCGAGTCTTTAGCTATCCCCTGTCTGGGTAAGGAAGCTAGGGTTTCGTATTTTTATGTTATTTTCCCTTTTGTTGGACTATTTTGTCTTCCTAAATACTTGTGTGGTGTTGTTGATGGTCTTAAAAATGCATGGCATGTACTTCTGGTTTGAATATGGTTTGTATGCGTGAAACCGTGACGAGAACTGATAATCTCGCCTAACCGAACTTGTCTCGCCTCGGCGAGAATATCATAAACTGGCCCAGGTTGCTGCTCGAGCTCTCACTCAGGCGGAGAACTTTCGTTTTGAGGGATGAATCATCTCACTCAGGCGAAGCGAGAACCCGTGGGAACCTGATGTGTTTCACTTCAGAAGCAGCTCAGGCGAGGGAGTCTCTCTTTTGGGCAAAGAGTAGTCTCGCTGAGGCGATGAGAGCTCGCCCAAGTGAGGGTTCGCGAAACTTGTAGTTCTTTCTTATGATAGTCTCGCCTAAGCGAGAGCCTATAGCTTGAGCGAAGGGTCTCTTTTGCCTGAGCGAGGGCCACAGCTTGAGCGAGACTGGTGCATGCTCTAGTGTTGTTCACTTCATTATATTCGAGGATTAATTGTATAATTGAGTGGATTTCTTTAATTTAAAGTATGAAACATATTAGTATGTAAGCATGATCTGTTTGTGTTGTTTGGAATTGATGGTCTTGGTATGATTATACACATGAAACATGATGGCATGGTTGGTTATATATTGGCATGAGATTGGTATGCATGATAATTTTACATTGGTTGGTGAGACATGATTTTGGTGTGGTTTAGGACATAATTCCATGAATCTCTAGGTGAGATCTCATGGTGGTGCCTCATTGGTTAGGATGTAATTCCACGATGGTTTCGTTGTGGGGCCTCATGGTCAGGACATAATTCCATGACCCTTGTTAGTGGGAGTTCATGGTGGTGCCTCATGGTCAGGACGTAATTCCACGGGGGTTCATGGTGGTGCCTCATTATATAATTTAGTAAGGATTCAAGTAAGGATTGCATCCTGACACTCTAAAGTGTCAGTTAGTCTCGCGTAGAGCGTACTGACTCAAGTGGTGAGAGTAGTAAGAGGCCCTTATCTTTGGCAGGATAATGACCTTAGACGTTTGAAGGCTAACCTTGTGAGTGGTAGGGTGAAACCCATTGGCAATGACTCTGCAAAGCAGTAGATGCCACCATAAGTGCAAGCATCTAGTGAATCTGACTGATTATATGTACCAGATAATCGTGTCTTTGAGTCTTAGTGTTTTTCTTGTCGGTCATTATATGCTTGGTTGATTTATGTACTCATGACTTTTAAATTGTATGTTCAATTGCATGATAAAAACCTTTTTACCTTAGCTTACCCTTTTTGTTTGTTTGTATATCCTGTTAGTTTTGAAATGGTTGAAATGCCAAGAAGGGGGGGTTGAATTGGCAAGTTAAAAATTTAGGCTATCTTTGAAAGCTAAAAACCACTTTTAATTGAATCAATTACATTACCAAATTAGGATGTAAAAGCTACTAGAATGTATACTTTTAATTGGTCAAAAACAGAGTTAATCGATTGATTTTACTAAACAGATTCTGTTATGGTATAATCAACCGATTAAAACAGAAAAATAGTGGACTAAAGTACTGGGAAAAATGTAGAAATGCATATTTGAGTTTTAAACCAGGAACAATGCACAAGAATGATCAGGACAGTTTCTAAATGATTATGCAAACATGCTCAATGCTGCAGATGTCATGGAAACATGCAAGAACATGAAAATATGATTAAAACACAAGTTCTTTAAAATTTAAATGAATATGCAAGATAGAAAGGTTAGAGAAGAGATGAGATCACAAGATTTTTATACTGGTTCACTCAAACCTGAGCTACATCCAGTTTGTCAAGGCAATCTGAGCTTGACTTTGCACTATTTCAAAAGATTTACAAAGTATCCACCCTTACACTTTCAAAATATGCAAAAACCACACAAAAGACTCTTAAATCATACAAGAGTCACACCAGCACAACAAGAACCCTCTTGCAGACCTAGAAAACCACCAAGCACACACACACACAAAGCTTGAGAAAGATCAAACTTGAGTGGTAGCACAACCCAGCCTACCACAAACCACTTTCTCCAAGCTTCAAACCAAGCCAAAGGCTCCAAGAATTGATTCAAGATCAATCTTCAACTACTACAAACTGTATGATCACGAAGGAGAGAGTTTCCAGATCAATTTCGCACTAAAAATTGGTCAGAATTACTCTCTTTCGAAAATCACAGCTTTTATAGTCAAAGTGTTACGAAATTCAACAGGTTGATTTTCAAATCAATTAGTTGATTTCACTTGACTTAAGTGAAATCAGTCGAATAAAAAATAAATCAACTGATTGAATTTGTTGCAGTTTAAGTCTATTGCAGCCAACCTTTTAACCTGTTGAAAAACCATTCAACAAATTAAAAGAGACATTTTAACCTGTTGAAAAAATCGTTCAACAAATTAAAAGACACACCAAAGACCAAAAACATCTAATTAATGCTACAAGATCTACAATATGAATTACAAACATCAAATACATTTTCTTAATGATGTAACTATGTGGAAAGCACACGTTCCAGCCTTGATCAACATGAATACCATCAAATTTCCTTTCCTTCATCAATGCAGGCTTTCTTTTAATGGTAATGGCTTCAAGATAGTTCAAAAGAGCTTCATTAAATCTTCATCAAATCTTCAAGAAGCACATCACCTTGGCTTCACATGTCAACATGTTCTATGTGTGGTTTTCTCCTTTTGCGATGATCATCAATTTATTGATGTGAGCAGATGTGAGAACTCCTCGTGATCTCGCTTAGGCGAGGAGATCTCGCCCAAGCGAGGGTTCGCGAAACTTGCAGTGCTTTCTGATGACAGTCTCACCTAAGCGAGAGCCTATAGCTTGAGTGAAGGGTCTCTTTTGCTTGAGCGAGGGCCACAACTTGAGCGAGACTGATGCATGCTTTAGTGCTGTTCACTTCATTGTATTTGAGGATTGATTGTATGATTCAGTCGATTTCTCTAATTTAAAGTATGAAACATGTGAGTATGTATGCATGATATGTTTGTGTTGTTTGGAATTGATGGTCTTGGTATGATTATACACATGAAACATGATGGCATGGTTGGTTATATATTGGCATGAGATTGGTATGCATTATAATTTTACGTTGGTTGGTGAGACATGATTTTGGTGTGGTTTAGGACGTAATTCCATGAATCTCTAGGTGAGATCTCATAGTGGTGCCTCATTGGTTAGGATGTAATTCCACGATGGTTTCGTGGTGGTGCCTCATGGTCAGGACATAATTCTATGACCCTTGTTAGTGGGAGCTCATGGTGGTGCCTCATGGTCAAGACGTAATTCCATGGGGGTTCGTGGTAGTGCCTCATTATATAATTTAGTAAGGATTCAACTAAGGAATGCATCCTGACACTCTAAAGAGTCAATTAGTCTCACGTAGAGCGTACTGACTCAAGTGGTGAGAGTAGCAAGATGCCCTAGTCTTAGGCAGGATAATGGCCTTAGATGTTTGAAGGCTAACCTTGTGAGTGGTAGGGTGAAATCCATTGGCAATGGCTTTGTAGAGCAGTAGAGGCCACCACAACTGCAAGCATATAGGGAATCTGACTGATTATATGTATCCGGATAATCGTGTCTTTGAGTCTTAGTGTTTTGCTTGTCGGTCATTATATGCTTGGTTAATTTATGTACTCACGACTTTTAAATTGTATGTTCAATTGCATGATAAAAACCTTTTTACCTTAGCTTACCCTTTTTGTTTGTTTGTATGTTCTCTGTGTGGTTTTCTCCTTTTGCGATGATCATCAATTTATTGATAGAAGCAGATGTGAGAACTCCTCGTGGTCAGTAGGGTGATGGAGATTTCGCTGCTTAGCTTGTCTTGGGCCAGATCCTCTTATTTTCGAGTTTTCTTTTAGGGCATTGGCCCATGTATTACCTTGCTCTTTGAGCATATGTTTTGGATACAGTTGAACTTTCCTTTCCATTTTGTTAATGGTATCATGGTGTGCCTTTAGTCTTTCTTCCTATGTATCTGGAATAACAGTAAGAACTGACATTATACTCCATAACTTTGCTCTTATTGTTACTTTGTGTGATGTTTCATTTAATTATGTTATTATTTAAATGCGACGTTACATTTTTTAGTTTATTATTTATTATTTTATTTATTTTTTATGTTTTCATATTTCTTAATATATATTTGAAAAATAAAATAAAATATTAATATCTATATATATAATTTTATTTTTATTTAATTTACTGAAAAATAAATATAAAAATAAAAATAAATAAAACTAAAATATTATTAAACTTTAAATAAAAAAAACGAAAAATGAAAAAATTATTCTGTTTTTATTTAATTTTATTTAATGTTTCATTTCTTTAATTTATATGTTTAATTTATTTTTTTATATAATATATTAAAATATAATCTTTTCAAATAAATTAAATTAAATAACATTAAAATTTTAACAAAATATTTAAAACAATTAAAAAAAGTGAAGAAATATATATATATATATATATATATATATATATAAATTTTGATTTTTAGAATTCGACTTTCAATAATATATTTTGATTTCAAAAAATGATTAAAAGTAATTTTTGAAAATATGATATATTTGACTTTACTTAAATGGTCAAAAAAGTATTTTTAAAAATTGAAAACTTATCGAAGATATAAAAGAAATTTTAGAAATGCAGGAAGAAAGAGTCCTACGATGACCATATGCAGGTCATGCGCTCAAAAAAAAAAGTATAGGACGAGTTGAAATTTACAATTATGAAAGACCTAGGTCATGCAAAGAAATTAGGATCAAAACCAATTCAAAATTATATTTTAGTAGATATTTTAGTTGACGGACAGGAAAGAGAACAAAGAAGGGCTACAACTCAATTAGGATCAAAACCAATTCAAAATTAGTTTAAAACTGGATTAATTACTTGTTGGATTAGTCTTTATTTTATTTGTTTTGCTTCTATTGTTTTACAAACTGTTACCGAAACATTATGGATCCCTCTTCATCGAAATATAGACCATGTTTATTTTTTCCTGAAAATCACCATACTGATTTAGTGACCAAGCTTTTGAAAGCTCAAATGATTAACATAGAATGCTCTTAATATGCCTGTAAGTAGTAATCATAGGTTTCACGAAGCAAAACTCAGTAGTTTATTTGTATATTATCTTAAATGGGCCTTAATTTTTACACATAGTAACTATCCTACAAAACCCATGAGTTTACACATAGTAGCGGGTATCCATTTTTAATATCCGTTTCCTACCCGTTGCGGGTTTTATCCGCTGATACCCACAAATTTTTTTGACATTTCTAGCTATACATGTTCAAATTATGGAAGTGCACAAAGAAATGGTCAATAAATTGAAAATGTCTCAAACAAAACCAAGTACTTAAATTTAAATAAATAAAAAAAGAAGATTCAATTTTGGAAGAAGAATGGGTAAATTAATTTTGAACCATAAATATTGATTAAAGGATTCAATTAATTTTAAAAAACCAAGTAGTTGGTAAATAATCAACCATTAGATCTAATCCATTTTTGTTATTTTATTGTTACGAATGAATTAAATGTATTTATTACGGATTGACTAGATTAATTATAGATAAATAATTATTTTTTCTCACATGTGTAATTCCCAATAGTAAGTACTAAATATTATAAACTCTTGTAATATGATTAAAACACTAGTATATAACTATAGGTAGCAACAATCTGCAAAATATAAAGGACTCAATTGTATTATTCATTTGCACATTTTTCTGTTTAGTTTGAAGATGAATCACTTCCCAACATATCTTTCTCAAGTCCATATCCCTTCTTCATATCAAGCCATATGAGAAACCACTTGCAACAAAGACTTTGAAACTATGCATGAATGACATATGAGAATCCATCTTCATGAGATTTATGTTGCAGATATAGCTGATGATGCTTTATTAAAAAAACAAAAATCATAATCCTGTTTTAATTAGCCCCTTGTAGCTAGCTCTTCAATTATGCATATCAGCATATCTATGTAAATTTGAAATGTAACACCACATATCCCTTTGCAGGGACACCCCTAATGATACATAATAAGTATCAACAACCAAAAAGCTATACAACATAGAGTTCATCCTAGACTATCCAAAAGTTGAGTAAAAATATTGTGATGTGAATGTCTCATATGAAAGCAACATCTATATGAGTTTCTTCTTCAGAAAAAAACGCTTCAGATGCCACACTTGTAATAAAGAAACCAAAACGCAGATACCAAGAGACATGATGCTATACCAAGCGACTCTGCTATTTGTTTTTTCACTGACTTCTCTCATCCATGCTTCCCTGCAACAAAGTTCAAGAAAAAGTATTTCTGAAATGCACTAATCATCAAATATAACAAGGTAGAAGATAGCAGTTATTGTGAAGGGCTAATCACACAAGAGCCATTTCTTGTTAGCACAAATAACAGGCTCTTTAGTTAATAGCAATTGATTCATATATTTAGTGGTTGAAACTTTAAGAGTTCACTTTATAACTAACATTGTATATGCCACACATTAACAATGAGAAACTAAGAATTATTGAACCCTGGTAATCAAATATGAATCAAGCATAAAATGTAAGGGGATAGCATATTTACTTATCCTTCATATAAACTAGATAACCATGGATGGCTTCTACTGCTCCTTCAAGTTTCCTGAGCTCGAGTTCAACACCCTTGAACCAATGCAGAAAAAAACACAAACACGTATCAATTTCGTTTATACATAGAATAAATAAGGTATGCACTGGTAAGTTAAACTTTTTTATACTATTATTGAACCACAACTATAATGTATAATAAGTTTGGTATAAAAAAGCTCAAGTATCCTTTTGGTCTTTATAGTTTTGACAACTTTTCCTTATAGTATCTATAGTCTAAAACATCACATTTTGGTTCTTATAGTTACATTTTTTTTACCCCTTTGGTCCTCACCATCAAATTTTGACTAATACCATTTGAAGAAATATAATGAAATTAAGAAAAACTCCAGAAGCAAGGTCAGACACAATGTGCTCACATGTAGGGAAGTAGTGGTTGACTTTACCCCAGTGTTCATAAGTTGCTGAGAGAGTAACCTGTTTTCTCTTGGAGTAAGAGTGATTTGAAGTCTCACATTAAATAGAATCGGACACGTTGAGTAGCATATAAGTGAGAAAAAAATCCAAAAATCCTACAATCTTACGGTTTTTGATTGAAGATGGTATCAAATTCTTTGGTGTTGTTTTATGAGATGTTCTATACTATAGAGCGGAAAAGGTGTTGCAATTCAAGGAACAAAGAGTAATTGAATCTTATATAAAATAGGTATCATAACGATAGTTTTTAATCAATTGACAACATAAAAACTTTTACACTAATGGTGCATATTAAAACTATTATGTATAATGACAAAGTAATGACAGAACATGAATGAAATTCATTGGTTTACCTCGATCTTTTCTTTCTTTGCAACAGAATCCCAATCTTTGGCAGCAATTCCAATTTTCCAATCAAGGCTCAAAGTTGCTTCATGTTCATGATTACTGTCCAGCCAAAAGCACGCCACGTAGGTCCCACTCTCCTCTGTTGTAAATGCAAATTGACCTTGTGTAGCATTTTCATTATGGTAAAGGCTATTCCCATAAGGAGATGTTACCTGGGAAATAAACAAATGATCAACGTGAATCCCTTAAAATCACCTTAACCTAATATCCTTATTTCACAATCACACAACATTAGGAATAAACAAAAAGGGAGTACTCATTTTTCAAATCTGCAACAGGGGACATGGGCAGAAACTAGCCAGCTGAGAATTTTTTAATTTCAGAGTAGTCATAAGTCAGGAACATTAAAAACAAAACACCCCTTATTCATCATTCACATTGGTTCATCTGATTGAAACCCTGTTAGTGAAAAAATCATTAGATACTTTCATACCACTAATCAATCTATAAGTTAACACATTATTGAGTTTTTCAATTTACGGAAAGAATCAACTGTATTAGACTGCGTATCATGTAGTGATTAGGGAATCTCTCACCACTATGACTGTCTAAACACAGAAAATTAAGCAGATTTCTCCCTAAGCAAAGTTTAATTTCCATTTTATAAATTGTGAAAACACTTATCATTGACAATCAAATTGACCAACATGAATCAACAAGTGAAAGGCTATGGATTCAGTCTTCTTGACCAAGCTCTCAAATTTGTATCTTACAGATGAAAATAATGTGATTGGGATGGAGACCACAGTAAAGATGCTCAATGAGGTTCTCTCTACAGATACTAACCATGCATTTGATTCTTTATACCAAAACATAGCAACATAAATAAAACTTACCAACATGAATTTGCACAAGGAATGAAACAACATCAAAAGTATCCAGCAATGCAAGTCTAAATCAATCAAAAAGTTGGATCAAGCACATAATTTTTCATGGGTTGGGAAGATTAATAAACAGACCTTGACAGAAACTGTGCTGATCTGGGGACCGTTTTCGGTGACAACATAGTAATCAGCTAAAACAACAACGTTTTTCTGGATTTCCTCGGACATGCACTTAGTCCCCGTAGTGGGGATTGGAAACCACACTGCCTCTGCAAATGGGAGCACAGAAAAGTGTGTGGTTAAGCATAAGAACAACACCACCAGAGACCCTCCAGTTCCAAGGTCCGTTATGCTCCGAGCCATTAGCAAAGGTTGACCTTGGAATCAGACACAGCCTCAGATCTTGTCAAATTGAGTGTCGTGTTGTGTTGTGATGTATGTCTCTTGCGTTTGGGTGGGAAAAGTCAAGTGGGTAGGTTGAGTTAAGTTTGTGTTGGTCAAAAAGAAGAAGTTGAGTGTGTGTGATTTTGGTGTTTATGACGTATTTGAAGCTTACATGGATTTGTATTGACCAATCACGTTCTTTGAAGAAAGTCCATGTAAGAAAATGTTCCAACTAAACATACCCTTTGCACATTAAGGCTGCGAATTCTGGTAAGAATCAAAATAATTTACCTTTACATAATATGGCTTACTCTTTCATTGGTAAATGGACAGAGTTGAAGGAACAGAGAAACAAATGGATGAAAAAATTTATTTTTGAGAATAAGAGGTTTTGTTTAGACGGTGGATTTTTAAGTGTTAAGCGCTTTAATTGAATTTTTTTTTTCTTTTAATTTGTTCTTGTTTCAATAAAAAACTTAATTTTTTTTTTTGACTTTGAAAAATCTTGCGTTTGGATAAATCCATTGAAATTCTTTAATTCCAAAGTTCTTTTGTTTTGGTAATATCTAAATTACTGCCTTTTTTTAATGCTACGTTTGATTAAGGCAATTAATTTTTTTCACTTTATTAAATATTTTTCGGATATATTATTTAAATGTAGTGATTATTATTTTCATAATTATATATATATATATATATATATATATATATATATATATAT
>Ga0099822_1012625_pt1 | contig 10070 bp, 6 predicted proteins | sample CowpeawhiteBW_FD_76839 | JGI IMG/M metagenome (GOLD analysis project Ga0099822, IMG submission 76839) | Root nodule microbial communities of legume samples collected from California USA - Cow pea white BW | ecosystem: Host-associated > Plants > Roots > Nodule | place: USA: California | collected... | reverse complement strand
TTTTTTTTTTTTTTTTTTTCTTCTGGTATAGATCATATTCAGATAAAAGATAATCTGAACTTAATTTCGAATCAGATGCCTATTCTATTTGATTAAACATTTCAGGAACCCTAAACCCTATTCGCCGCTTCTTCAAAGATTTCCAAAATTTCAAAAACCCTAAATCCTCTACCATTTTATTTTGCGATTCACTCAAAAATTTCAATAGCAAACCAAAGGTAATTCCAGAACGCACGGTGTCACTGTTGCGCTGGTGGGTGGATTCGTCAGAGAAGATCGAGGCTAGTTGAGTTGTTATAAGGTATGTTTCGTTTGTTCCTTTTTCTATTTCGTTCCTTTTCTACTCAGAGAATTCATAGTTCATAGTTCACGTTTCATATCATATTCTTAGCAAAAGTAGGTCATATTTTCCTTTAGACAAATCGAAAGCAGACACAAAATAGGAGCCATATATAATTTCAAACATGAATTACACATCTTGAAACAATTTTAAGGAGCTGCAATAACCACTCCAAGAATTGTAACCTGTTCCTCTACCAAGCAACTATCCTTCATTTGATAATTGATTGGTGAAATTATTGATAGGCATAAATCTGGATGCACCATTTTCATGACATGAGGCACTAAACCAGTAGTTAGTTGCAAGGAACAGAGACTGTTATCGATTGAACTGATAAAAAATGATGCTTTTGTTTCCTTGGACTTGTGAAGAATTTTACCCTTAAGGTTAATTAATTACTCATTCAACTATGTATATGACGTTGGTCTGCATTCACAGTCCCTATTGGCAACAATGTGAATTGTAGATTCATATAGCATCCATAAGCTCAAGAAGAATATACGTGCTAGCATTCATATCACTGGCATTGCCGCATGTTGTGTTCTCAGTGGTTAGTGCATGGTGCTCTTCCATAGGTGAATTAAGAATGCATCATTAGTACATGTACTCTATACAAGACTTTCATGGATATATACTGCAGGTTAGTTGAGTCAGCATTCAATCGTGTAACCCTGAACCAGCATCTTAATAGACTGGATCATATAAGCAATAGCAAATATTTATTTTGGATCTACTTATACATAGCCTCAACAGAAAAAAGTTGGTTCCTAGAGTGCTTTTTTTTTTCTTTCTTTTTTTTTTTAAACGAATTACATGTGCTGGGAGATTGTTCATATTCACCTAAATTAACTTACAAATTCAGAAAGTAATTTGGAGAACCAAATTGGAGTTCACTGATGAAGTTCAGAAAAAAAAAAAAATTCTGAGTCCAACTTTGAGAGGTTGTCAAACTCATAGAGGTGTTTGTATGTGATGGCATCCTTCATCCCAAACATTCTCCTTTTCCTATGTTTGATATTTATTCCTTTATATATGGTTTATGAAATTCCTATTTATTCTCCAATTACAGAAAACTTTAAATCCTGTTACAGTTTTCTGATAAATGTGAAGCACACACCTGCATTTTGCGTTTTTCATTTCATAGCGAGAGAAATAAGAAAATATAAGCTTGTTCACAGATAACTTTATTCATTTTTGCTCCCTGATTTATTTTTCTCCCACAACTGATATGACTTATTTTTGCTTCTTGATTTTTCTCTGTTGTAAAATATGCTATATTGTTGCAGTAATTGGTTTAATTACTGCAAAGGAGATGAAATAGAAATGGGCAGAAGACAAAACAATAATAAAAAATAGAGTAAATTATGCAGTTTCCTCAAATTACATTGAGACTCCATTTTTTTTAATTTCTTTTTAAAATAGAGGTGAAATAGACTCCAAAAAATATCATCTCATACAACATTGAAGATCAACTCCAAGTTTTGTTCTAAATGTAAACTCTGATATGTCTTTTGCAGGTACTATTCACTGACATGAGTGCTTATAAGGTAAGGGACTTCAAATTTTTTGCTTTATATACAGTATATTTAGTGTTTATCTAATGATATTCTGAGTTGTAAAAATGATAGCATTAGTTATTTTATGATACGATGGGCATTTTAATATTTATATTTTAATTATTACTTTGAAATAAATATTTAATTATTAAATTTGCAGATCATTTCTTTAGGGATTTATAATTTTTTTTGAGCTTTGGAAAGCGGTAAAGAATTTGCACAGTTGAGTAACTTAGGGCCTTGTTTATGACGACGCCACAAACCACCACAGTGGTGGCACCATTGTGCGTTCTGCGCAAGGGAAGGAGAAACTGAGTGAGAAACCTATAGGAGAACCTTATGATCCCTAAGAAACAACAACACAGTGAGACATGACCTCTTCCTCAGAAAACCCAAACCCAGAACTCAGAAAAGATGCCGTGTGGAACCGTTGGGTCATATTCTCACCCGCCCGAGCCAAACGACCCTCCGACTTCAAGTCCAAATCCCCCACTGACCCGAATCCAAACCAACAGTGCCCCTTCTGCATTGGCCACGAGCACGAGTGTGCGCCCGAGATATTCCGGGTCCCGCCCCGAGACCTGGATTGGAAAATCCGGGTCATCCAGAACCTCTACCCGGCCCTCTCCCGCACCCTCCCCGAACCCCAACATGCCCCTTCTGGTTTGCTACAGACCGGGTTTGGGTTCCACGATGTAGTCATAGAAACTCCGGTTCACTCAGTTCAGCTCAGTGATTTGCCTCCTCCGGAAATTGGCCGAGTTTTTATCACTTATACCGAGAGAATCCAACAGCTCGCGAGCCATAAATCAATTCAATACGTGCAGGTTCGTTCTCTTTAGCCTTCCAGTTTTCACAATTAGCACCTGAAAGGTGCGGCCTTGTGTTTCTTCTTTCAAATTTATACGGTCAAATCAATTGGAAAAATACTTTTGCGAATTTCAATGCACATTGCTGAATTCCAATGCTCAAAAGGAAGATCGAAGGAATTATTGAAATATTTTGAGTTCTTCCAATTGCGGTTCATTTTTGCACTTTGTCTGTAAATGTGTATTTCATCATGCAGAACTTGTCTTTGATATTATTGGTGATAAGAAAACTAAGGATGTGTTTTGACAAACTTTTCCCTAAATACTTATAAGGGAGACAAAAAATACAAAGAAAAAACAGAGATATGTTTCTCAATTAACTTATGCAGTAGCTAATTAAACATCAAAATTTAGAGACGTTATATGAAAAATAAATTATAGATTAGTTTATGCATAAGATAATTTTAATTGTAGAGAAACTTATTTCATTTTCTTTGTTGTTGGTTACCTCTCTGAAATGTTTATCGTAAAGTTGGTCAGAAGAGGTCCTAATTGGACTACAGAATTACTCATTTAAGGACCTTAGGCATAAATATCACTGACTTCAACGTTTTAATATGTGGGTCACAGCTGTAGTAAAACTAGGTAGGTACAAATGCAACTTATAGTGCTACCATTGTGGTTACAGTGAAGTTGTAGAAGGTCCAAAACTGACTTGGCCGTTGCTGACTGTTTTTTAGAAATTTACCCACAGTATATCTTTGAGGAACTAAGTTCACTATTCACTCTATGGGTAGAAGGTCATATTAGTTTCAGAATGGTGTAAATTATGATTTAAGTGTATCAATAAAATTTGCTTCCTCTTTGCAGACTTTGAATACTGCAGAATCATATGAATACAATGTGAAATTACTCGCTGACATTGAATTAGTTCATAACGTCCGTGATCCCTGAATGTGTATTATTTCTGCCTAATTAATCCTTATGCTTTAGACTTTAGCATTACTATGTGATGGTTTGGCCACTTCTTGTGCACCAAGATGTTATTTTTTGCTTAAAAGGGGTGTATGGGGATGAAACCCTTTATCTTTGATGACTTTGTTGGTTGTGTTCTTTGGGGATTGGTGTTTTGACTGTATAATGCATGAAATTGCTTTCTTTTGTCGTCTCATTTTTTTATCATTTCTTAGTTCTTGCTTGTGCTACAAAAGCTGAGGCAGGAATTTTAGATGTAACAGTATGCAATATATGTGCACATATGTTATATGTGTTGATATATGAAGGTATAAAATCTTAGGTGGAATTTGGGAAGTGTGTGTGGATCTTGGATATATTTGCTTAGATAAATGTTTTAGGTTTCTTGCAGTCCGTAATTGCGCACTATGACTTCTATACAGTATAATTGTTGATTTTAATTTGGGTAATGAGAGCAATTAAGCCATAAGCAATAGTTGCATGCCTAATTTGCATCATTGACAATGTATCTGTTTAGTTTTTTAGTTAATGTTGTCATTGTGTTACTCAAATGGTAGATGCTGTCTATGTGCCTACATTTCCATCATTTTATACCTTGACTTAAATAATTGAAATTGATCAAGTTTTCACATTTCTGCTTAAATAATTTACTGATTTTTCTTCTTCTTGCGCTTTTTTTTTTTTTTTTTTTTTTTTTTTTATTTTTTTTTTTTTTTTTTTTTTTTTTTTTTTTTTTTTTTTTTTTTTTTTTATCTTGTAAACTTGTTTTTATTAATCTTTGAAGGTGTTTAAAAACCATGGTGCTTCAGCTGGTGCATCAATGAGTCATTCTCACAGTCAGATGATGGCCCTGCCTATTGTTCCAGCTACTGTATCTGCCCGCCTTGCAAGTATGAAAGATCATTTTGATCAGACAGGGAAATGTTTTATTTGTGAAATTCAACGTGAAGATCTTTTGATTGATTCATCTACCAACTTCTTTTCACTGGTTCCTTTTGCTGCTACGTTTCCTTTTGAGATATGGATTGTTCCTCGGTACCACTCTGCTCACTTCCATGAATTGGATGTGGAAAAGGTACCAGTGGTTTATTTGCTGAGTCTTCTTGCTTCTTAGGTGCCAAATATTTAGTTTGATCTCAGTATAATGCTCCTGATATGTGGCATGAATTAAAGGCTTAAATTTTAGTTATTTTCTAAGACTTGACACTCATTCCTATTATGGGCTGATTGCATGTGCATACTGTCTGAATAAATAGATCTGAAATGGTGTTAGACTTTTAGTTTTACCAATTGCCATTATCATATTTTGAAATCTTGCAAGATAAACTTTTAAATAAGTTATCATGATATTAAACCTTTAAAGTTTCTATCATGTTAATAAGTTAAACACGAGCCTTATAATGTCAAATTAACCTATTTCTACTGTGTCTCGTGCATCAAGTGGTGGTGGTTAAATTTTTGTTGTTTAGTACTTTGTTTTAAATAGAATTGTATTTTTCCCATGACTATTGTTAATTAACATATTTAAGGATAAGTCATACATACATAAAAACTAAATAGGTCTTTAAGTAGGCTAAGTCAAACTCTTAAAAATATCAAGCCAAGCCTGGAAAACCCTATAACAGGTAACATGCCAGACTTAGACTTTAAATTTTAGTAAATAGACCAGGCATATCTAAACGAAACATCATTCAGCCCAATCGATTTCCTCTCCTAGTGACAGAGGTTGAATCTGAAAAACAAGGAGTGTTTGGACTGGGACACAATGCAAATATTGGAAATAACAACGAACTGCTGGCTTGGAAGTTCTTCATGTTTTTTACCTGTGAAAAGATAAAAGATTCAAAGAGGAAAATTTTGAATTTGAGGCAGTCTTTTATATTGATTATCTTATCAGAGCTGTCAGAAAATGCTGCAGAAGACGCTAGCAATGCTTCTGCAGATGAACTTAGAAGAGGGCAAGAATTAGCAAGTGGATGGTGATATCGTTATGAGATGTATAATGGATACTGATCAAAGTGATCAATAAGTAAGGCTTCAGGGCTTAACTGTCATTATAACTTTGAGGATTTATTGTGATGTAATCCATATTCAGTATTTTTGGAATAGCACACAGATAGCTTAAACTATGAGTACCCTTTGTGGAATTCGCAATGCTATATGTTTAGCATAACATAGCACTGATCCACTTTTGTATTACTGTAAATTTTGATATACACATGTAGGAATATCTCCTTTATTATTCGTGTTTATTGTTCCAAAGGTTGATAATTTCTTCTAACAATTTTTGCAGGCAGTTGAACTAGGAGGTTTGTTGAAACTAATGCTCAGAAAGATGTCTTTGCAGTTGAACAATCCACCATTCAACTATATGATTCACACTAGTCCACTTCATAGTAACGGGTCAGAGTTAGCATACACTCATTGGTTTATACAGATAGTACCTCAGTTAATTGGAATTGCGGGTTTTGAGCTTGGAACTGGGTGTTACATAAATCCTGTGTTCCCCGAGGATGCTGCAAAGGTTCTAAGGGAAGTGAAAGTTCCAGAGTAAAGATAAAGCACGTAGGAACAGAAACATATCTGGTAACCTAGTCTCAAACTTGTTAGGTGATGAGTTTCTTTGATTCACATATGAGGGTCAAGCTTTTTGTAACAGTGAGGGGGTTTCGTAGAACATTGAGATATTTGAAATAAACTTTTCTTTGTGCATCATTGAGGAAATGAATGTGCAGAAAGAGGAATGACCACTGCAATTTTTATAATTTCAATGTCTTTTGAGGGATTATAAAGGATAGGGTATCCTTTGCTGAATCAACTGCATGTGTCAGATTCTGTGACTTCCTTCTAAGCTCCACCGTTGAATCGTCACCATCTCCATTAATATAGATTATGTCAGCAGCACGTGTAATAACAATTGGAATGCATAGGAAGTTGAGTTAGTAGTGTTCTTGTCGCAGTAATTGATCCTAGAAGCTGGTTGACATTTTTGTGTGCTGATTCAGTAACTACTTTCAATATTTTTGTGAGTTCAACCATTTGGATCAGGATCACTAGATGTTGAAATTTCAACTACAGATAACATCAATCATTATAATAGTAAAACTTTTTAATAGACAAAAATCTGTAACTATATGATTGAACTCATCTGGGGCCTGCTGTTACAATTGAACTGTAGAGTATCTTATCCTAATCATTTTGTCAATGACATAATGACATTCTATTTCAATCATATATGTTTCCTCATTTTCAATTGTATAGGATCTTTTTTTTAATGTGACAACTCTTTTAAACTTGACCACTTTTTTAATCATAAAACTATCTATAAAATAAATAGAAATTATTTACAATAAAATATAAAAAAAATTATATAATTTTATAATTATAATAATAATAATTTTTATTAGCATAAAAGAGAGCAAATAGTATATTTAATATAAATTTAAAAAGTGATTTAAAGTATTTAAATGATATTAGAAAATCTTTTTAATATATTTGTTAGCACTCTATTTTGTGTTATTTTTTTTTTCTAAAACTTATTTTTTAGTTTAAATAAATATTAGTTTGTCTTTAATTAATTAGTTTTTATTATTTGTTCAGAAGAATAGAGTTTTCATGTGATAAAAATGTTTATTTTAGTAGTCTTTTATTGTATTTTAGTTATCTGTTTTTTAAGATTCCCTTTTCAATAAATTTGTTGTCAGGAAATCCTCCCTTTTTACTATATTAAGATTTGGACCTCTTACTCAATTTTTTTTCCTTTTTTGTACATTAGTACCTGGTGATCAACCAAAGCTTTGACCAGCCTTGATTTCATTAAAGCTCACTGTTTCATTAAAAGAATAACAAGTCATTGGTGAGTTTCATCTCACTGAGAGAAGATACACAAGACCAAGCCATCTCTGACTAGAGAAGGAACGGACTAGAAAAAGGAACAAACGAATCATACCTTATAACAACAACTCAACTAGCCTCGATCTTCTTGGACGAATCCACCCCCAGTGCAACAGTGGCACGGATTTACCTTTGATTGGCTATTGAAATTTGAGTGAATGAAAAAAAAAATTGTATAGAATTTAGGGTTCTTGAAATTTTGGAAATCTTCGAGTGAATGCAAAGAAAAATGTGAGAAGGGTTTAGGGTTTGAAACTTTAATCACAGGATAGGCGTGTGATTCGAAATTAAGTTCAGATTATCTATCATCTAAATATGATCTATATTTAAAATTTGGATTTTTAAATTTTTAAACTAATACATAAATCTGATCTGAAAAAAGTTATAAAATACAAATCATAAGAAAACCCATATCTCATTAAATGGATTTTAAACAGACCAAAAAATACATAAAAAATAAAGCAGATCGGGCCAACTAGATTTTTTTTTGTCACCCTTACTCAAAGCAAATGTCCGGACTATTTAAAATCATAAAGGAACTTAAGTAAATCCAATATTAAAATAATGATTATATATATATATATATAATATAAAGGAGATTTTTCTTTTTTTATATATATTATTTTTATTTTTTTATTATATAATTGTTTTTTAAATTAAAATAATTATTTATCATAAAATTATAAAAATTATTTATATTTATTATAATTATAATTATAATATTATTTTTTGTTATTATGAAAAGAAGTGAACACATATAATACAACACAAAATAATATTTTTTTAATCATCAAAGTTGTTTAAAAGTTTTTATTTTAATTAAATAAAATATTTAATTTTTAATTTGTAATATGATTATAAATAATTATTGCATTTCTTTCTATTTTTCGATTCCAAATAATCTTAAATAAATTTTTTATTCAATTTTTCCATTTAACTATTTAAATATCTTTTAGCACATGATAAAAAAAAAGATATAATTTAAGAAAATATGTTATAAGAATTCACATAAGAAAGAACTAACCTACAGATAATGTTTTAAACTGTAACCACTGATTCCACTAATAGCAATTAAATGACGTAACTATCCCTATTTTTTCATTTTAATTTTGTAAATATGATTGTTACAGAGGAAAGCGGTATTGGAGAGTGTTGAACCCAATGCATAAAACTAGATTCGTTGACTGGTGACTAAGTTTGATCCTGATTGTTCGAACTCTGAGTCCCTAAAAGAAAGGAGATCCGATTGCCATGTTTTAGAATGTTTGTAATAAATGTATGTTTTCCTTGAATGAACTTCATCTTTGCTCCTTTGATTTTTTCCACCATTTTTTTTTCATTTACTTCTCTTTTTTACTGTTGAACTTTGTCTAAATTTTTTATTAATTAATATTTTATTTTTTACTTTATTGTTAATATTATCGTGGCTAATATTTTACTAACTTGATGTTGCTTACTGATTCTCACTTAATTAATGATTTTGAACAATCAGTTATATAAAATATACTCAATCAAATAATTAACGTCTAAGAAATTCTAATCTCGTGTACAAGAAATCATGTGACAATATATACATGTTTTTCTTAAGATGGTTCAATATTTTTTAATAATGGATTTTATTTTAATTATCTTAAAGAACTTATATAAAAGATATTCTCTTTTAACATATTAATGTTAATACATTACCTATTTTTTTTAAAATATTTTTTAATATTAATTTAGTAAAAGAAATAGTTAAATATATGAAATAATTTTTAGAATAACTGACAAGACTGGTTGTAAAACTTATAGTTATCGAATCATACATGTGGTCTTCTTACAGTTCTTGTGAACTGTGTTCAGTCTCTCATTACCATTAAACGCTTTTGAGTTCTAGCTTCCCTTGCTTTGACAGAAAACTAAATTTGAGAGGAGAAAGCCTTTAGCGGAGGGAACACTAAGGCCTGAAACAACTTAAAGAGCTAAAAGCAACCACACAGGTATATGAAATGAGGCCCTAAGTAAAACCTAAAATAGACCCAACACCATATAACTTGAAAAAGAGAAGAACAAAAGTTGGGATTCGACTTACTTGGAGGAAAGTACGTCCCGCTAGATCGGAGGAGGACTTAGCTTGACCGCTAGCTCAAATTCTGTTCAAGGAGAACTAAAGTGAGTGAGTTGTTTTGAAAAGAAAGAGAGGAACTGGAGTGAAAGGAAACTAAAGAATTCTTTTTCTGAAGAGAAATATGTGGACTGGCTCGAGTCTCTTTAATCAATTGAGCCCAAAATTTAAAATAAAAGTGGGCTTCACAGTTTAAGTCAATTATATTTATTTTTTCATCTCTTATGTTTGAACAGTTTTTTTTTTTCAAAAGCAAACAATTTGTTATAATGATTTTAATAAACTATATTTAACATATTATCATTATTATTTTCAAAAATAAATAATCTATTTTAATAATACAAAACTGTTAAAGTTTAATATATATATATATATATATATATATATATATA
>Ga0099822_1012624_pt1 | contig 10071 bp, 4 predicted proteins | sample CowpeawhiteBW_FD_76839 | JGI IMG/M metagenome (GOLD analysis project Ga0099822, IMG submission 76839) | Root nodule microbial communities of legume samples collected from California USA - Cow pea white BW | ecosystem: Host-associated > Plants > Roots > Nodule | place: USA: California | collected... | reverse complement strand
TTTTTTTTTTTTTTTTTAATATATATTATATTTATTATTTTATATTTATTTATTTTATAAAAAAAAATTTTTTTATTTTTTTATATAAATATATATATATATATATATATATATATATATATATATATATATATATATTTACGATGATTGGGTTCTACAAAATAATCCACAATTCGTTCCAAAGAGTTTAGTTTTAATTATTTTAAAATTATAACAAAACATTTATTTTGGACTATGTTTTTTTTTCTCTTAAAGAGAATTACATTTAAAACATATCTGAATAATATATGCGGTTGCTTTTCTCCAATTTCTAGAAAAAAAAATAATTCAATTGAATTAATCATTCTAACCTATTGAGTTGAGCTTCTTCCAACATACTTTATAAAAAAAACGAAAGTGATTTTTTTTTATATGCTAACTTATACATAAATTAATTATAATAAAAGTTATTTTGTAAATGATTTCTTTAAAATTTATTTTTAACTTTTACATAATTTTCTTCTAAATGCCTTTTCTTAACCATTTAATCCAAACACCCCCAAATTGAGTTATATATACAGTAACATATAAATTTATCTCACACAACGCACAAGTTGTGATGGATGAGGAGCATGGTAGGGCTAATTTGAGTTATTGACATAATTTTTCATTTTCCTTTATTTTTTTCTGATTTCAAAATCTTTGAGAAATTTCAATACAAACATGTTAAAATGTGTTTTGCAACTTTTTAAAAGGTTGAGGTGAAAGAATAAGATGCAAACGTCAAAAGAATATGAACGATAGAAACCCCAAAGAATTTTTCTAGAAATAATATAGTTTTTAAGTTAAAATTTAGAAATAGGTGTTTATTTTGAAAACAGTTTCCAAAAGTAAACTTAAAAAATACCTTTTCTTCTTTAAAAAAAAAAAAACAGAACATAGTTTTATAAAATCATGAAATAAGGAGGCTCCACATCTCATTCTATCGGCGATTTCCTAGTTATGATATTTTCTTCATTTTTTTTTTTAAATTTCCTCGTTTATGTGGGTTTATTCATTACTGTTTTGTTTGTATAATGTATTTATCCAATTCCAAAAAATTTAAAATTATGATATTTAATTTTTTTTATAATTAAATTCTATTCATCTTTTAAATATTTGATTTGGATAAAATAATTAAGAGATCTTAAATTAAAATTTTCTAGTTTAAATAAAATAACTGAATTTTCCTTTTAAAATAAAATTTTATTTTAATAATATTTATTTAAGATATAATATTTTGAAGTTAAAGTTTATCTTTAAATTATTTTATCCAAACATACTATTAGGAATTGGTTAGGTTTCCAATCTATTTTATTAAAAAAAGATGGATATATATGTTGGGAAATCACACACAATAAGTATTGCAAACCCTTCATAATACAATTTTTCTAGCAAAAATTATAAACTTTTCAATGATACATAATTACCCAAGTCCCCTCATATATCCAAGAGACCTATTGTGTTGTTATGACAACTCTAAAACCAACTCTTTATTTTTATAGTATTTTTCTACTGTTCTCTTCTTCACATTATTCAAGGTGGGACTTTGGTGAATACTGACTTGAGAACTAACAATATCTTGTCCCATTTTTTTGGAGTCGTACTTTTTAACATTTACATTTGAACTAAAAACTAAAATTAAACTTCATAAACTACGAACTATAAGAATTAGATTAATCTTGTATGTGGGTCTCGCTCAAATGAATGGTTGCTAAGTTATTTTCCAGCCACTGTGTTTGTCTTTTCTCCAAATTTTGGATGCAAATCACAAGGAAAAAGAAGAATATATTAAAAAAAACATCATTTTACATTCCCCTTATCTTTAGCGAACTTGTTGTGAAAAAATAAAAAATAAAAAAGCTTGGCGTTGAAATTAGACAAAGAATAGATTCTCTCCTTTTTTTTGTGTGTATGTGCAAATCTAAGGCTAGTGAAAAAAATAATAATAATCAGATCCCGATTACTCATTAAAAAGAAACTCTTATATTTTTTTAATACAAAATGAATTAGTGAATATAGATAAAGAACAAATTCAATTACCATGGGTGTGAATGAATTGATATTAAGTTATTGTGATGATGAGAAGCATAATTGAGTTACATATCATATCTTCCATTAAAGATATTTGGGCCGAGAGAGAAAACAAAAAAAGGAACAAGTGCAATTAATATAATAAAGGAAAAACGAATAAACTTTTGAGCAATTATTTAAGGCAGGAAGGGTTTTAATTAAATAAAATATTTTGGGGAGTCCTTTTATATGCCCTTTTCATATTTTTCTTGTTTACTCGATAAAGAAAAACTTTTTCCACAGTTCATGGATCACATCCCTGTGCTGGGACATGATCCCACCCCACGCATACCAAAGAATAGGAATCCTCACAAAGAGAAGAAGGGACGCAACCACATTCTCTCTCTCTCTCTCTCTCTTTCTCTTCTGCTAAAAAATAATTGATGTTGCTCAATATTATTAAGTGGGGACAAAAAGCACTATAAACACTTGGATCCTACAGTGATTAATTAAGGGTTAATAATAATAATAATAATAATGTAAGAAGGTGATGGTGGTGTGGTGGTGATGAAGTGGGGGTAGCCTTGTCTGGTGGCCTTATGAAATAATTAGTAATGGTGTCATGTCTTCCTCTCTTCACCTTGTTCTCCTTCTTTTGGTGCTCATTCTGAGGGTCATGTCAGCAGTAGGGGATCCACTTTTGGCAAAAAAAAATAAACACAAAATTTGGACTTGCATGCCTTGGCTTCTTCATTATGAATCACTGCTAATCCTAAGAAACTAATCATCTCCTTTCAAGATATGGTTGAAGCATATCAGGACATGTTTTCGGGAAAAGCTAATGAAATTTTTGAAAGAGAAAGAGTGTAGTCCTTTCTCACTCGCCCTTTATGCCACAACCATCTTCTCCAATGCTCTGTGACTCACTCACTCAGATTATTCAATCCCTCAACTCACACTCGTTTTGAATATATTCCTCCTCACCATTACCATTACCATTACCATTACCGTCACCACCATTTTCATTTTCTATGCTATTGTTGGCCTTAGAATAGACCAATCTTCACTTTTCCTAACATTAATGTTTTCTCCCACTCATAGGGGTTGTTCAAGTGAAAGACTTGCTATGTTAACAAGTCTAATGAACAGAACAAACACTTGATCAAATAATGTGCTGTTTTGTGTTTAGTTAGGATTGTAGAATTGAAGCACTAACAGTCGCAACCACATCACAAAAGGCACTCGCATCTCTGCCCTACCCCACTTTCTGCTCAATGTATTGCCACCAAAAGGTAAACCTATAGCACATCACGTTCAAAAAATATACAAAATCCTTAGTGCTGCCGAAACGTCAAACTCTGTCTCTCTCTCGTTGCTTCATAATTAATTATGCATAAATTCTTTTTTCACCCCTTTTTTCATAATCACTTCTGTAACTTACGGATTAAAAACTAGCACAAAACATATGTAGAAAAGTAGTCCTGTAAAGTACTGTAGTTAACTTTTAATTCTTCATTAGTAGAATCACTGTACAACTTTCGTTTCTTTTTAAAGCGTGTATAGTCAATTATTTATATCATTTGATTCTAGTAAATCTGCATATCATTCACTGACGTATTATTCTTTTGGAATGCAGCTACTCATTTTTTAGCAGAAAAATATTCGCTCCACGCAACTGATATGGACACCAAAAGAAATTTGTTGATCACTTAATCATTATGAGCAAATTTTCCTTTAAAAAGGTCAAAATAATATATCATACATAATGAAAAAAAGGGTTTCTGTTTAAATGGACTATTTAATTACTCTTTTGCCACCATTAAAGTGGCCATCAGAAAATCATCTGTATAAATATCATAAAATACATAAAATTTTGTCCTCATTATATGAATAAATAAACAGAATCTTATACCGGATTTTTTTTTCCACTTTTTAAAGGCATAATTCGGAAAGATAGCTTTAATATATATTGAAGTAAAATTGGAAAAAATAAAAAAGCACTTCTTTTAGTGGTGGGTTATAAATAGGTTCAAGTGATTGCCATTAACAATGAGAGGCAAGAAAGTAGGATCAGAGTAAAGGCTTTTTAGAAAAGTTTGATCGAATATTAGAGTTGGGAAGGAAGAATTTTGCGTTATGATAAGTGACAGGTGGGTTAGAATTAGAACTCTGACTTTGGATTTCCTTTTTGAAGATGCATCTAAACTCATATTAACCCTTGTAAACATACAGAAAATTTTCAATTTAATACTAAACAGAATACCCCATAATTTTTTAAAAAAAAAATGGCTACTTCATAGAGGATTCAAACAACCTTCGTATGAAAGAATAAAAAGTGAGCAGAGAGAAAGAAAAAACTTAGGAAAAGGGGTGGAATTGATTTAAAAAGCAGAAAGTGCATTTGGGAAAAAAAGGCATATAGCAGAAAGGAGAGAAAGGACTTAAGAATACAATTCATGCGCACTAGCCACTAATAAGAGATGGTCCATGGGCCATGAAGAAGGTGAAAGTCAAATATTATCACATCTTTATATCAAAAGTAACTCAGGAATGCAACTGCAGACTCCTTTCAACTACAAAGGAAGGTGCAACTTCTTGTTTTTGAGTTTAATCATTTGGCTCAGTTGCAAATTCTCCTATTTTTAAATTAGCCTTAGAACCTACAACAAGACAAAGTTATAACTTGTTGTTTTTCCATAACGTTGGAAGATTCACGTTCACCAGAAATAAGGCCAATTCACAATATATAAATATGTATAAACTGATTTTGTGATATTGAATTAGGTTTAAAATCCACTTCTTACATGGTATCAGAGTCAAGTTAGAGTATATCTTAGCAAGTTTTTTTGCAAACCTTACAAACCGATTTTGTGGACATCGACCGGAGATAAGACAATTTCATAATAATATAGAAGTGAGGTTTTAATAATATATATATATATATATATATATATATATATATATATATATATATATATATATATATATATAAAACTATATATATATATATATATATATATATATATATAAATAGTAAAATACAAATATATTAAGATTCTTACGTATGTATGTTATACATTGTTTGGTCCTGAGAAAAAAAAAAATCAACGCCCGGGTCTGTTTCATTGAATGCATCAATTTTGAACTATGCTTTTTTTTGTTTGTATTGGACTTGTACTGGTTAATACTCCATATACAACATTAATAATTAGAAGTATTTGTGCGTACTTTATGGTGAAAAATATAAAAAATTGTCGAAAAACACAAATGTAAGAAAAGTGTAAAAATGAGGGATGGTAGTCAATTTATAGCAGATTGAAGATTCTGATGAGGAACAGCTTTGAATCCTTATTATGCAGAAGCAGAATGATTGAGACTGAGATGTTTCGCACCCATCTATTGCGGGACACATAGAAAGATGCATGCAGCACTTCTGCAGGGGAACCACATGGATGAACCTACACGTGTACGGTCAGAGTCAAAAGCTCTTTTCCTTTCAGACCAAGAGCGAATCCATGAATTCCCTTCTTTCACCAAAACAAATTCCTTCTGTCTTCCAATTCAACTGCACACACACAAATAGTATTTATACCTGCACAAAACATTATCTGCAGATACTTTTTCATTTTTATATTAATCAATACCTTATTTCCTAATTATACTATTTATATATGCATTTACATACTATATTAGTTTTCAGCTTATACAATCATTAATATTCATCATGGATTCATGTGCATGCTTTGACTGCACCTTCCTAGTGCTCATGCAGATAAGTTATTTTACAAAACACTGGCTTCCAAACAAAATTATCGTGTTATGTGGATATGAAGGAATAATACTGAGTTTTTCAAAGTGGTAGCTACCATTAATTAATATTTTTTCCTTTTCATCATAATATTAATAATTCATAGGCCTAGCTATTAGCCATAAGAATAAACAAACACCTTAGTGATATATTTTTCTGTATACCGAGCAATATTCCTTCCTTTACACCAACTGGGTTTTTCTACAAAATATAAATATAAGCCAATCACTCACTCCTTCCATGTGAAGCAAGGGCGTTTCCGAAAGAGGAATAACTAGCTTTTTTATGTGCCATGATGACAACACTCAAAATCTATCCTAAAGTTTCGTACTTAACATCCTATTCCAATAGCTGGCTAAAAGCATATCAACTTTGATGTACACTAATTAAATAACGATTAAAATGAAGTGTCTTATTTTATTATTGTAATTTCTAAGTGTGAGGTTGTTGGAAGTCCTACATCGACTAGAAATAAGGTCAATTCACAATATATAAGTGGTGTGTAAACATCACCTTACAAGTCGATTTTGTGAGATTGAGTTAGGCTTAAAGCTTACTTCTAACATGGTATATATCAGAACCTAGTTAGAATCTATCCTAGCGAACTTTTTTAGACATTTTGTTTCACCCACTATCTTACAAGCCGGTTTTGTAGAGTTTAAATTAGACTTAAAACCTATTTCTAATATAAGTTTTTTCAATGAACGACACGGATATCAATAAATTGTGAACATGTCTATATAAAAGATCAGAGCATCACTTCTAATTAAAAATTTAAATCAATAAATTTATGAATTTTTCTACTTACATACCGGTCATTCTATTCATTTTTATAGGAAATTCCAACTCACTTTGAACTCTTGACCGTAATCACATGAAGTGAGTTTTCTGCACACTAAATTAATATATCCATGTCACCTTATTGATTGAGTTGTATAAATGAATGATTAGTGTTCCTGATGCATTTCACTCCATATTCCTGTCTTTTTCTTTCTCTTCCTTTTTATTGTAAGGGTTACTGTGAGCCTCTCTTTATGCTCTTTCTGATTCAACAGTGAAAGCAACAATTAAGAGAGACAGGAACATCTCATTATTCTCTTCTTCCTTTGCTTCAACTGGATTGACAAAGGACCAAACACTGAAAATGGATCCAACATAACAAAAAGTTTTACAAAAATTGTACAATTAACAATAACCAAACTAAGTTTGAGACTGAATTCGATAATCAATTCATTCGTTTTGGTTCATAAAATTAAACAAGCTGAATATGAAATGAAAACTGTTTGTTAAATAAATAAATTACACTTTGAATTATGTAAGCGTTGATTAATATTATTTTGTTTATTTTACAGTATAAATAAATAAATAATTATTCTAATTTTAAAATCGATTCGAGCTAATGAGCTAAGATGGGTTTTTTGGGCATGCATAGATTGGAAATGAGTTAAGTTAGAAAAGAATAGGTGGGTTGATATTAAACCCTAGTAGAGTTTCAACCACATCGATTCTTATTAAGTTAGTTGGCCTCACTTTAGCTTGACATGATTAAATTCATTTTTCAATCCTACACGATTAGACAGAAAAGAAAAAAAAAAAGAGAAAGGAACTTTCTTTTACATAAAAAGACAAAAGTACTCATATATTTATATATTACCTTTATTTTTATTTAGGATATTTACGTAGTATATACATTTTTTCTTTCACTTTTATACGATAGGAGAATAGGAAAATTTTATGTTTCTCTTCTTGTATTCTCTCCTCTGAATCACAAAACATGGTCATATTTTTTGCCCATTTTTATTTTGCTTTCACTCTTAAACCAAAATTATACATAAACACTTATAGATGTGGATGATACAAAGGTAGAATTTTTTTTATAATTTATGAGAAATACAAAATATCACTGTAAGAAAATAAAAATGTAACGTATATAAAAAATTCATATTCTAACAAGTAGAAGGCGGTACTAATTAGCACTAATAGAATTTTTCATATTATATAAGATTTTTCTTATGAATTTATTAAAAAAATTTATAAGAAAAGATTTATTTTGTCATTTTTTTAAGAATTAATTGATAAATAATTTTTTTGTGAGTGATTATTTTTTATAAAATTATTAAATTCAAAAATATATTTTACAAAATTTGATGAAGAAAATGTTTTATACCAATTATTTTACAAAAATATTGATAACAATTTTTTATAAAAAAAATTTTCATAGCAAAATTTATAAATATTAAAAAATTTTAAAAATGAAATTAACAGGAAATATGAGTTTTATTATGATGTAATTTAAAATTTTGAAACTTTAATTCTATTAGTTTAACTTTTTTAACTTTTTTTATGGTTAATCGAGCATGTGCATGGTCCGCATGGTCTTTAATAATTATTACCTTTAATGTTAATATGCATTTAACATTGAATAAACTATTAAAGATTTTAAATTTATAAAACAAAAAAGTAAAAGGTTCATTCAAGATAATTGCTTATTAAGATTAACATTTCCTTTTTCATGAATATACAGCATTGGTTAAGTTATAATCAGTGATCTTTTATTTTATCATTTTTATATTTAAAACTTGAATAATTAATTTTATTAATTAAAATAATATAAATTTGATTTAATTACTCTTTTGATCATTATTTTTGTTTAAAAATGTTGAATTGGTCATCCAACTTTCTTAAGTTTCAATTTAGTTTTGATTTTTAAAAAATTGATACAATTTGGTTCTTTTGGTTAAATTTTTTGAAGCGAATCAATAATTTTTTTTTATCAAAATTGGCACAATGATTATGTTAATTACATCAATAAAGCAACTCATTTTTATTAACAACTTTAATTTTGATGAAAAATCATCGACCTGTTTCAAGAAATTTAACGAAAATGATCAAATTGCATCAATTTTTTAAAATTCGAGACCAAATTGAAACTTAAAAAAACTGAAGGATCAATTTAACATTTTTAGATAAAAACTGAGATCAAAAGAGTAATTAAATCTATAAATTTATATAACAAATTTTATAAAGACAAAAGTATCCTTTAGAATTTGTAAACAATATTTCTCACACAACACAAACATTTTGGAATTTCTAGAATGCAAATTAAAATATTTCTCTGACACTTGAAGAATTTTAATAAAAAAAAAGAAAAATCTCTTTAAAATTTATAGTCTTTTTCAAATTCTTTTGTGATGAAAATATTATACTTGTGAAAATTTTTTCACTTTTTCCATAATATTTTTTTGTCATTCTTTCAAATTATTTTTTTTATATTTAATTATATTTTAATTTTTAACAATATTACATTATAGTTATTTTATTATTTACTTATTTTTTTAACATTTTGTAGATATGTATCAAATAAATTATTAATTAGTTTTTTTTATCAAGGAAGAATAAAATTATTATTATTATTATTGTTGTTATTATTATTATTAATTACAATTGTAAATCAGTTATGAAATTTTTGTCTTTTAAATAAAATAAAGTTGGCATTTATGATGATTATGTCAATATTAATTTAATATTACAGTTAACTATACAATTTTTTTTTAGAATTTAAAACATATTAATTATTTTTAACCAATATTCTTAAAATATCGGTTAACAAGACTCATATATCAATTGTTAATAATCAAATATGTCTTCAGTTACATTTATCATTAACGAAGTTCAAACAAAACTAATAAAATTAAGAGTGTGTTTGGATAGAGTATTTTAATGAAGTAATTCATTATTTTGAAGAATTTAGATTTCTTTGTAATGAAATGCTTTGTTTGGATAGAGAAATTAAAAAGCATTTCAAATGCAAGCATATTTTGTTTGAAGGATTTCAATTAGCTAAATTAGTAGAAATTCAAATACCCTCAAAATAGGTGGAATTTGAAATTCTTCTCACTCAACCTCACATCTGGGTCTGTCCGACCCATATGGGTTGTCGAGCATGTTTCCAAATTTATCATGAACTCAAAACATAATTAAGCGTAAAATAAATATTGTTAAAATTAAATTTTATCTCACAATAAATTCAATTTTTTTTTTCAAACAAGAAATTGAAATTTCAGGTATTTTAATTTCCTTATCCAAACAAGTTATTTAGAAAATGAATGAAATTTAATTATAAGCAATTCAAATACAAAGCATTTTAATTTTTAAGCATTATTGAAATGCTCCATCCAAACACAAGGTAAAGGTTTTGTTGGTTTATTTTCTTGTTGTACTAATCAATATTT
>Ga0099822_1012621_pt1 | contig 10072 bp, 7 predicted proteins | sample CowpeawhiteBW_FD_76839 | JGI IMG/M metagenome (GOLD analysis project Ga0099822, IMG submission 76839) | Root nodule microbial communities of legume samples collected from California USA - Cow pea white BW | ecosystem: Host-associated > Plants > Roots > Nodule | place: USA: California | collected... | reverse complement strand
TATATATATATATATATATATATATACATATATACATATATACATATATATATATATATATATGGATAGATAGATATATATTCGGTTATAGAAAAAATTTAACACTAGTGCAAAAATTGATTTCTACCTCGTCTTATATGTCTCGGTTGTCCAAGAATCGAAGCATATAATGGCGCGGTGACATTTTTGCAATTTCAAACAATTTTTATGCCTCGGCTCAGCTTAACCCGAAACAAAAGAGAGGTATATGCTTCGGTTCGTCAAAAACCGGTGCCAAAGGAGGCTCATATGCTTCGGTTACACAAACCCGAAGCCAAAAACCCACCAGTCGTTACCTCTTTTGCCTCGGGTGGGACTGAACTAGTGCCAAATAGGGCTATATGCCTCGGTTCAATTAATAACCGATGCCATATGGTTTAATTAGGGCACCAAATTCGCGAGCCCCCTTTCTCTTCTTCTTCCCCGCGCCCCTCTCTGCAACAGTACCCTTTCGCTTCTCTCGTCTCTCTCTCGTCACTCTCTCGTCTCTCTCCCTGCCACCACCTTCCTCCGTCGCTGCCACCACCTTCCTCCTCCATCAAGGTCTTCTTCTCCGATCTGGCTGGCGTTGTTCATGGTGGTGGTTAACTGGTGAAGGTTCATGACTGCGCGTTGCATAGAAGCTTCAATGGTGGCTGTTTTGGTTCGCGGGAACGGGAAGTTCAGCGGCTTTGGCGCTGGCTTGTCTGGTGGCCGGAACACCTCTAACGAGTCGCGCGGCGAATCTTCCTCTGCGACGCCGTTTGCGAGTTTTAGTTTTGTGATTGGATTGTTAGGGTTTAGCACGGGGAAAGTGAAATCCCTAGGTGAACAGTACTCTCACTGCGCTTGTAACTCTGTGAGAGTTGGAATTGTGAAACCGTTGGGATTTCGCAGCCGCAATTGTTGTTGTTGCTGTTACTAGTACCGGTAGCGATGCTGGTGTTTGGTTCAGAATCCACTTATTTGGTGCGATGTGATTAGCAACGTTGTGAAGTTTGTAATTTCTTTCTTGTTGTGATGTCTGAGATTTGGATTCTTGAGTTGATTCTTTGATTTGAACTGATTTTTTCCCCGTGCACAGACATTTTCTCCTTAGGAGCCAAATGGATTTCGTGTGTTTGCGGTTTCGAAGGTTTTGAGGGTTTTGCATTGAGACAGGGATTGCACCTGGAGGGTGAGACAACAGCCCAGTACGGTGGTGTGGGTGACGGCGCTACAGTTGCGTGTGCGAGGAAGATGGTGGCGCTAATACGTTTTAGTCGTGGGTGCAGTTTTACCGTATGGCTTCGGTTCTATTTTAACCCGAGGAAAAAATGGAACACTATGACTTCGGGTAACAACCGAGGCCAAAAGGAGTGTCTTTTGGCCTCATCCCCATATGCCTCGATTCCAGACCCGAGGCAAAATGAGGAAAATAACCGGGGCAAAAAGTCCTTACTGCACTGATGTAAAATTATCTTATAATAATTTATTATATATGATTAAATATGTTTTTCATTTTCAAACTATTATAAAAATTGTACTTCATTCATAAATTAAATTATGAAATATTCATTTTCTGTATTGGAGTTTTTTTTTATATGACAAACAAAGGTTTATAGTGAAATATAATATAACGTTCACATATCAATCATCAGAGATCTAATATGACTTTCATAAAATACAGAAACAATATATTTTATAATTTAATTTAAAAATGAACCACAAAATTTTATAATAGTTTAGAAAGGAAAATATTTAACCTATTATATAATTTATTTTTCTCAAAATAATAATAAAAATCTTACAATAAAATTCTTGAATAATAACCAATTTTAATGAGAAAATAATTAGTCATTAGAGTGATCAATTTACATACTAATTGATAAACTAAAAATTATTGATAATTAAAATAGTTTCAAAAAAGAATAATTGATTTCTAAATTGATAACTAAAATAGTTTTTAATATAAATTGGTCTTTAAAAAGATCATTAACATTAATTACCAATATTTTGACTAAAAAAAATTAATCTCTATTTATCTATACATGTTTTTAATCACTAATATTCAAACAAATCATTTTTCATAGGATTCTTAATATCATTATTTATAGGATTATTGACATCGGAGGTAGTAAAAGTTGACCGGTAACAAGAAGGAAGAGCCACCAATAATGGTGATCGTTATTAGTGTCCAAATAAATTGTTTTATTATATTTGAATCATCAATTTTATATTCATATTTTCAACTCATGGAATAAAAAAAAACATAATGTATCAACAACTATTAATACCAATTGATTATATCTCTCTTAGCACTTTTTTCCAAACATGATCACCACAATAAAAAAGAGGGAAAAAAAAAAAGGAAGCCATCACTATCTATTAATTAAAACATAGGAAAACAAAATTTGAAAAGAATAGGAGGTAGCACTAGTGCACTATAACTTACGTTAGGAATCTTATATATATAGTACATAGTGTTATTATATTGTTTCACAAATCTAACTTGTGAATTGATGAAGGATTAAATAGTGTTGTTGTCATTATAATCTCGTTCTTCTACCTTGTGTAAATTATGTCGGAGCATTCATTGTTGTTTTCATGAATTATAAATTAGTAGTCTTCACACTCAATGTCTACCAATCAAATTCACATATTTTTAAACTAATTTCTTGTCAAAGCCCAAATCAATCTACACATCCTGCCTTTAGGTGCTATGAGTTGGTTAATTTTGTTTTTAAATAATTAATGATAAACTAAATTTATTTTAGAATCATTATTTAAAAACTTATATAGATAAAGAAAAATTATGTATAATTTTATATTTAGTAAGATTTTTCTAACAAATATGTAGCTTTACAAAACTCATGAAATTAGTAAGAAATTCCCTTTTACGGATTTTCATAAAAATTTTGACAAAAGAAAAAATAGAAAATAATTGTAATAGCGTATGTACCTTAGTACCTAAGTCCCATTTTTTTTTACTTTTCAAATAAATATTATATATAGAATATTATTGATAATTTATGTTGGTGTTGTTCGAGCTAGGATAGACTTGATGAATCCAACCATTCCTTTAAAATTCCTAAAGATTTATGACTTAGATTTGTCGAGGGAATGTTGTATTTATTAGTGTAAGGTTCAATTATTTTTCTGCCCTTATTTTAAGAACTGCTCCAAATCAGTTGGGACTAGGGTTGATCCATGGGGTGTCTAAAGCCCCTAAGGCAACCTAAATTCTCTCATTTATGCCATTTTGCGAAAACAGTACTTTGCTTACCCTCTCCTGCCTCTCAATAGAAGCTCTGCTAGGGTTCGATTACTAGTCCTCTTCAAGTTAGTTCAACTCCTGCTCTACTCCACGTAAGTTGTTCTTCAGCCCATACTCTTTCTCCTTCAGCTGGATTTTCGTACTTCCTATTAGAGGTTCACAGTAGTAACCTCGTTTTCCTTCTGTGTCACTGTTAAATCTGCTCCTGGAGCTGTTGGGTTTGTTGGCTTAACTGTTGAAATTTGTTCTAGCTCTTTTCAGGTAAGGGAAGCTAGGGTTTCGTATTTTAAATCGATCCTTGCCTATTTTTGGGTCTGTTTCGTAATTCTGATGTATGATTTAAAATGATATGAACATGAATCGTGCATTGCTCTGGTTGAATATTTGTGTTGGCCTGCGTGAACAGTGGAAGGAATTTGATATCCTCTCCCAAGCGAGAGGTCTCGCCTAAGCGAAAGGATCAGAAACCCCTCCCAGGTGTTGCGCGAGAGGCCATCTCGCTCAGGTGAGGAGGTCTCGCCTGAGCGAGAGAACGCGACAACACCACTGTTCCACTTTTCAAGCTCTCACCTAGGCGAAAGGAGCTCGCCTGAGCGAGAGAACCCTCTCGCTTGAGCGAGGCCTTTCAACCTGAGTGAGAACTGTGGGAGAATGTGTCGGGTTCTGTTTTCTTCTCTGTTTTTGGATGCTTGCCACTTGTTTGGTTGGATTTATTATGTTAAAGCATGAAATGAGTGATTTTGCATGTAATGGATAGTTTATCGGCTGGAACTAATAAGTTTGACATGATCTTGGCATGTGACATGTATGGGATGGTTGGTTATAAAAGTGACATGGAATTGGTATGAACAATGATCTTATATTGGTTGATGAAACATGATGTTAGTATGGTTAGAACATAATTTCATGAAGGTTTCGTGGTGGTGCCTCATTGGTCAGGGCATAATTCCATGGATCTCTAGGTGAGATCTCATGATGGTGCCTCATTGGTCAGGGCGTAATTCCATGATGGTTGTGTGGTGGTGCCTCATTGGTCAGGACGTAATTCCACGATGGTTGCGGGGTGGTGCCTCATTGGTCAGGACGTAATTCCATGACCCCTATTAGTGGGAGCTTATGGTGGTGCCTCATTCTTAGGATGTAATTCCACGAAGTTCGTGGTGGTGCCTCATTATATAATTTAGTAAGGATTCAAGGTAAGGATTGCATCCTGACACTCTAAAGAGTCAGTTAGTCTCACGTAGAGCGTACTGACACAAGTGGTGAGAGTAGTAGGAGGCCTTAGATCTTTGAAGGCTAACCTTGTGAGTGGTAGGGTGAAACCCATTGGCAATTGGCTCTACAGAGCAGTAGAGGCCACCACAAGTGCAAGCATCCGGTGAATCCGACTAATTATATGTATCCGAAAAAAGTCTGTGTCTTGAGTCTTAATGTATTGTTTGCGAGTCATCACATGCTTGGTTGATGTGTGTATCTTTAGCTACATGAAATGCATGAAATGGCATGATAAATCATTTTCTACTCTAGATTACCATTTCTGCTTGTTTGTGTGTTCTGTGCATGGTTTTCTCTTTTTGTGATGATCATCAATTTATTGATGTGAGCATATGCGAGAACTCCTCGTGGTCATCAGGGTGATGGAGGTTTCGCTGCTTAGCTCGTCTTGGTTTAGGATCCTATCTTTTCTGAGTTCTCTTTTAGGGTTGTAGCCCATGTCTTGCCTTGTTCTTTGGGCATTTATTTTAAGTACTCTTCTACTTTTATCTTGTTTAGTCAATGACATCATGGTGTGTCTTAGACTTTTCTCTACGTATCGGAGATTTTTGTAAGGAGTGATATTTGCACTCTATGACTTTTCTTCTTATACTATTCTATGTAACATTTTTTTTAATTAAGATCATTAATTAAATGGGGTGTTACACTTACGATTGAATTTAAGTTTTTCTTTGAACAGTTTGATCTTTCAAATTGTTATTAGAATGTTATTTTAACTTATCTCATTGATAGAAAGTTTTTATTGATTAAATATAGATAATCTCTAAAAATGTTTTTATGTGAGTCTGAAATAATTACAAATAACATTTTAGTTTATTAGATATTTGTTTTAATGAATTAAAATGACTTTGAGCAATGAATAATTATGTGGGATTGTTTCGTTTCATTTGTGTCAAGTGAGGCTGGAGGAGTGAATAAAGGAGACGAGGAAAGTCTAAAATCTAAGCTACTTTGGATGAGGTGATACGCGAGGAAAGTTTTAAAATAAGAAGAAAAAAAATGAGGAAATTTATGCTTTTAAAATAAGAAAGAAAAAATTGACGAATTAATTAAGCATGTACGTGATAAATATTATGCATATATTAATTTTAAAGATATTATTGGTTATTACGTGATAAATATTATTTTAGTGTTATGATTGATTAAGAGCTCCACATATAAAAGTAACATAGTAATGAAAAAATAGAACTCAAAACTATTAATATGTAACAACTAAATAAAAATTATGACTTTAATATTTTTTAATTAATTGTGCCAAGGATTCCTTTTTCTAAGTAATATTCCACATACTGTATTATACTTGGAACAACATGTATCATAAATCAAAGATAAATTACACGCGTTCAATGTATACTAAATTACAAGCTATTAGCAAAATATCAAATAACTCAAAAGAAAATAATTAATTACATTTAAAATTTATGAATTCTACATGTGGTCAGGTAAATACGAAAGAAAATGACTAATTAATAAACTAAATTTAATTATATGTCCATAAAAAAGTAACCAAACTAACACTAATAAAACGTATTGCTTGAGATTAAAGGTTAATTAAATTCATTTACTTTTGTTATTGGTTGAGAGATAATAAACAAAAAGTGCATATAATTTTATATAAGTAATATATTTTCAAAAACAGGATCAATATAATAATTTTTTATGGCTTTAAAATATTAATTAATATTAAAATTCTCATAAAAACATTATGTTGTTCCTGAAGTAAGCTACCAATTGATTCTTTTTCTCTTTCTTTATTTATTTTTATATATATACAAGATTTAAAAGTCAAATTAATTAATTGATAATTAAAACTATTTTATATTTAATGCATAGTTATTTATACTCTTTATATATATATATATATATATATATATATATATATATATATATATATAATCACTAATGCAAAATATGCTTACTACCCTATGTCAAGTCTTCATGAATCAATGAAGAAATAACTTGTGAAAGATGAAATTTTATACACAATTCATGCATATCCCATGTAGAAAAGATGAAGTTTCATATTTACAGCATTTTGTTGTTACAAGCAACAACAAAATTGTTGATCTTTGTCTTGTTGAAGAAGTTATCTATTCAGATCAATATATATCCCCAACCATTTGTTGTTAGTTGTCAATTATCTATAAATGATTAAAAGTAATTTTAGTTAATTATTTATTTGTTATTACGATAAAATTAATATTTGCTTATGATAAGAAGAAGAAAAAAACATGAAATGAAACAATTTGATAGAACACATGTATCAAAAAGAAGAAAAAGTTGGAGAAGATTGAATGGTGAATTTTGAAAATAGGAGCAATGACATATGTAGTAGGTGATGATAATAGTGTGGTACCAACCTATGACAGTGACTAAATTAAGATATTGTTAAAGTTTTTCATCAAAATTTGATTAGGGTAGTGGGAGAGAATTGTGAGATAAGTTCATCTTCACAAAGTTTAGTTGCTTCCTCTTCTCTTAAGGTCACCATGACCACTCTACTTAAGGGACCCTCCCCAGGTGGGCCAGGGAGTATCAAAACTTGTCCTTCTCCCAAAACTGGTTCCACATAACAAGAAACATGAATGGGTTTCAACCTATCTTCAAACACAAAATAAGGGTCCACACCCTCCAAGCTACCACAAACAAGATCATGACCATTCATCATGGTAGGTGAATTCACATCACCATTTTCTAGCCACTCCATCAAATCCATCACACCCTCAGAATCCATTCTAGCCACAACATCACTTATTGCCCTAACAGCTTCTGCAAATTTCAATGTCTGATTCTCCCCTTCTACTTCATGGACCTTATTATACACCATGCAGTTCCCAAAGAACCCAGTATCCAGGCCCAACACTTTTCTCATGTCCAAGCATATGGACATGTCAACAAGCTCATTTCTCAGGCCCTTGGCTCTGCTCAAAGAGACCCAAAACAAGCCTGCTAGGGCCTCAAAGGGTGTTATTGGGCCGTTGAATTGGGCCATGGACATGCAGGCCTGAACCATTTGGGCTGAGAAGCCCAGGGAAATGGTAGTGTATTTTGCTTCCTTCAAACAAATGGGTTTTTTTTCAATTAATGACTTGTAGTGGTGTATTAATCCCATGTGAGGGTGATGATTGGTGTTTTTGTTTGCTTGTGTTGTGAGAGGTAAAGGGTGGAACAGTGGAGGAGTAATGATTTTGTTGCCCATTGAAATGTCAGCCCAGGCTTTCATGAATGAAGTTGCAGAAGTGGAATCTGCCAAGAGATGAACACAGCTTAGGCCAATTGCTAATCCACCTTCTTCAAATTCAGTCACCTGAAATTTATATCAAAATTCAATGGATTCACTCTTTGGATATAAAAAAAATAAGTCAAGATTCTCTAATGGATTTTTTTTTTGTTCTTTACTGAAAATTAAAAATACTATGATGTTGGTACTTTGAAAATATCAAAACAAATGTATTTTGAAAATATAACAGAAAAATAGCATAAAAAAAACTAACAGAGAATCCAAATTGATTAAAAGAATCCTAACCTGAACATAAAATGTGGACCAATAATAAGGTTTGTGGAACATGTCCTCCCAATGCACAAGTTGGAGTTCCTTTTCCCTATCAACATTTGCAAGCCATTCTTCCACACTCCCTTTGGCTTTGGCCTCCACCACTCTCACACCAGCATCATTGCACTTGATCTTCCATTTCCCTCTTTCATCTCTTGTCAACCTTCCACTCACCATAGGGAAATGGGTCAGCATTTCTGATAAACTCTCTCTCAATTTCTTGGTTATTTCTCCAAGCTCCATTACTTCTCGTAAACCTTGGTAATAGCACACCAACCTAATGTGGTTGTGCTCCATGTGGTGATCCAAAGCTGATAAGGGAAAGTATTTTCCTGGCTCCACTGCCTTGGTGCTCACCACAGTTCTTTTGCAGATGTAACTTACTTCTGAGGCCATTTCAACAGATATGATTGGGGATGTGATAATGATGTTTACATGTGTGGGGTTTTATAGATGTGTTAGTTTTAGGCATAACTCAGTCATGACATTGAAGGAAATGAAAAGGTGCATGGAATTCAACTATTTCTAAGGGAAACTAAGTTTTCATGCATACCAGAAAAAACAACCCACTAATACATGAGGAAATGATGCTTTCATGAGCCTTGAATGTTGGCTTGATTTTGGGGTTTACACTATATGTGTGCAATTTGAAGTATCATATGCGTGCATGGTTTTTCACAATCTCAATAATTCTTGACGATATTCTTGCAACTTTGGTGAACTCTCAAACACATGTAAAAAACAGAGCTCATAGAATCATTCATGAGTCATGTATGTTGTCAAAATCTTTAAGAAAACTTAACATGGGGTATCATAATGATTTTGTTCTCCAATTAAAATAACAATTTCGCATCAATGATGCAAATAGTACAAGATTTCGGAACTCTCTTAAAATTAAGAAAATAATTTTTGGATTTCCAAAATACAAGATGGATGAGAATTTGTTACTTCTGAAAAGGAAGTCTCCAACTAAAATTCAAATATGCACTTCACTTGCTCTAGTTTAGCATGTTTGTAATAGTTGCAGATCTCGATCTTAGTCCCCTTTAGGCAAATGTCATTAACTTGTTAAAATGAACATGTGGAGAAAGTTGAATTTCAAAATTAAATGTGTTGAAAACTGCTTAATTAATAAACATGTTTATTTATTTTTAGCATGCACAACAAAATTATAATGCGTGTATTAGGCATAAGAAACACGAGAGTCTTTACAGTGTACATCATACAACTTAGGGAAATAAACATAGATCAGAAGTTAATATACTCAATGTTTTCAGTCGTATTGTTCTTTCCAGATTGTGCTAAAAATGTCTTCCAAATTATACATTATGAAAATTATTTTTTTCCTTAAAAAGAAATCTTTTCATGCAATACAATCTAAAATCTGGAAATCATTTTTAGTTTCCGAGAAGATTTTTGGAATTGTAAAATGTAGAAGTCAAAAAATAACTTTCAAATTATACAATCCACAAAGGATAAAATGAAAAAAAAAAAAAAAATATATATATATATATATATATATATATATATATATATATAGAGAGAGAGAGAGAGAGAGAGAGAGAGAGAGTGCAGAAAGAAAGTATCCATTTATGTGGGAGATGTCACTTAAAATTGAGATATTGATTTTCTGGAATTCTAATTTAATTAAGATATTGAATAATAATTACACACACACAGCAGAAACAAGTAAAAACTCAAAATATAATATAGAGACAGTGAAAAGATTGGCATGATTAAAAAATTAACACTAGATTAGAAAAGAGTTTCAAAGAGAAGTATCAGAATGATCTGATCCAGTTACAATGGAAATGAAGCCATAAAAGATACCAAATCACTTCATCTTGGCCTCTGTAAACAGAACATGACGATTAACCCTAGGATCAAATTTTCGAAACTCAAGCTTCTCAGTAAATTGCCTTGGCTTCCTCTTAACATAGAAGAACCCAGTGCCGGCAGCAGAAACTAGT
>Ga0099822_1012619_pt1 | contig 10073 bp, 5 predicted proteins | sample CowpeawhiteBW_FD_76839 | JGI IMG/M metagenome (GOLD analysis project Ga0099822, IMG submission 76839) | Root nodule microbial communities of legume samples collected from California USA - Cow pea white BW | ecosystem: Host-associated > Plants > Roots > Nodule | place: USA: California | collected... | reverse complement strand
ATTAAGCAACCCTATATATATATATATATATATATATATATATATATATATATATATATATATATATATATATATATATCTATATATATATATTGCAACACTCTTTTCTAGAACAAAGATTGCTTGTTGAAGCTCTTAAGTACCCTAATCTCATTACCACCTTCTTTTTAAGAAGTTATTCTACTTGTTATGTGTGGTTAAATATATTTAAGCTCTTGAATTCATTAGAAATTTGATAAAGGTTAGGTTATATCAAGTATTTCGTTTTTATGAAATCACAAATATTTTTTTAAAAAAAATCTTATTCAAATTAAATAAAACTATTATGAATATTAATTTTTTTATGCGGTTATATTAAATGTATAAAAATAAAATTCTATCGTTCGTAATATTTTTATTTAGCTTGAATAAAACTTATATAAAAGATACTTGTGATTTTTAGAAAGAGAAAAAAAAAACTCAAATCCAATGTTAGATTTGTTATTTTTGTTTGGAAATGCTTTTAACAAAATTATTTCAGTTAAAAAAATTAGTTGTGTGACTTGTAAACATTTTTGGTAAATTCATTTGCTTCACGACAAATATCCATGCTTTATTTTATACGAAAGACGACGCATTTGAATATTTTTTGACATTCTACATGTCAGCTAAGTCATTAAAAAAGGAAAAACAAAAAACTTTCCTCACGATGATGATGGTTAAACAAAGTCAAAGAGAAAAACCTTGTTATCTTGACACAGATAACGCAACTTTTTCCTGCATTTCCATAAATTATTCATGCACCATTATAAAGAAAATTCCAATTTTGTCCTTTTTCATATTATGTAATTTGAAAGGAAATTATAAATTGTGTAATTCGAAAATTGAAAATGATTTTCGGACTGGACAATCTGAAAAATTATTTTCAAAAGTTGAAGAGTTAAAAAAAATGGATTACACAATCTGAAAATACCTTCTGAATTATGCTATTTGAAAGTTTTTTTTTTTTTTAAATGAATTTTGGATAGCACAATTTTAAAGTCATTTTTGGCTTATAGCTTAATCCGACTTTTATTTTTAACTTCTAAAAACGACTTTAAATTATTCAATCCAGAAAAACGAAAACAAAAATTTGTTTATGTAGGGGTGAAGGAAAACATTATGGAGGTACAGTAAGAAACTACTGAAGGATAATCCAATGAGCCTAAAAAAAAAAAGCATGTAATATTTGGAAGGCAACATTATAGATCTAGATACATTAGCCCATTAATATGGGTAAACAATCCAAGACACACTATAAACTATCAAATCATTCTGAACTACACAATTTCCATGCATATAAAAATTAAATTAAAATTTTAAATATATCTCATATACATATTAATTAAGACCAAAATGGAGAATAACTATGCGCCATCTAATGATTTTTTCTCATAGATTAAAAAAAAATGTAACTATATGTTATAAAGAGATTAAAGGAGACCATATGATATTTTCTAATGACTAAGGAACAAAAAGTTTCTCTTTGCTCAAGTAGTAAAGAGTTGAGATACGATTACACTAAAATACACTTTAATTACAGACACAACCAAAAATAGAGACAAATCAAAAGGTAAAAACAAAAACATTATCCTCATAAATGGTTGTCCTATTTTCATTTTTGGTCCAGTCGTCTGAACTTGAAAGAAGTAGCAAAGATAACCATAAGCCCAAAACAACAATACTTTTAATTTAAACATTTAGGATGTAATTTGTCAAAATAACATATATACTTTGTCCACATGCTGGAAATAAATAAAAAAAATATTTATAATTATTGAATATTAATTAATATGTCAAATTATATAACGTAAGTCAAGATGGCCGAGTTGGTCTAAGGCACCAGTTTCAGGTACTGGTCCGAAAGGGCATGGGTTCGAATCCCATTCTTGACAATTTTCTTTTTTTTTTTAATAATTGTCCTAATTTTTTTATGTCTTTTAGTGTTTTGTTTTTTAATTACTATATCATTTTTTTTTATGTCTTTCTCCTTTTTTTCTTCTCTTATACTATGCTTCCGTACAACATCAACATGTAACTTGATAAGACTTGAGAGGTGTCTGTCTCAATTTTGGTGTGAGTGAGACATGAGAGGTGTCTAGGGTTTCAACCATAGAAATCCACCATAGTTTATATCTGAAGTATGTGGAATATCCCCATAGCATATTTATACATTATCTATTGGAAAATGGTTAAGGTTGTGTGGATGGGGTTACTACAGATAATTAATAACAGCAAAAAAAGTGTGATGAAAAATAAAGAAAATGAAAGAGAAAAGAATAATACACGTAAAAAACCAGTGAAAAAGAAATCAAATTAATGGGTTCTTAATAGTAACACATGCCACGAGCTGAATGGTTTATATCTTACTTTGTATGAATATATGTGAGGATAACACTTATCTTTATTCTCCTTAATTTCAACCCTCGTGAAGAAATGTTGTAACGTAGAGGCATCTTCAAACAATATATCACTAAATATTATCTATTTACTATAAAATCACTAAAAACTAATTAATTCATATTTTCTTTCCTCTTTTAGTTTCATGATTAGTGGAAAGTGAATGGATGGAACATGAACGAACAGAAAAACATAAAAAATAAATTCTTCCTTCTTTTGTTTGGATTACGTCAAGAGGAAAGAATAAAAACCATGGGAATCACAAGAAACGAGATTATCAAAATATACTCATGTTTTTATTATTAAAGATAGTTAATAAATCCATTTTCTTTTTAAATACATAACTTTTCATGGTTCGTTATTATCATCTTTTGTTGTATCACTCAAATTCATTCAAAATGAAAAATTAATCTTATTTTAAGGTTAAGTCGTTGTAGGAGCACATAATGTAAAGGGTTTTGTTAGAAATCCAAGTGAGTTTAAGTTTCATATTGAGTAAAAATGATAAAGTTGAACACCATATAAGAAAAGGCACATAACTCCATCGCCTTAAAATTTTGGGTTGAGAGTGATGTCAATTTCTTATAAAGTTGGATTCAGGTTTTATTGATGTTTGTTCTCTCTAGTGAAACCTCTTCTTTAAACTTAACAGGTTTGTATATATGTGTGAGGTTTTGAAGTTGTGACATTCCGTTGACTGATTTTGCAGTGTTGGCATTTCCATGGCGCCGCGTTTTTTGAACGTGAAAATGAGATACCAAACAAGGCACTATGCACTATGCAAAGAAGCGTTTCGCCGCTGCTTGAAAAGTTGAGAAGAGTAATACCAAATCTTTGTGGCTCCTACAAAGTGAAGGCCACGTTGGTTAAAAAACAAAAGGGCTCCACTTTCACATGCCTAGATGCTGTGTTATCCTATGCTACCACTTTTCTCTCTCACTTTCATGGCTTTTTCGACTTCAATGCTAGCCGCGATTATTTCATCTCCATTCATTTCATATTTCCCTTAATTGGACAAACTATTTCATTTACACATCATATTTTTTTTCAAAGTTAAATATGGTTTTGGCACGATTTTCTAGTTTTCTTGGTGCTGTTATCGGTTGGATATTAAAAATACACTGATATTTTAAATCTTTTAAATATATTTTAAAACGTTAAAATTAGTGATAATTAATATATTATGAAAGTACAGTAGAAAAATAGTACACAAAAAACCAGCAAAGAATCTAAATTTCTTCGAACATGGTCCAGTCTTAGACTTTGAAAATAAATAATTATAGTTTTTCTAATTCAATTATGTTAATTTTTTTTTTTTACGTGTCAAATGTGTTTCAGAATGGAGTTTAAGTTACTTATACCAGTTTAACACATTCCAACTCAGATTGTCTGGAATATAGAACACATTAACCTTGTTATATGTTAATAAGGACTATATTCATTCATTTTTAAAGTCTGTGTATTAAAATATATAAAAAATTTGGAACATGAATAAATTATAATTTTGCGTTCAAGTTTACGGATTAAAAATATATTTAAATATATTTTTGAACTCATGTTTTTTGTAACATTTCATATGAAGATTGACTTAACTTACTCCCAACATCTTCAAATTGAGGTGTTTGGCTGTTAAAAAAGTATTGGAATAATGAGATATGTAATATATCAACGTTACTTGTTGGTTCAACTTAATCTTGAGTTTAACTTGTTGTGTGACTCAAATTGTGATAAAGAAAAAGGGATGAAAGAAAAAAACTATAGCTTTATATTTGTTATGACTTTATCATGAACCCAGCAAAAGTTATTCTCTCTTTTTATCTCTAGATATTATATTTGGAATGTTCATTTTAATAAAAGAGCACTGAACATTGTTTGTATTCGGTTTTTGTATAGGTGATACCCCACTTTAATTCTTCTGGCTATTGTGTCCAACTACACACACACACTTCTTCGTTTCATAGCATCCCTCGTTCTCCTCTCAGAACTTTAACTCAGAAACAAATAGAATCACATATATGCTACATCCAAACACAAAAGAAAAAGGTGCAGAGAAAGAAAAAAAAAAAAAGTTTGGGTAACAGATAAAACAATTTCTTTTGTGTTAAGTGACACGCCGATATATATACCCTCTTTTTTTAACTCATGGATCGTGTTCAACAGAATGCAATTCTCATGCATGATCTCAAGATAGCATTACAAAAAGAATATGAAGAAAACCGTGTTTGTTCCTCTCTTTCAGTGCGATTGTTTTGCTATGTATGGTTTCTTCTTTTCACTTTCAATGTTTCATCATTAAACTCCATATTACTGGTATACAATACAAGGTTTCAAAGTTTCATTCATGGTCGTGTTCGTGTTCTACTTTATAAAACCTTAACAATATGCAAGAAAAGAAAACGAAAAGCATAATCAGTAGCAAAATATATAAGCCGGGAGATATATCCTTTCATTATGAAAAAAACAAAATTCTCAGAAAGAAACACTCATCTTCAGTGATCACATTCCGTGCTCTCACAAAACCACTGGAACATGAAATTGAAAAAAAGGAAGAGAAGTGTGTAGAGTGTAGAGCAAAACTTGCTGACCCATGAGGTTTTATTGATCCATTAGCCTTCACTCAGTGGATGAGGTTGATGAAGGGTTTCGTTGAGGTTCAGGTTCAGGTTCAGGTTGAGATTGAGCACCACAAGTACAATAAACTGAAGAAGAAGAAGAAGAAGAAGAAGAAGTGCTTGGTTTGGCAAGGTATGTGGGATTGTGGTCACCAGCCATAATGACAACAACCTCAGGCTCTGAGTTTGTGTATAGGATCTTGTTCATTGGCTGCGATTTCATGTTTTCAGCTTCAGATGATGATGATGACGACGATGATTCCGGAGAAGAATCACGTTTTCTGTAGGAGCAAACAAGGATCACCAATGCCACAGATATAAGAGCCAGCATCAATGCTAAGCCTCCAAACAAGTAAGGAATCGGTGACTTCCATATTTTAATTCCAGTAACACTCACCGATGATGATGATGATGATGATGATGATGATACAGTGTTTATTGGCCTCATCTTTCTCTCTTTCTCTCTCTTTGTTACTCTTTTCTCTCTCTCTGTTGATGGCAGTGAGGTGGGGTGGTTCTGAAATTTATAGCAGAAAAGATGGATTTTGATTTACAAAACTACCCTTTTGGCATTCAGGAAGATTCCCTTTTGTGCTTGGGTAGATGCTTCATGGAGATTATGTGATGATGAGCAGTGAAGTTATTACATTATTGATTTCTGATTTCAGAAGTGCGTGACATTATTATGGGATAAGTACTAAGATTATATATTACTGTTCCTCTGTTTTGTTTTTCAAAAACTAACAGTGTTTTATTGCTTCATGTCCAACTTTGGTGTTGTCCAATGAATATGTCTGATTAAAGAAAAGAAAGAAAAAATAAAATTTCACCACAATTTTTTCCTATTGTCTTTTCCTACTCACATGCAAGCCATGTTTTATTTTTCTCTAAATGGTTCACAATGCAGAAGATAGTGCTTTCTTTAGCCAAATTATGGTTACAGGCACTAGAATTTCCTCGTATGAAGAGTCTGGTAATTTGTTTTTATGTTTGGATCAAAATTAAAAAAAAAAAAAATTGGCTTTCAGATTTCAACCCAAACCCAGTCTAAATCAGTGATATTCTATGTACTGAACGATGACACAAGCTAATGGTAGTTACAGAGTTGACGTAAACAGAACAACATCCTCTTGAACTGATGGTGAATGTTTGTGTGACTAATAATCATGCGAAAAATCGAAGAAAAAGAAAAAAAAAACAAGAACAGTTCATGAATTTGGTAAAAACAAGGGCCAGAATGTGGTCCAGGTTGTGAGAAAGACCCTGTTTTGCTTCTTCTCTGAAGTTTCATTATCGTGAAAATATTCCATGATCAACTTTAAACATAGGAACCATGTGATTCTTGATAGTGAAATAAAGTGAGTGTTTCTTCCATTTGTAAATCAAAATGATGAAATAAAGTAACATATTTGCAATGCTTTAAAGTATTGCCATGAATGGTTGTTTGATATAAGTGTCACACTTCGTTAGATGAAAGGGTGCAGAATTAGATACTTGCAATCTATCTCTATTCCCTTCATAATTTCGATTTTCATCACTTTTATTCTTTTCTCTAAAATTCAGGTTTTTAATTTCTTGATGAAGAATATTAGAGATGACGTTCTCTAGAGTCTAAATTAAAATAAACCTTTTCTTGTAGTGGACAAACCAAAAATAAAAGTCAAATAAAAAAATTCGATTTAAGAAAAGGAAATTCCTGTTCCTTTGCTTCTGCAACTGTAGAAATTGGCCCACCATTATACGGATATATTTTTATAAGAAAATAAAATGATGGAATCTTAATTAACTTGCTTTTTATTTAATGGTATTTATTCTAATCCAACCCACGGCGGTCTTACATTATTATTAGGAATAATCATCGTAATATGAAGTTCTATTACAGTCTTATCTTTAAAATATGTTTCTATTACGGCCTTATTTTTAAAAAATATTTCATAGAAATGACAAATAAATTTGTTTTTGTGGATATTATCCGAATCTATCTCTGTTTTGACGGAGAATCCCGCATTAACTAGGTATAAATATGAGAAATCTCTGACTTTTTCAATTGAGTATGAAGATATACATATTTCTGCCATAATACTTGTCTAAAAAAAGTATTTAAATTGTACTGGATATTAATTTCTAAACGATAACTTATTGGATGAACCGAAAAAGTATTAATCAATGTCAAAACCAAAAAAAAAAATATTCTTATTTTTTTATGTCTCTGACTTCTTTCTATGAAACTGCCGATAATGGATTAGGGTTTGTTTGAGCCATGAACATTGAGAGTTGGGTGGCCACAATGAAATGAAAAGGTGATAGAGAGAAATGTGACCCACTGAAAGAAGCATGCATCATGTGAATTAGCCCATTGATTTGAAGAGAGAGAGATGGATAACATTTTCTATGTTGTAACCTAATTCCCAAACTTTCATATTGAATATTATGTCCGTCAAAGTTTTCTTTCCAAACCCAACACCATTAGTGGGAAAATATTTTATCTTTAACTCTTGAAGAAAAGGGTGAAGAAAATCGTGTTCTAATTGCCTCCACTTCGTTTCTGACTCGTTAATGCTTCATAATTGTATTAAAAAACAAAAGTAATAACATCTTCACGTTCCCCATTTGTCGCGTCCACCAACCCACACACACCAAATTGGAACAAAATTCAATTGCTTTTCTAAGACTCATACAACATGGATTATTACATTTACTGGTTAATTAGGACTGTTGCTCATTAATGACAACAACTTTTTTGAGCTTGTTGTATTAAACGTGAAAAATAGTGTAAATTCTTAAATTTACATAAAATATTACTGTCATTTTTAATCTAAAATCTTAAAATAATAAGTTTATATTTTTTTATTTTGATCTAATATTAAATTTAAACTCATATTTATTATTATTAAGAACATATACATGTGATGTTTTTGGATACAAAAGAGATGTAAAATAATTTAAATACAAAAATAGGTACAAAAATAGATTTAAAGTCTAATTCAACCCCATAAAACCTCTGATATCATGTTAGAAGTGAGTTTAAAACTTAACTCAACCTCATAAACCAGTTTGAAATGTGAGAATCATACCTACTTATATATTGTGAATTAGTTTTATCTCTAGTCGATGTGAGACTTCTAACTAATTATGTTAATGATTATAACTTATATAATGAACATATAAATAAGTTTGACTAATTAAAATGTTATGATACCTACCACCTAACTAGAAAGGAACCTCTCTGGCCTCCGCATATATGATGGCTATGTGAGCATATTCTGACTTCTTCCATTGAATAATTAATTGCAGAAATATGATTGTGGGAGAGTAAGTATAAATGAGAAGTATCACGTTAAATATAAAAAAATTGAATAATTTAAAGTGAAAAAATACTTTAAATTTTTTATTTAAGTGTTGTCTCAGATTTATTTGTATATGTTCTCGACTCTTGATTTAAATATAAACTTTTCTATCACATTTGGATTTTTTCCAATAAGTTATATTAAAGTTCATAATTTGGATAGCGGTTAAAATGCGAGTATATGAACTATCACGTTAAGTGAGAATAGACAAATTGAGCAATAAGAGTGAAAAAATTTACAAACATAAAATCTTAAGCTTTTAGGTTCAGTTTGTTATCAATTTCATTTTTTTTCTTTTCTTGTTCAAATTGAACCCACTTCAGGTTGTACCTCATGAAAATTTGTAGAGAAAAAAGAAACCCTGCTAAGCTAATTACATTTATGCATCTCAATTTTAATTTATTACCCTTTTCATTAAATAGAACCTTAGTTAGATATACTTGACTAGTGACAAATTACGTTAATAATATGATAATGTATAATAAAATTTTAAATTATTTTAAATTGTTAAATAAGCTATATTTTAAATTATAATAGTGCACCATAAGTATGGTAAATTCTACATAGTTTATTATTTGAAAAACAAAATGGTTTTTTAACGATTTACAATTTTCTCTTACTTTCTGAAACGACAATGATTTATCTTATTTTATTATTTTACTTTTTTATATTCTAAAACTATTTAAAAAATGACATCTCAAATTATAAAATAAAATTGTAAAAAATTAATTGCTAAAATTTCATTATCCATTTAAAAATACTAAATTTGTGTAGAAATAATAATAACTATAAGACAAAAGTCATCGATGGTAGTGAGACTCAGAAGTGGAGATGACAGCAGCAACTGTTAATTTACTGTCACTGTCAATGTGAAAATAGAGAATAATGCAGTTGACTCTTACGTTATTAAATTTGAAGTGCTTCTTCTTTATTTTATTTATAAAAGTTTCTAACTATCAATCATAACATTTTACCTCCTAGGGTGGAAATATATGCTATGCTTGGTTACATTAGGGTTTAGCTTGAGTTCAGTTAAAATTGGATGGTTGGAGTTTCAACTTTTTATCCATCATAACTTATTTTATTACAACTTCAATTCATCATGTTTATGGGTTTATTTTGGATAATTTACCATTAATATAAAGTTCAAAATAAGTATATTAAGTTTTATAAAGATTAATTTAACATTCGATATATGATACAAACAAACATCTATTTTAAGGTTTGATTGAACCCTAAACAAACATATATATGCTGTAATAATATCTCTAAATAAAACATATTTTTTTAATAAACTTATAAATAGCAAAGGTTAAGATTCTTGATAATTAAAAAGGATAAATAAATATACTATTTTCATATACTATAACAAATGTAATATATAATAATAGTAATGAACTATTTTTTTTATTCATATTTATGTCATATTTAGGACAATACTAATATATATATATATATATATATATATATATATGAAGGAGTTTGTTATTTTATTTTAGAATAAAATGTGAATATTAAATATTTATAGTATCTTACTTTTAATTTATTAAATTCAAGTAATAATTAAATATTTTTTTATCTTTAAATTAAATATATTTTAAAAATTAATTTAAATAAAAATATATATTATCTAAATATTGTTAACAATATATATATATATATATATATATATATATATATATATATATATATATAT
>Ga0099822_1012616_pt1 | contig 10075 bp, 5 predicted proteins | sample CowpeawhiteBW_FD_76839 | JGI IMG/M metagenome (GOLD analysis project Ga0099822, IMG submission 76839) | Root nodule microbial communities of legume samples collected from California USA - Cow pea white BW | ecosystem: Host-associated > Plants > Roots > Nodule | place: USA: California | collected... | reverse complement strand
CACACACACACACACACACACACACACACACACACACACACACACACACACACACACACACACACACACACACACACACACACACACACACACACACACACACACACACAATATGATATTTTCATCTAATTTTAATCCATCATTTCACTCACTCTTAAATTATCACATCACACCACTAAAAAAAATTAAAATAAATAATTGAAGAATAATTAGAGTGATAAATTAGAAATGGATTATAGAAAGAGAGTCAAAATATCATTATCTTTTATATATATATATATATATATATTAACTTATATTAAACAATAAAATTATTTGTTAAAATAATCAGCTTATATTAATTATCGTTAAAATATTTTATATTTATACTATATATAAATAAAATACTGTTATTTTTTTTTTATTTATATATATATATATATATATATATATATATATATATATATATAAAATGTATATAAATAAATTTTGTCTAAAGATGCTTTTAAAGAAAATAAATATATTATATGGGATACATACAATTCCTACTTTTAAGAAGGTGAACGAGTTGATGAAAAAAAAAAAAAACTTATATACAGGAACCTATAGTTGATTTAAAACTTTTATTTATTTTTTATAATACCCATTTTAAAGATAAAACTAAATCTAAATTAAGAAAGAACATAAATTACGCATATGTTCACTTTATCAACAAAAACTTGTTCCTCCTGACGTGGTGAGGTGTGTCAGTATTATCCTAATATCTTGTCTCCGACCGTTTTGGTAAGTAAAAAATCCTATAAATTCCACTTTGCTTCATATTCTGTTGCCACTCCTATATCTTCCTTCTCTCCTTCTTTCCAACACAAACTACCCTTCTCTCACTTTTCCCTTTCAACCTCATTATAATTCTTGTAAGTTCCTCTTCTTTCTTTTTCGTTTTTCAGTTTGCTTCTGTTGTTATTACAATTTTTGTTTTTTTCTTGTTACAGATCTACCAAGTGCCGTTTTTAATCGATTTATTTACGCACTCTTATTATTTGTCTCTTGCGTTACCGTAGCTACTTAGGATTCCGGTTTTAGAATTGTGTGTTCTCTCTTCAGACAATGCTGAAAACGTGTGTTCCTGTCTCTGAAACCTCAGATTTATTTTGGATGCCATTTGTCTTCTTGTTTCTCATTGATATTTTTGTTCTCAACAGCTGAATTTTATGGATACTTGCAAATTTACTAGGGATCTTTTATGTTTACTACTAATCTCAAATTCATAATCTTTGGATTCAAAACTTCCGAATGTACAATTGTATTTAAGAGTTTTATTGTGTTTAGTGGTCCTAATCCTGTTTGACTCAAACAAAATTGTCTCCTCGTAATCCATGGAGGATACCTGTGGTTTCGTACCAATAAAATCAATATGAATCCCTTGTAGTGAAGGGTTCTTTCTTTTGGTTGGTGGATTTAGATGCGTTTTTCATTTTTCATATTGTTTTTTGAAACTCTTGTTAGCTTATTCCTTTAACGGATCCATTGGCTAGTTTTGCTCCGGCTTTTCCTGCAAGAGGACAGTTGACTCTTCGTAGTTTTCAATTGAGTTGTTTCATTTGATTATGATTTCATCTGGCCTAACGTTTAATTCAATAAGGTCAAAAGATTATTTTTCTTGTTAAAAATTTAGTTTTGTTTGGTTTTGAGATCAAACATACGGACTTTCTAGGTACATGGAAAGGTGTACTTTTGTTAAAGGATAGTTCCTGTCTATACTTCTAGATTATGGTGTTTGCAAACATTTTTTATGCTTTCTTGTTCGAGTAATATCTATAAACGGAACTGTTGTTTATTTTTTGTATACCTCAAATTGATTTGTTTTTTTCAATGAGTTTCCTTTTCTCAATTAAATACTTGAAGTTTTCTTAATTCTCTGCAACTTTTTCCTCTACTCAGTTTCATTTATTCAGCGGATATGGACTTAAAGGGAACGGAAATCACTGGTGGCTAAGGCTTGCGAGTTCTATGGCCTATTCTGGTATGGCTTTACGTTATTTTCTAATGAGTATTATGGTTAATTTCAATTTTTAGCTCTGAAATATGACAACTCCTTGCCTTAATTTGTAGATACCTGTGAAATGTGTGAGGGTAAATACGGATTTGGAAGCTTAAGATATTATTGGCATAACACAAGTAAGAAGGATTACTGTAGGAGCATAACTTCTGTTATGGAACTACAGTCAGATTGGATAAAGCACAGAAAGTCGTCTTCATATTCTGCTCACGTGGTTCGTTCTGCGACATCTTTTATGCCATGGTCTTGTAGAATCCCAATTGGTGAAGGGTATTATGAATTTCTTTAGTTAGTTGTACTCTGTAAGACATTTTCACATTGTTTGGTTGATTGGTCGCCAATAAAATTTCTCAACGTCTTTGTGGTACGCCATATCTCTGCTAATTTGAAAAATGCCTGGTTTTGTGGCTGAAAAGAAGAGATATACAGACCCAAAAATGTGTTTTCCCAATTTGGCCAACCATGATAAACCAACCCCTACAAAAAGCAATCTTTGTGTGAGGTCTGAGGCTGTAGATGATGATGAAGATGGTAGTAGCCCCATTCTACCAGGGCTGCCTGATGATGTTTCAAAGCACTGCCTTGCACTTGTGCCTCGTTCTAACTTCCCAGCCATGGGTGGTGTAAGTAAGAGATGGAGAGGCTTTATTCAAAGCAAAGAATTTATAACTGTGCGAAAATTGGCGGGCATGGACGAGGAATGGCTCTATATCTTAACAGCCGGTAGCAAAGGAAAAGGGAGCCATTGGGAGGTCATGGATTGTCTGGGTCACAATCGCCGATCTCTTCCACCAATGCCTGGGCCAGCAAAGGCTGGCTTTGGGGTGGTGGTTCTCAATGGAAAGCTCCTTGTTATGGCTGGTTGTTCATCAATTGATGGAACTGCATCTGTCTCAGAAGAGGTTTATCAATATGATTCTTGCCTTAACAGGTATGCTTTTCTGCTGTAAACCTACCTTTCTGGTGATGTGTTGATTTTAGATATTAGAACTGAACGGACTGTTTGTCTATGCTTAGAAGTCTTCTTCTGATACAAGATTTTAGCTATTGTAACAAGTGTGTTTCTCTGTGACAACTGTTTCACTTAAAACATTATAAAGTAGGAAGGAAATATAAACTGGGAAAGTTTGGATAGGCATGACAGACAATGACTTGTTGTATTGTATGATTTTAATTGCCAGTTATGTGAGGATTTAAAAGGGATTTAAAGATTCAGAAAATCATTGTCAACGTTGAAACATGAAATTTGCTTGACAATATATCAGCCTCTTACTTTTATAATTGATAAAGATGGATCACTTTGTCCATGTGATGCATCTTTATTTAGCTACGGATTCTATGAGCATAGTGCTATTGTTAAACTATGTGATTGCAATTGCAGCTGGAGCAGATTGTCAAACATGAATGTGGCTCGGTATGACTTTGCTTGTGCTGAAGTGAATGGCTTGGTTTATGCTGTTGGAGGCTACGGCGCAAACGGCGACGGCCTCTCCAGTGCAGAGGTGTATGATCCGGATACCAACAAGTGGACGCCAATAGAGAGCCTTCGCCGCCCAAGATGGGGTTGCTTTGCCTGTGGATTTGAAGGGAAGCTCTATGTCATGGGTGGAAGGTCAAGCTTTACTATTGGAAATTCCAAGTTTGTTGATGTTTACAGCCCTGAGAAGCACGGCTGGTGTGAGATGAAAAATGGGTGTGTGATGGTCACTGCTCATGCAGTGCTGGGAAAGAAGTTGTTCTGTATGGAGTGGAAAAACCAGCGTAAGTTGGCAATATTCAATCCAGAGGACAATTCATGGAAAATGGTACCAGTCCCTTTGACAGGGAGTTCAAGCATTGGTTTTCGGTTTGGGATATTGGACGATAAGTTGTTGCTGTTCTCACTGGAGGAAGAGCCTTCATATTGGACTTTGTTGTATGATCCAAGTGCAGCACCAGGATCTGAGTGGCAAACTTCTGATATAAGACCATCTGGTTTGTGCTTAAGCAGTGTAACTATTAGAGCCTGAAAGTTTTTCTGCTTGAGTTTAGAGTCCTTGAGAGTGCTTTGGACCTTTGTTGTTTTAAAAGGATTAGATGTTAATTTTCTGTTTTAATAGTTTTATCATGCCATGCCATATCTCTGATTTGTGGTTGGATCATTTCCACAATTTCATTCAAGTAGTTGCCATCAACTTTGAGCAGAGCTAGTTTAAATAAATTATGGCGAGCAATTTTCTTTTTCTTTTTCTGTTGTGTGTCTTTTCGTAATTGGAAAGTAAGGGCATAAGATATTGAGACCTACTTAAATCTCTATGCATTTGTGGGACTTGTGTTTTAATCTTTGTAGTTGAGCGCATGTTCATATTTTATTGGGCAGGCATTGCACGAATAGTGGTTGTTTAAATGGAACCATGTGAATCGAGAAGGGGAATGAAGGCCATGGAATTAGCAGAGAGATATAAATTTTACATATTAGTATTATTATTGTTATTTATGAAATAAATTTTATTTTTAAAATGGAAACACATAAATTTTATATATCAGGTAAAAAGTAACGAAAATTGAACATTAAGAAAATCGGGAAAGAATTAGACCGGATCATAACTTGTTTTTTTTTGAACTTATGTTAGATATTCCTGTGTATTTTTATATCTAGAAAGTCAAATTGTTTGTCAATCTCAAAGTTCACAAGTTTACGAGTACAGTGATTTTCTTTACGATGGATGTGTCCTCCATCTCCCTCTAAGTGATTAGTAGGAGATAATTATAGTAGAAGAAAAACTTGGTACAACAAAGAACAATCATACTCAATTCACTCACATTTATGGTCACTAATCTAAGAGATTTCAATATTTAAAATGACTATCATAATCTCCTTTAAAAGAATTAAAGTTGCTAATGTATTTCCTCTAACTTCCTTTAAAAATACTATCACAAGCATTATATCTCAGACAACCTCTACAACTTCATTGATTTTAATCCAAGCCACGTCAAACATCTTTTAAATGATTTAAAGTCAACCATATCATTTCTTAGAGATTTTTTTTTTTTAATATCACCTAATAAATTGATGCAACCTTTGATAATGTGTATATTTTGGTGAAACCATGGTTTCTCATTCTCCATTGATCCAAAGAGAATAGGTTATTGTAGTTATGTGAATTTCTTTGACCAAGGGACTACTTGTGCTAGGTGTACCCAATTAGCCCAACCAAAATACTAAAGAAACCAAAATACTAAAGAGTATGACCCAACAAGGTCCATTCAGCATTATTGGCCTAAAGAGGTTAACAAATATCTGTTGGTGCAATTACCATATATTAACAAAATATATGATCAAATTTTGATAGTTTGATTACATTATAAATATCTTTTTATACCATATATCAACAAAATATACAGTTAATTTGATTAAATAACACATTACTGTTATTATCATGGTATATGGTAAGTTTTTATTATATTTTGATATTCTTGGATGCTCTAAGATTTTATAACAGATTTCATAAACACTCAGAAATCTTATAAATACATGTTATTCCTTGAGGAAGTATCATTAATTCTCATACTCACTTATACACTTATATAGATCCCAAATTCTCTTACTAACTTAAGCGTCATAAAGTCTTTTGCAGGTGAACCTTCCTTTGTGTTCTAGCCATCAGGAGAATTTGTTAGAAGCATTCAACAAATCCATATCTTGTCACCTGTCAAAAGGCGGACACTCCAAATCCCGCTTATTGTTATATTAGTTTGGTTTGGTTGCGTAAGAAATTTTAAACAATTAGACAATCACTTTAGTAAATTAGAATAACTTAGAACCATGACCAATTTTGAAGTTTCTATTTTAATTTGAGTTTCTTATAGATTAAAGTCTTTGCGGGTTTGCAAACGATTTTGACTCTATTGTTTTATTATGTTAAAACATGAAGTTAATCGATTACACACATGAGTAAGTGAAATGAACATATTAGAACGTAATTTTAATCCATTCAAACAAACACTTACAAATCTATATAAACTCTCATTTCAAAATCATTTTACATCATATCAAAAATAGAAGTTTTCAAAAACCTTTATAACATTGAGAGAGAGTCTGTATTGAGTTGAATTTATTTCCTAGAGCTTTCTGTGTGCAAAATGAAGGTTAACATCTTACTTCCTAGAGAAACATAGTTTTCATCTAGTTTTTTCTTTATCTTGTGCGTAATTGTGTAAGGTGATTCTATTCCAATCTTTGTATCTTTTGTTGGGTTGTGTGTTTATCTCTAGATAGGGTTTCTAGATTCAGATTACTAACATGGTGTTACTAAGTGTTAAATACAATTTTGTAGGGTTCAAGATTTGGTGTCTTAAATGTTTTACTTTCATTGTGTTGGTTGTATGTGTAAAACTCTAGTTGATAGTGTGGCTAGGCAACTGAGTGCAACTTTTGAATAGAGTGAGCCAATATAAAATTTATCATGAATATCTCTATCCCTATCTCTTTTACGTTTAATTTTTTGGTTGTTTTCTAATATTGTTTTTGTGAAAGAATTCTAAAAGAACCCACATGTTATAAATCAAGTGACATAATCTCTTTGTTTAAAATATATGAAAATTCAATTCACCTCCCCTTTTCTATTTAGTCCTTTTATTTTAAAGTTTATAAATAGGCAATATATTATGAAGCAACCTTCAAAGAACCAAAGTTTTAGCATAAAGGTTGTCATTAATCCAAATTAACTTCTCCCAATCACAAGGGCTATTAAAAGAGATGAAAACAAATTCTTGGCGACCTTTTGACTTAGCTGACCAAATTGATCTAGAGACCAATTGGAATGTTAGGTAAATCAATGAGGTAAGATTTTGTTGATTTTCTTGCCTATGAATGCTATATAAAGGAAAGAGACTAGTAAAAGGCATTCCAAGCTTCAGAGAAACTTTATGAGAGAGGTTGAGCCTCTCCATACTATGAGAACATCACGAATAAGAAAATGGCAAATTCAGTGGCAAATATGCATGTGAATCAAGAAGCATAACAAAGAGTCAAGCTAAGGCCACTGCACAAGCAATCAAGAGACGTAACACACATGAAAGAACAAAAAGTGGCTCAAAACTCAAACAAGGTACATGCATCACTTTCAATTCAATCTTTAAAACCTAAAAATGAACTTGACATGCAAAGAACAACAAATAAACCAATGCATGAAATATTAAGCAACTCATATCCAATAGTGAAGTAAGTCTTCCCAAATTGAACAAAACCCAAAAAACAAAGAAAAACATGCAAAAATGACACAAAAATCATAAACCTTAAACAAAAAGAAAACATGTAAACCTCCCCTCCACACTTAAACTACACATTGTTCTAATGTGGCACAGACACAAGATCAAGGATTCAAGAAAGACCATGGAATTGGTCAAGTGCAATCAAAGCAAGGAAGGAGAAAGACAACTCCCTGAGTCATGGCAGGAGAGAAGCAAGGTCAAGAAGAGTAATCTCCTTCATACACGTGTCCACCAAAGAAGGATTGATTAGGAACAATTTTAGATGGTGCCCATTAACTTTGAAGCTCTTATATGTGGATTGACTATTGATCTCAACTGCACCATAAAGAAAAACTTTAGTCACAACAAAGGACTGATTCACTTAGATCGAAACTTACCAACCATCAAAGCAAGTATGAAATTATACAACAACATTTTCTGCCCAACCAGAAACTTCGTTCTAGCTATCAAGTTGGCATGAAATTTCTTGGTCTTCTAATTGTAGAACTTAGAGTTCTCATTGGCTTCCAGTCATATCTCATCCAATTCATTCAACTGAAGCTTTCTTTCCTCCCCAGCTTGATCAAGAGAAAAGTTGTAGGACTTCTAATGACCCTCCTTGGATGTGTTAACTGGATTGAAGAGGCTCCATGGAGTGATTCAACGGAAGCAAATACAAATTATAGGTGGTGATAGTGGATTGAGTGGTGCTGGAGAAATTCTAAGAAGGTTTGGCCAATCTTAGAGGAGGAAGGTTAGAGGAGATCCTAAAAGAATGCTCTAGCTAGGTGACTCTCAAAGAATGTTTGTGGAGTAATCTTAACAACATAACATTACACATTCAAGAGTGATTTTAAAAGAGGTAGAGGCCTTCATTTATAGTAGAAGGTAAGTTCCAAATGTAAGCTAAATACTACGTGAAATGTGATGCAAATGCAGCCATGCAAGCTAAAAAATGTGTGCCTAAATCCAAATCTAGATCTAAGATTCACAAATTTTGGATCACATGCCACATGGCTTAGTCATGCCTCCCTCATTTACAACATGTGCTAAATGTGCCAGGCATGGACAAGCTAGACACACTCTCAGCCTTGGCTTTTGGAATTGGGCTTGAATTGATCCAATTTCAAAAGCTAGGTGAGTTATGATCCAAACTACTTCTACTAGTTTTTACAATTTATTTAGAAAGCATGGTATAAACAATTGGCCTAATTTAAGTCTACACTAATGGATTAGAACAAGCCCATCAAATCTTGACATCCTCCTTGGCCCATTAAAATAACATTTGAAGCCCATGAAGTCCATTTGGCTCTTGAAGGTCCATCTCTTGTTGTATCCCTCTGATGAGTTCATATTTTTGCCCTCATTTAATGTTTAATTGTGGGTATTTCATTGATTTTTTGTGCTTAAAGATTGATTTAATTGACAACTCTAATAATTAGATTATTTTAGGTTGTGTGATAAAAATGTCTTAAAAAGTGAATTTTCGTTGGATAAATTATTCTTGGATATTCTAACATTTGTTGATGCAATAGAAGTTAAAATTAAGTTCATTTAAAGGTGTGAAATTGAATTGTTTAGAGTTACAAAATCAAGCCAAAATCATGACATGTCATCAATGCACCAACTTCAAATCTGGCCAACCATATGCCAACACGTGTCAACCTCTCAAAGCTAGTCAATGTTGGTCAAATAAAAAGGGGTTAAGATGCAATTATTTATATATTGGGATTTCCCTACAAATTTGGACTGCAAGAGCACAAGGGCTAAATTGAAACTTTGGGCAAGATTTAATTGTTGCTAATTGTTTAGATATTTTTAGATAATTAATCAGATAATATCAACCAAGATTATCTTCCATATATTTTTAAAACTGATAAATCTATTAATTATTTGGAAGATATTGCACCAACAAATAAAATTATTATATCTCTCCAAATATTTTTAAATATTCATAATCACGATAAAGATAAACAATATTTATCTTTATCTTTATTTTAAAAGATATTTGAGACATTTTATCAACAAAAAAGCCCATTTCAAGTTCTATATAAAGAGACAAGGGGGAAGCAGAAAAGAGAAGCTTGACACTTTGGAGTTTAGGAATCCTTAAGGGGGCCTAAATTCTTCCTCTCTCTCTACTCTCTTCTATTTTTATTTTATTTTGGATTCCATGGAGTGCTAAACTTCTTGGGTTGATTCCATTGTAATTTCATTATGGATTCTAAGGTTAGAATGAAATAATTTCTTTGTTCTTTTTATTATTGTTGGGGTTTTAATTCATCTATGTCTTTTATCTTTGAATCGTGTGAAAATCGAGATGTTTTAATCTATATGCATATCAATATATGAGTTCAAACGTTTTTAATTTTAATTAAGAATATACTTTGGTTAATTAGTTTTTTGCTTGATTTTAGAGGTAAAAGAATAGACATGATTAGGCATAGTAATATTTAATTGAGAATATACTTTGGTTAAATTTACTATGACTAATCTACAAAGTTCTTACTGTTAATTGAGAATGTACTTTGGTTAATGGTGAGAATGCCAACAAATTAATTGAGAATTTACATTGAATACTTTGCAAATCTACAACAATAATTAATTGAGCAATAATCTTTAGATAACCGATGATAAAGGATTGATCCCTACCAAGGATGATGGCCCATGGCACATGCTTAGAAGAAAGAGAGTTCCTTGATCCCTTCCTTTGCTTTTATTTTCTTTAGTTTAAAATTCCATTAAGTTGGCTTGGTTGACTATTTTTAAGTTGACTTGTTGACCTTGACTTTGGGTTGACTTGTT
>Ga0099822_1012615_pt1 | contig 10075 bp, 6 predicted proteins | sample CowpeawhiteBW_FD_76839 | JGI IMG/M metagenome (GOLD analysis project Ga0099822, IMG submission 76839) | Root nodule microbial communities of legume samples collected from California USA - Cow pea white BW | ecosystem: Host-associated > Plants > Roots > Nodule | place: USA: California | collected... | reverse complement strand
TATATATATATATATATATATATATATATATATATATATATATATATACTATTGGGTATATATATATATATATATATATACTATTGGGATGACAAATTTTTAATTGGAAAACAATAATAATATCCGTAGAGTTTTTTTACAATTTTTTTCCAATGTATTCCTAATAAACTCAAATAGTAATTATCAGATACAAAATAATATATTACAATTTTAATTTAATATTTAATATTCAGAACATATAAAATTTTAGTACGTACATATTTTCTAAATAAATTTTTTGCAAGATATATTTTATAATTATTATTAATAAATAGTATATACAAATTTCTGTTAAAAGCATTTTATATAATCATTCGATTATAAATAGAATCTTTTTTTAGCTTTTATAATATCACCTCACAATACTAATGATAATTTCTCATTAGTTAATATTTGTGTTTTAGTTTTGATTGTGTTTGTCACTTTGTCTATTAAACCCTACTTATATTTACATTTGGCCTTTTACTTTTATATCTTTTGAAATAATTTGTCTCAACACAATGTTTTTTATTATTTCAAATTAATCATATTTACGTCCAAATTGCTAATGAAAAATAGGAAAAGTAGTTGTAGTCGTCATATGCCAGTGTATATTAATTTGTGTATTAAGAAAAGTTGAACACAAGTAAAAACAAATATAACAATTGACATACCTCAATCAACTTAACTGCATTGAATAGTTTTAACCAACATGTATTAAATATATGTACATAATAAAATATTTACAGATAACCTAATTATATTTGTACATATACTAAGTTAAGAGCAAAAAAATAATTAACATGGTGTATACTACAATAGTTATGTTCATGTCAAACAGAAGCTTCCAATCTATTAATTTCCTAGTTTGATATTTAAAACGTTTTATGAATCAGAGTACTATATATAATTAATAATATCCATGTTTTTGTTTTATGACAAACAAGGCCATGCCTACACAAACACTCAATTCAAGTAGTGATGGCATCATTTAGATGTCATCAAAAGTGACAAGAAATACCAGATAAAAGTAATTGCTGTAGTGTCGTGGTATTCTAGATAACACGATTCATAGTAAAGGAGACTTGTTTGACCTCAAAAGCTGTTTGTGCTGGGAAAGTGCATGCAGACAAAAGGATGAACACACACACACACACACTCTATTTTATATATGTGTGAGAGGAAGGTGCAGGTGGAAGAATTAAGCTTGTGCAGATAGATAAAGAGAAGGAAGAGAAGTTTAATAATAAGTTGTCCCATAAAGGAATATGAAGTTGATATGATATGATACAGAAGAGGGCAACAAGGTAAAAGAAAGAGCCATAGCAACGTAAGCAAGACTTTGTAACATATAAATGGGAGACAAAATCGAAGGTGACAAGACAAGACAACACCGTCCATGTCTCCCCAGTACACAATCCTCTCTGCCATCCCATGCCATGCATTCTTTCAACTAATATTATATATATATATATATATATATATATATATATATATATATATATATATGTAATACCATTATATCTATATAATGCATGGTACTGCTTTTTGTCATCTGCATCTTCTGCAATAGGTTTATTTTTTTATTTCTTTTTCCCGTTGAAGGGTTTTAAGGATTCAGTACTTCTGCCTGTGTTGTCCATTGTCACCACACATGAGGAAACACAACTACTTCCCTCCTTCTATTGTTAAATCTGTGATGGTTTATATGGCAATCACATGAGGTCAGAAGCAAGAAAACATGATCACTGTATCTGCATGCATGTATGTGTGTTGTGTGTGTTCATCAGATCATGCTTGACTTGACTACTCATCATTGTGTACAAATATTTCTGGATTTTCGCGCGTGAGGAATTCAATTCCATCGTGCTCATCAATTTCGTGATCCATTGGATTTGCCCATGCTCCTTTATAATTCTTCTTACCTGTTTTCATAATCAATAACTCTAAAACCCAGATTTTTTTGAAAGAAGAAAAAAGCCTTCCATGTCCAACATTTGAAGCTTGGAACTCTCATCTCTGATTCATATATGGAGATAGTCAGAGTATCTTTCAATGTGTGTCCACAACCAGCCATTTCTTGTTTCTGTACACTTTGGTGAAAAATGAGGCCTATGTATAGAGTAAATATCACTTGTTATCATTACTGAATCATTCTTTTGCACTCACTATTGCAGAATCATAAATAATGACCTTTTAAATAGATAAAACGAAACATACCAATTCCATTTGATCAGGAAAAGGGTTAAATATGTTTATCTTCTTCTACAATTGCAGTGAAAATGGAAATTAGTTCTACTTTAAAAGTTTAATTAAATTTAATTCATCAATTTTAGAAATGTATTGATTTAGTCATTTTAATTAAATTTTGTTAAATTTATTTGGTATTTCAAATACATTTCATAATAGCATTTGAGTTATTTATACCGTTTGAGATATTTCTATTTCAATATTAGTAAAAAAACGCATTTGAAACTTTAAATAAATTTAAAAAATGTTAAGAAAACTAAATTGATCAAAATTTTAAAGAATTTACTAATTTTAATTTTCACTACAAATTAAAAGATTAAAAATATATTTAACTCTTAAAAAAATGAAAATATAATACTTTACTAAAACCAAAAATATCAATCAATTTTAAAATTGTAATATTAAAATTATAGTGGAGATGAAGGACATTGTCATTAAATAAAAAATATTATCAATGTTTGCTTTCACATTCTTATAGCTATTAGATTTTGATGCAAAATGTAAAAGAATCAATATTTATGTATTCATCAATTAAATAAATAACATTAAAATTGTGTGTACATGTGTATACGTGTATATTACTGTGTGCAATACCCCACTTGCTAATTTAGTTAATTCTTGCTTTACTTTCATGATTTCATCTAAAGTCAAATATTTCCTCTTTGGGGACATCTAATAAAAGGGTTGTGCTTTGCAAAAGAGATGGTGGGAAAGATAATATAATTAATTATTTATAATAAGTTGCAAAGAAAAGATTCATTATTGTGATATGTGTTAGGCAAAGAAAGGCCCACTGTCAACTCAGCAATATATTGGGATCTCATAATAAATATACTATAATTAAAATGCAGTACAACATTCTCCTTTTAACTATATATATAACTTTTATCAATACTTTATATATACAAAACATTTAGAGGGATAAAATAATTTTTTTTCCAAATATTTAATAATAATTTTAATAAAATCAGTAGATATAAGTCTTTCACCGGTTGTAAAGCTTTTAATATGATTCTAATATGGGTTCGTGCCGGTATCATTACAATATATATGAATTACTAACAATTTCGTCACAAACATAGAAACTAAAACTAATTATTATTTGTAAAAATAGTAATTCACTATTAACCGAAATAATAATAAAAGTTTAACAAGAAAGTATAATTACAAATTAAGGGACTGTATAAAGAAAAAACCTTTCTGGTATAGTATTAATTTACTATATATTTTTTTCACCTCTTTGGTGCACTCATTACTTTCATGAAATATATTGTTTTGTCCCAAATTTACACAAGTATAAAATATTTAAACAAAAAAAAATCTCATTGATTAGAGGTAAGATTGAATTGTGTGCATGAATAATCATTAACATCTTTATCCTTTCTCTCAAAATGATTCACCTATTAAAATTTTATAAAATAAGTGAGAGAAAAATAGAAACACTTTTAAGTCAATGCAATTAAGCAATAAATTAGTTAATTTACTTCTCTCCATTCTTATGGTCTTTCCTTGATGCTCTTTTCCTAAAGTTCCCTAAAACTTTGGGGTTGATTTTGATCCTTTAAACAGAATTAGGTGAAAGAATTTGGTGTTCCCAAAAGTCATGGACAAGCCTAAACAATTTGTAGTGTCACCTACTAACCTATTACTTTCCAAGTTTCATAAGCTCCTATCTTTTTCTTTTTTACATCTCCCAAAAGACATAAAGTGGGTCTTAAACTTTGATTTTGACACATTAAAGCATAATTAATTATATATTATTTTAGTAATATAAACATTACTATACTAATTTGTTTTTTCAACACCAAAGACTTCATTAGAATCATAATCACTTTATAAAGGTGAGCTAAGAAAGGAGCATAAATTAAAGGATTAGGCAAGTGGGAGAAGATTCTGTGACGTGGCAAATCATACAAAAGTCCTTTCCACAACTTTTATTGATTATAACTGACAAGTACATCAACCACTTAGAGGCTGAGTTTCTGTTTTCATTTTAAGTTTATCCAACTATGTTTCAAAAACATTTAAAAAATAATGTGTTCAATAGATCAATGATTTAGGATAGACAAAGGGGTATTTTGAATTTTATTTTTTATTTTCAAAATTATATTTTTTAAAATGGCTTTTGTAATTGTTATATTAATTAATGTTTCAAAAAACAATTTTCGAAAGAAAAAATAATTTTAACAAACATAGCTTATGTTTTAGGATTTTTTTAGAAAATACAAAAATTATGTTAATAAAAGTATTTCCAGAAAAAAGTCATAAAACATATAAAAATTGTATTTTAATTCATTGTACATTAAAACACAACTTACAAAATTAAAAAAAGTTGAAAACCATACTCCCACGTTTAAAGTTTTATTTCATAAATTATTTCTTCATTTTAATATTGTAAGGCCAACTTATTTCTACCCTAAATGTTTAAGGGTCTGTCCTAATCTGTTAGGCTTAAGGCTGACTCATAGGGTCCCCAAAACTTCTCTCCCAGTCCTAACTCACTTTTGGTGTCTCATTTTCCAGAAACAGCTCCCTTCCCCCCTCTCAAAGCAATAGCAGCAAGCTTTGCTAGGGTTTGGCCTCATTCCTCGTCAAGCTAGTGAACCCCGTTTATAATTCACATAAGTTGGTTCTCGACTCATGCTTTCTATTCTTCCTCTGTCTTTCATGGTTCTAGTTAGAGTTCATCGTAGTAACGTAGCTTTGATCTAGTGTTAATATTTTTCAGCTCGCTAAATTGTTCTAGGAGCTGTGGTGCTCCTATGTAGAGTACTTGTGTTGTTATTTATCATCTATCCAGGTAAGGGAAGCTAGGGTTTAAAGTTTTTCATGATTTTTCGCAAGTTTTCTGAGTTTAAATCATATTCATGAGGTATGCTTGCTGTTATGGTTGCTTGGTAGTGGTTGAACTGTGACTTTGGTACTGTTTCTGTGTTTTGCACGCGTGAACAGTGGAGAACCCTGGTATTTTCGCCCAAGCGAGCTAATCTCGCCCAGGCGAGCTAATCTCGCCCAAGCGAGAGTACCAGAAGTTGCTCCCTGGAACTTGCACGAGCTGTCGCTCAGGCGACGAGCTCTTGTTTTGAGCAAGAGTCCATCTCGCTCAGGTGAGGAGGTCTCGCCTAAGCGAGAGAACGCGAAGGCCACTCTTCCTACTTTTCGAGCTCTCGCCTAGGCGAAAGGAGCTTGCCTGAGCGAGAGAACCTTCTCGCCTGAGCGAGGCCTTTTAGCCTGAGCGAGAATTGGGCGAGAATGTGCTCAAGTGTTGTTTTCCCCTCTATTCTTGAATGATTGTCACATGTTTGGTTGAATTACTATGTTAAAGTGTAAATTGAGTGATTTTGCATGTACTGGATGGTTTATGGGCTGCATTGGACGAGTTTGGTATGATCTTGGTACGAAACATGAAGGGATGGTTGGTTATATATATTGGCATGAGATTGGTATGCATGATAATATTACGTTGGTTGGTGAGACATGATTTTGGTATGGTCAGGACGTAATTCCACGAAGGTTTCGTGGTGGTGCCTCATGGTCAGGACGTAATTCCTCGATGGTTGCGTAGTGGTGCCTCATGGTCAGGACGTAATTCCATGACCCTTGTTAGTGAGAGCTCATGGTGATGCCTCATGCTTAGGACGTAATTTCATGAAGTTCATGGTGGTGCCTCATTATATAATTTAGTAAGGATTCAAGTAAAGATTGCATCCTGACACTCTAAAGAGTCAGTTAGTCTCACGTAGAGCGTACTGACTCAAGTGGTGAGAGTAGCAAGAGGCCCTAGTCTTTGGCAGGATAATGACCTTAGATGTTTGAAAGCTAACCTTGTGAGTGGTGGGGTGAAACCCATTAACAATTGGCCCTGTAGAGCAGTAGAGGCCACCACAAGTGCAAGCATCCAGTGAATCTAACTAATTATATGTATCCGAATAATCGTGTCTTGAGTCTTAGTGTGTTGTTTGCGAGTCATCACATGCTTGTTTGATGTATGTATCTTCGGCTATAAAATTGTATGAAATAGTATGATAAATCATTTTTTTCTACTCTAACTTACCCTTTCTGCTTGCTTGTGTGTTCTGTGTATGGTTTTCTCCTTTTGCGATGATCATTATTTTATTGATGTGAGCAGATGTGGGAACCCTAGTGTTCATCAGGTGATGGAATTTCCGCTGTGTAGCCCGACTTGTGGTTCGATCTCATTCCTTCAAGTACCGCCTGTAGGCACTGTTGCCTAGAAGTTTGGTCAATTGTCAGACTTTTACTTTCTGTTTTATTAGTTTTATTATTGGCATCATGGTGTGTCTTAGTTTTCTTTCTAGTATGTTCGGATGACTGTAAAATCCTTATATCTTAAGCCATGTGTCCTTATGATATTGAACTTAGAGCAAGATTCAACATGCCTAACTAAACTACAACATCTTCGCCAAAAATTGGTGAACATCGCAAGAAGGAAAATAAAACAAAGAACAGACACATAGAGAAAGGATAAGCTAGAGAAATAATTTTGATATATATATATATATATATATATATATATGTGTGTGTGTGTGTGTGTGTGTGTGTGTGTGTGTGTGTGTGCAAGCAAATCATAAACAGACAATTCATTGAGCACACACAAAGCATGAAATAAAATACATTAAAGACCCTCTAACTCAATTATCTGGATATATGTAAAGAGATCGGATTCACTGGTTGCTTGCACTTGTGGTGACCTTCACTGCTCTGCAGAGCCATTGCCAATGGATTTCACGCTACCACACACAAAGTTAGTCCATGACCATCTAGAGCCATTATCCTACCAAAGACTATGACCTCCTGCTCTTCTCACTACTTAAATTAGTCTACTCTATGTGAGACTGACTTATTCTTTAAAGTGTTAGGATACAACCTTGCTTGAATTATTATCTAATTAAATACACTACAAAACACCATCATAAGGTCTCCCCAAGAGACTCATGGAATTATGTCAGTTCATACCATATACATATTGTCACACATCATTATCCTTCCATATCAAGCACATTAATTTCAGTCTCATTGCATCACATAAAACATACATGGTATCATTCTTGGTGCTATTAAGGGTAAATCACTCAATCATAGAAGGAATCAAGTAGTTAAAACAATTTTATGGTCAATCTCACTCAAGCTAAAGAGCTCTGGCTGAAGTGACAATAGTATCTCGCTCAAGCTAAGAACCCTCGCCTAGGCGAGATTGCAATCAGTAAGCATTGGAATCATCCATGAGTCCTCGCTTAAGCTGATACATTTCGCTTAGGTGAGATTATGCTCGTTCAAGCAAAAGGCCCTCGCTCAGGCGACAAATCGAAACAGAGAGTAGAGACGAATTTCTGCTATTCTCACCTAACCACTCGCTTAGGCGAGAACAACATATCTTCACCTGCACTCACACATGCAAACTCAAAAATTCCAATTCAAACAACATGCACTCAACACCTTCAATACAATCACCAATCCAGTATATTTCAACACCTAATCTTAGTCACACAAAAAAATAGAAAACTACTTTAAAAGCTTTTGAGTTCTAACTTCCCTTACCTTGATAGGTGATACAACTCTTGACAAGGAGAGCCCTAATTGGAAAGGAGCACTACAACTCCAAAACAATCTAAAAAGCTGAAAAAACATGAACACAAATAAACGAAAAATAAGGCTCTAAGGTAGACCCAAAATTGAACCAATGTCATAGATCTGGAAAAAGGAGAAAATAAAAGTTGGGATTCCACTTACATGGAAGAAGGAATGTTCTGCTAGCTCGGAAGAGGATCTCTCAAGAGTCTTAGCTTAGGTCCTGTTTCAGAAAGGGGAGAAAAGAGTGAGAAGTATGTGGACAGCTGAAAAGAGTCATGGAAAACAAGTGGGTCGACATTAGACCTTTTAATAAAGTGAGGCCCAAACATTTTTATAAACAAAAATGGGCTTTCAGTATTTAAAATGCTAAATTTCATTGTAATATTTATTGATAAATTTTATTTTATCTACAAATTTTTTTTATAAATAAAATTAGTCGGTTATCTAACATTTTATTATATTATTGCTTAATAAATATGTATTTACTTGTATTAAAATATATTTGAATAAGTTTCTTTATACACTCTTCATGGGTGAATCTAAAAAAAGAAGTTCAACTTTTTTATAAACTAAAATTAACCTTTATATAAGTTAATTGGTAGAAACTTTCATGTATAATTTTTTAATATCTTTATTTTTAACTTATATATAAATTAATTTACTAGTGCATAGATGTGCTAATAGAAGAATGTACATTGCCAATTGAGAATTTTTACTAATGCTTCCATCATAGTGAGAGAAAAATATATAGATAAAAAGAAGTGAAAATAAGTAGAGACAAAAATTGTTTGATGAGAAATAAACAAGTGGAAAAAATATTTTATTTATTTATTATTGATAAATTTATTTATTACTACTTTATATGTTTATTTATTTTTTATTATAATAATAAAAAATGAAAAAAAAATATTATACTTAAAAAACATCACACTATAAAAGAAAGTACACATAATCTACTATATTTCAGTAATGTGCATTTCTTACACACTCTTAAAAGAATGTTTCCTCCCACCTGATGGTTTCTCTTTTATTTGCACCTGTACTTAATAAAACTAGCACTCATCCATTTCTTTACAGCTTTATCTCTTGTACTTTTTTTTTCATCCTTTTGACAATATTATATATGTGTTTTTAAGAAAACATTAATTCACTTTCTAAATAATAAGAAGAAGAAATAGACATTTAAGAAGCACAAAGTTTAAAAAAATTAATGAACACATTTATTTTAAATCATATTTAGATATTTTGTTTTCTTTTTCGATTATTTCCATAATTTTTATAATTATTTATTGTTACAATTTAAAAGAATATCCCAAAAGTAGAAGTAAAACAAACTGATTTAAATTTTTATTTAAAAGAAAAAGAATGAAGTTCACCGACATAAAAATATTAGTAGTCAAAAATATTAGTAGTAATTGTTAGAGAGTTTACATATAAAGATAATGCAAAATTTAATTAAGATATGTGATTTTAAGAATTCGTCTACAAATTACCATTTGCATAAAATTAAAGCACCCAGCTTAAATACAAATATCCCTTCAAATTAAAAATAATACCTATAAGTTTAAATTGAAAGAATTTTTTCTACTCAATCTAATAATAAAGGTATTTGAACAGTATAAATCATTATCACAAGTTGTGATAATTTCACAACCAAAAAAGCTTTCTCATTGTTTACATGATCAGTTTGCTCTTATTTTTTACTTTCTATAATTTTCCTTAATGAGAACTTTTTAACAACATGTAAATAACACTTCAAACTTAAAAATTTACTTTCCTTCAATATTTAATTTCATAGAATTCAAAAGCATAGCAATAAATATGGCTGAAAAGTGGTTGAAAAATAGATGGATTAATCAGTAATAAATGAGTTTGTAAAAAAAAAAACATATTGTCAGTAGTGATTGTTTCTGTGTTTTACATGTCTGAACACTTTGTCTCATTTCTATTAAAAATGCATGTAAAAGTAACTTTTTCATTTGAAAAAAAGTTTCATAAGAACACAGTTAAAACAAGCTTGTATTATTTATAATTAAGAGAGATATGTCTGTCTGAACAACAACAACAGTACCGAACGGTAACCAATGACTACACGCTTAACTGCAGTTAGTACTGTGAGGTCTGTAAATATATATATATATATATATATATATATATATATATATATATATATATATATATATATATATATATATATATATATATATATATATAT
>Ga0099822_1012613_pt1 | contig 10076 bp, 3 predicted proteins | sample CowpeawhiteBW_FD_76839 | JGI IMG/M metagenome (GOLD analysis project Ga0099822, IMG submission 76839) | Root nodule microbial communities of legume samples collected from California USA - Cow pea white BW | ecosystem: Host-associated > Plants > Roots > Nodule | place: USA: California | collected... | reverse complement strand
TATATATATATATATATATATATATATATATAATTACTTTCATTTTGTATTTATATTTTTTTAGTTTTATTTTTCAAGTGAAGTTTTTTAAATTTAATTGTTTTTTATTTAACATTTTTCTTAAGTTAAATAAATAAAAATTATCGATAATTAAATTATAAATATTAATTATATTTACTTTTATGATTATAATTGTAAAGTGAAGTACAACTCATTTATTTTTCACCCGTATATATAAATGATCTATTCTTTTAAAATACATATTCCGTTTATTAATTTTATTCTTAATAATCGTTTCTTTTTAAATTAACATAATTATTTTATTAGTTTTTGAGACTGTTATTAAAATTTAACCATTATTCTAATTTGACTATTTCTTTTAAACTTAAAAGTTTTCTTAAAATAAAATAACGGTAAAACTCTAGAAAGAAATATTTTAGAGCATAAAAAAATAAGAATTACAGATAACAAAAATTCGTAGGTAATGACAAAAGTTCTTGGATAATTAAAAATTATCCACGGATTATCGATGATAATAAATTTGTATATAATAGTGACATAGGTAAATTTTGATGGATTTTTAGTCCATGAGAAATGTCAGTCTGTGGGTAATACATACGGATCATAGTTCGTGGATAATTACCCACCAATCAAATTATGTGGGTAATACATGTGTTCACTTTCCGTAGGTAATTTCCCACAGCTTAACTTTTGTAGGTAATGCTGATAAATCATTATCCATAGGTAATTTCCCATTTCAGACAGTTTGTGAGTAATTTTCCACGACTAAATTTTATTAGGTAAAATTATTTACCATTTTAAACATGTGGATGATTAAATGGACTTATTCAAAAACCTATATAATGCATTAAAAATTGCAATCATTTTAATATTCAAATAGCATTGAACACAATATTGTTCTATCATTAGACAATTCAAAATTAATTTCAAACACTATCCAAATCAAACATAATAAAAAATACAATGAAAGATAACATGTCAAAATGTAATCAATCTAAAACACCACCCAGATTGCAAATGAAATTGAAACATAATCTAAGATTCAAAAAGTTAACATAAGAAATCCATCCAAATATATTGTAAACAAAGTTTAAACATAATCAAAATGAAGTCAAAGTGTTTTAAGTTTCTAATAATTAGCATAATCGTGATCTTCATCTTCGTGTTGTGCATGCTCATTGTGTTCTTGGTTGGGTGGTGGTTGTTGCTCTTAGCTTTGTCCAGGATGTTGTTCTAGTTGTTTTTCAAATGCACTTCGAGCATCAATGGGAAACATAGGGAGGACAACACTAAGCAATCATTGCATTGTTTGTTTAAGTTTCTCATTGTCTTCCCTGTAATTTTGGACTTGATCTTTAAGTTGTTGACTGCCTTCCTTGTAATTTTGGACTTCTTCTTCGAGTTGGTCAATCTATTGAGGTTATCACCTAATTTAAAGTTATGGGCAAGCTCTCCAATCCCATAGATTCAACCTTTCTTCTTGCCTCCTGATAACGCAGCAACAACTTTTACTTCAACAACGAGGCAACAACTTTTACTTCTCCCACCATTTCACCTGTTAACTACAAAGGAGTATCAAAGTTTTCAAACAAAGAATCTTTTTTCATAACTAAAACAAAAAATATTTTAATCCTTTACAACTAAAACAAAACATCCTTCACCAACTTGTTGGATTGATGTTTGTAGGAACCAAATAGGAAAAAAAGACGTAGCACTTATAAGAGAAACCAAATAGGAAAAAAAGGCGTAGCACTTATGTGAGAAGGACCCTTCTTCCTTTTGCTTTGTTGTGACAAGAGAATCACGCGAGAAGATGCACTAAGGAAACAAAAAATTTAGTTCTCCCTATTCAAGATTCTCCAATTTTTCGTAGATTTAGGGCTCACCATCAAATATTTTTAGAGATTTGGAGATTTTGGGAGAGTGGGAGTTAGGTTTCAGGACATTTGGAGGCAACGAGTTTGAAGAGAAGTTTTACGAGATTAGAACATTGGATAGATTTTGGTGGAAGAATACTAAGTTTTTTGTTTTGTTTTTAATTTAATTTGTTTTATGTTTATTTTATCCATGGATTAATTAGTTTTACCCATGAATTTTTTCCCATGGTCTCTCGTAGATAACTTTATTATCGGTCCAATTTTACTTTTTTTTTAATTTTTTTATTAATATTATTAAAATCAGTGGGTAATGTAACCTCCCGTTAGAATATTATGAATTTAAATAATAAAATAAATAAAACCATAAATACGCGCCAATTATAATAACATCTTTCCAAAAAATGCAGGAAATTTAAACTTTTATTACTTCCAAAAATAATCCAAAAACCAAACATTATAAAACTGGAAATAGTATAAAAGCATCTCATAAGAGTTTACAAAGACAGGATGTTACAGGTAATCCCATAGGTAACATGTATTTACAAACTAACTTTTTTTTATGGGTAATTATCCGTGGGTAATTCAACTTTTTATTGTACTGGAATGATAATAGTTTAAAATTAGTGAAACTTAGTGATTTTAATATTAAAAGGTTTTGATATAAATAGTTTTGTTATAAACAAATTTCATTATTTTAAAATATATTATCTCTCTAGAAACCACTTTTTTGGAGTTCTCTAACTTCTCTTTAGGAGTTCTCGTCCTTGGTTCTCCTAACTGAAGATTTGAGACTATAGGAGTGATCCTCGCGGTGAGCTCTTCGATTTGGACCGATCAGTTTATCCTTTTGTGTAAGTTGAGTTTCAACCCTTTTTCTTGGTCTCTTTTATTTTCTGTTGTGTGTAAGCCTTTTTCCACTTGCATATGTGTCTTTTTAATCTTCTATATGAGTCTCTGGTGATTAGTGATCATGATTGAATGTCCTAATCGTTTGTGTTATGTTTCTATATGTAGATAAAGCATCATGTGAAGTTAAAGGCATTTTGGTGTTTTTAGAGTTGTTTGGGTTGTCTATTACAGGGGAGAGAAGCTAATTTTAGTTTTGCATGTTGAGATTTGTTAATTAATGCTATGAACTATGAATGTGGTGTTTTAAGTTGTGAATCTGTATTTCTTGGCTCTGTGAGGATGAACTACATGTCTAATCATAAAGTGGTAAGTTAAAATGTATGTGTGAGCGCTTGATCAAATTTTGAATATGTGTAGTATGTAGAATTCTTTATGACTTGTTTTTGGATTACTAATATGTTGTGAAATTAATCAATATGTTTTTTAGAATACCCCATTTAAGAGTGAATTGGGTAATTTGACACTAATTGAGCCTAGAAGTACGAGTTTTGTGATAATTGAAGTGTTTGAACATTGGGACTTAGCTTAAGAATTATTAAATTACTCAAATCAAACTCAAAAGGAAAAGTATAAATTTTTTGACAGGGTCAGGCACCACTAATAGGGTTGGGCACCAATGAGATAATGGCCACTATCTTGGGAGCATTAGGCACCACTTCTGGACTGACATGTGCTACCAAGTTAGTGGTTTGTTTGTAGCGTTGGGCGCTGCCTTGTTTTTTAGTTTGTGTTATCTTGGGAAAAATGAGATCATGTTTCATCGGATCAAGCTGAAATTTTTACAGCAGATCCTAGACACATGGATTGTTGCTTTGATTGATGGGATCTTTAATTAGAGTTTTTTAGTTAGAAAAGTTAGTTTCTTATGTTTGTCTTATTTTAGGTTTCCTTTTTTAGAAAAGCACTTTTTTTGTGGTTTTGGTTTGACTTGGAATAGATGAAGGTATATGGTTGTTTATAGAATTGTCAATGGATTCATTGATGAATATGCATGTGTTTATTGATGATTGAAATTGTGATCATGGGCTTGTTAATGGTTATGAGCATGTATGGAAATATATGACAATTGTAATTGATCACGAACATGATGTTTGGTATTTGGAATTTGATGTGGAATCATGTTTGTGGATGAAAGTATGATTTTGGCGTAAGTCTAGGAATCTTGTAGGGAGATTCCATGGTGATGTTCCTTTAGTGTATGCACTGATGTAAAGAGTCGGTACTGGAGGTTTATCCTGATACTCTAATACCCATTCAAGACTTGTGTAGAGTAGAATGGTTATGTGGTGAGAGGGGCAGGATGTCTTATCATTAAGAATGGCCCCAAGGTTCTTATGACAGTTAAATGGACTAACCTTGTGTGTATCAGCTTAGGTAGAACAATTCAGATTGAGCAGTATTCTTTTTATTACCACAAGTGTAAAAAACCACCAAGAATCATACATTAATGCTGAGATCCGGATAATTGAGTCTAGAGAGTCTGTAAATGTATGTTGATTTCTTTTATGAATGTTTGAAATATGTTTTTTTATGATGTAATCAGCTTAACTATTATATGACTCTTTCTTTCATAAATTAGCTTACCCTCGTGTGTGTCTTGTTGTTCTGTGTTGTTTGTCTTCTTTCTTTTACAATGATCACCTTGTTGGGTGTGAGTTTTAGATTTTCTTCTAAAAGATTATGAGTCAACTAAGAAAGATGTTAGAACTAATTAAGTTCTCTATGAAAAAAATTTTGTCTTAGAATCAATGTATAGTGTTTTGAGATGTATGAGGTTATATTATTATGGTCCTATCTTTTGGAGGACCATGCTAATATACTTTATATCATAGATTATTTGTTTTGGATGAAATGTTTTATTTTAATAGATTTTGAGTATTAAAATAAGATGTTACAAGAACTATTTAATATAAAAAATTATCCACAAAATAAATAAATTTTTATATAAAAAGTTATAATCATAATTTTATTATTTTTTGTTGTGTTTCCACTAATTTGTATATAACATCAATTTTATTTTATTGTCATATTCTGAAAAACATTAAAAATTTAATTAATCACATTTTATTAATAATATAATTAATAAATGTAACATATACAAATTAATTTCTTAATAAATAAAATTTCTCTCACCTCTTTTAAATAATTCAAAATAATACTAACACTTCATATAATTTTATGTTAATCAGTGCCTTTTTTATGTTTATTAAGACACTCAAGTGTCACTTAAAATTTTAAACCATATAATTTTAATAAATAACACTAACTACCTCTGTATGTTAAAAAAGTAACATTAAATTTTAAATCATTAATTATACTGATAACAAAGCTTTCAGTTCTAACGTTAGTAAATTATTTAATTATTATAATGTTAATTTTGATCCCTAATAAGTTTTAGACAATTTTGGACGTTGAATTTTTATTTTTGTACTCGATTCCGATATTTTTAAATAAACTCAAGTTTGTCTCATTTGTTAATGACGTTTGGCATAATTTGTGGTCTAAAAGATGTGAGTGAAACGGAGAAAGAAACCCAAGGTATGGAGACGGTGTGTGTTTGTATAAAAAGAAAAAAAAAAATCAGAAAAAAAATGATTTTACCATTACCAACATACCGCAATAAATCAGACCCAATTGATTTTATTTAAAAATATAAAATTCAATTGCTGAAAGAGAATATCGGATAAAATTAATTTTAAACTTAAATATTAAAAATATATTACTAGTTAATCTCTTAATAATATATAATATATAGCTAAATCTCTCAATAATATATATGTAACTTTTTTTAAAAAACAATTGTTTAAAATATACTTAAATTGCTATTAAATTATATGCACTAATCTTTGGAGATGCTTTGCAATAGTGTAAAGAAAAGTATAATTATTTCATATAAAGTCACAAAAATCTATATATGGACAAAATGAAAATTGAATAAAGTTAGATATGATTAAGATTACGAGATCATAATTGCATAAAAAAAATTCAGGGAATAAAACTGCATATAACTAATAACTAAGGGACTAAATGTTTTTAAAATATTTAACCACAAAAGTTATAGTTTTTTTTTTTGTAAAATAAAACACCTAGATTACAAGTATAAAAAACTATTTAATCTCTATACTTTAAATATTTAATTTTTTATTTATACATTTTTATTCAGTTTTTTTGAATGCGTTACTTTTAAATAAATAAATAAATAAAATAAAATGAGTGCAATTTCATTAAAAAAATAAGGGAAACATGTGTCATTTATTTAAAATATATAAATTAAAAAACGTGAATATTTTTTTAAAAAACTAGAAAGAATTTTTATCATTTTATTAGAAGTGGTAAATATGTGTTTATTTTAAAAATAAAAAGATGAATAGTTTTAGTTAGATGAAGTCATATGCAATTTAGCCTATTTATAAAAATTGCGTATTTACATATATATATATATATATATATATATATATATATATAATTTTATTTTATTTGGGGAAATGTGGTGAAAAAATATTCTTACTTTGTTCAACAAGAATCCATGTTATTAATTATAATAATAAATAATTGATAACCCTTTATAGGAAAAAATATATACACAAATGGAAGTTGGTCAAAAAATAAAAAAATGCAATTAAAAAAAATTGACAAATTGAGAAGTCAAACATATTAAAGTTAATATTGAAATGCAATAATATATTAATAGTAATGGGAGTCTTTATTTCATTTACATTTTTTCCACTTAAAAGGTATAAATTTGTTGAAGATCCAAAGTAAAAATTATCTTTTCTTTATATATATAAAAAATATTCTCTTAATCTTCATGTATATGATTTTTGAGAATCACAAAGTATTAAAAAAAAGTTCCCATTTCACATATTGAATTTAATATAAAAACCCTTCATTCCCTACTTGTCTTCATCACCATTAAAGAACCTCTCTTTAAATACCAAGTCTCCTGAGTTTGTCCATATTCACTCAAAGAAAAGAGTTGAATTTCCCTATTCTCAGAAAAATAAAAACTTGTTTTTTTCCCTCATCATGTTTCTTGCACTGTCTTCTATCGTAACTATCTTTCTTTTGGCTTGTAATGAAGTAGTGTCAGCACATATTGACTACAATATTGATAGTCATCATCATTACCATCATCATTATCATCGTCATCGTCATCATCATCATCATAACCATCATGATCATCACCGTCAAAAACAATTTCGTGATAAGTCAGCTTCTTATCAGAGGATAATTACGGTTGATCAATCTGGTAATGGAGACTTCTCCAAGATACAATCTGCCATTGATTCAGTCCCTTCCAACAACAAGCAGTGGATTTACATCAAAGTGAATGAAGGCACTTACAGGTAAAATCAATTTGCTGCTTTTATACTCATTTATGCAGAACTAATCAAACACTCTCTGAAGCATTTTCTGCTGAACTAACTGATAAAAATTTGGTTGTGTTGTGTTGTGTCCATTGAAAGGGAGAAGTTGAAGATCCCAGAAGACAAGCCTTATATAATCCTGAAAGGAATGGGAAGAGATAAGACTTTTGTTGAGTGGGGTGACCATGATTCAAGTGCACAGAGTCCTACATTCTTAACCATGGCTAACGACATTGTGGTTAAGACCATTAGCTTCAGGGTCAGATATAAATGCCTCTTACGGTTTCTTAATTACCTTTATTGTTTCTTCTGTTTTACCTTGATATTACAAACTGCTTTAATTATTTTTTTTTTGTTTTATTCCATTCATGTTTTTTTCGTTCTACATTTTGTCCATACATATTCTCTCTACCCCTTTAATGAGTTACAATCAACAGTTTCATGCTGCATGTTAACAGGTTGCTATTCAAAATATTGAAAACTCTTGGTATACTTAATTCTCTTCATCACAGTAGCCAATAGTCTGCAAGACAGTGTTTTTATGTGCTTATAGTGTATTTTTTTCTTTATATTGCTTTAAATTTTTCATATACTTAAGTGGTGGTGTATGCAAATCCTCCTCTATAATTAGAAAATATAAGAAAAATTAGAATTTATTATTACTGTTATTATCAATTTTTATATTGCTTGTATTTTCCGTAATTAACGAGGTAGGCTTTTCTTATTGGTAATGGAGAAAATTAAATAAAATTACATAAAAATTTAGAGGGGTAATTTTTTTATGATTGGAACTGTAAAAAAAGTCAACCACCTTCCTTTTTTATAATAATTTAATTTATTTCTACATTATACAATCAGTTGCCAAGTATTTTTCAATAAAATAGGAGGAAACTTAATTTATTATAAATATTTTCTAAAACCATTTTAGATTGCCCCACCAAAATGTAATAATGGTCATTAATTAATAAAAAATAAAGTTGAGATTATAATTAATTTCAAATTTAATGATTGTAAATATATTTTATCTTTGATACTGGGTTTTAATTTGTAGTCTTGTTCATAAAAGAACGTATAATTATTTTGTTGACGAGAATATCTAATTTTGCTCTGACAATGTTGAACAGAATACTTTCAATGATCCAAAAAATGGGAACTCGATGAAACCTGCAGTAGCTGCAATGATAAGTGGAGATAGGTCATCTTTCTATGGTGTTGGCTTCTATGGTTTGCAAGACACTCTGTGGGATGATAAAGGAAGACACTACTTCAATTGTTGTGCCATAGAAGGTGCTATGGATTTCATCTTTGGTGCTGGTCAATCTTTATATGAGGTAATTATTAGAAATATGAGTTTTAAATTGAATGAATGAATGAATTAATTAAGATTGAAAGAGATTTAAATTATTGATATTACATCATATGATATGTATATATTTTCAGAGTTGTAGCATATCAGTTCGTGAAGCGTGTCCAGGTAAAGCAATTATCGGTTTCATCACAGCGCAGGGGAGAACAAATCCAGCCGATGAAAATGGTTTTGTTTTCAAGAACTGCAAAGTCTATGGAGTTGGTAAAACTTATTTAGGAAGACCATGGAGAGCTTATGCTAGAGTTCTTTTCTACAAAACACAAATGTCTTCCATCATCCAACCACTAGGTTGGCAGCCATGGAATTCCTCTGCCGATGTGTAAGTTTTTCTTCTATCTCTCCTTTTACTTTCTCTCCATTCTATTTATGGTTTTTCATCCAAAGGGTAAAGTTAATTACCTTAAGATTTTTTATTCTTGAGGAAACAAGTTACAAGATTGATATGTAGTTCGAAACTTGAGATTTATGCAGAGATGGAGTGGCATTCTCGGAGTACGATAATTTTGGTCCTGGTTCGGCATTGTCTGGGAGAGTGAGTTGGTTGAAGAAATTGGATGCATCAACTCTCATGAAAATGGCAAGTACAGCATTCGTGGACCGTGAAGGTTGGCTCAAGACTCATCACATGTTATAAATTTCTTGCAGAATGGATCATCGTGCATGCATGCACGCATGGATACGCACTCTTAGTACACTAACGTTGTTCAAATGTGAACTCTTTGATTCACTTATTTCAGAGTTTTATATTCAACACAATTTTCTGCATCAGATTAATGTCGGATCATTCAGTGTAGATAGGACACTATATCAAATATATATGATATGTTTTTCGTCTGACTTATGTGTGTTTGTTGTCGATCTCTCTCGATGAAAAGACAAAGTATGTGACGATTGCAAAAGAAAAAAAAATTGTAAAACGACGATTTTATAATTTATAGTGGAATAAATCTGTGTTTCCCCTAAGTTTGAAAGTAAGTGGGTGTTTGTTGGTACAAGAGTTTTTTTGGAAATGGAACCGATAAAGGGGATTTTTTTTTTAAATGACTATTTCTTTTATTTTTAATTCATTATAGTATTTCTGGAAGAGATTATCGAAATAGGAAATTGAGTATCATATCCAAATTCAATATCAAAACTTCATGATAAGATAATATAACCATGCAACAATATTATATCACACTTAGTAGGTTTCCAAGAATACAATAGATTTACTAAATGTATCTATAACGTTAAACATGATTTCTGGAATATATAATTTTGTAAAAGCAATAAAATATGGAAAAATACAAAACTGAAATGTGACTGACATTCTGTATTAAACGTGTAAATTAGAGTAACCAGTCAAGAGTAATTCTGTGTATAATGTAGTAAAATCTATAAAGGGATTCTGGTCATACTAATATTTTAAGTTGTTGAAGAGATTTCAGATAAATGAAACAGTGAAAAACATGTCACTGTTACTGTTTTACTACTGTTTATATAAGAAGATAGTAAGCAGAATACAAAGAGTCAAGGCCCAGTCCTAACCCTAAC
>Ga0099822_1012612_pt1 | contig 10076 bp, 5 predicted proteins | sample CowpeawhiteBW_FD_76839 | JGI IMG/M metagenome (GOLD analysis project Ga0099822, IMG submission 76839) | Root nodule microbial communities of legume samples collected from California USA - Cow pea white BW | ecosystem: Host-associated > Plants > Roots > Nodule | place: USA: California | collected... | reverse complement strand
AACCTAACAAAATTTAATTAAAAGGACTAAATCCATGTATTTCGAAAGATGAAGGACTAAATTGGTCCAAAGTTTCAAAATGGACTAATTCCAAAATTTACTGAAAGTTAAGGGACCAAAAACATATTTAACCCTATATATTATACCTTACAATTGACTAACCATAATTCATTAATTTTTCTTCCATTTCTTGCTATTTGTCACCTTTAATCCAAGTATGTGACATTTATCCCTAATATACTCTATATAAATGACTTTTCTATTATATACGCCAGGGATTTTCTGATTCACATAGGTTAAAGAATTGAAAATAAAAAGTACTAGAAAAAGAATAACTTTATCAATTTATTACATCAATATTAAAAAATTATTGACTACATTGAACTGTTTTTTATTTTTACATTCCTTGAATTATACAATTAGTACATTGTTTTACCATTTGAGTGTTAGTTTTTACTTTGAGATTTTTTTTACATTCTTTTATTTATATTCATTTCTTTTATTGGTTTGGTTTGACGGGACCATATTCATTAAATTTGACCGAAATGTTATAATTATTAAATATTGTTTAATATTAAAATAATTTTGTTATAATTAATAATAATTGAAATGTTTTATTATAGTAATAAAATTTTAATTTTAATAAATTTAAATTATTTTATCTAAGCAAAACTATTTAACTAGAAAAAGGTTAAATTTAAGATATTTATTTCTAATTATAAATTCTCCGTCCATTTGAATGAGAGATTTTAATGAATCAAAGTTGGCTAGAGTTAGAATAAGAACGTATTACGTCTTGAAACAATTAACAGAGACTAAGGATAACGAAACAAAATATTGAACAAGTAAAATAGAAAATATATAAAAAGTTTTACTTATTGAAAAATAATACAATAAAAAGATGAAGGTGGTTTTTTCTATGCTGTTTAATACTTTGTTAATGAATTCAAAAGAAATTTTGTAGTAAACGGTCATAAAATAGCTTTTAAAACTTAGTTGGTTTACTGTGCCCTAGTCGTTAAAGTAGGAGGCATAATTTTGTTTTTTATTAGTTCTTGGTTGTAAAGTTAAAGATAGGATTTTTGTTTGTACTTGGTTGTGTGTCAATGAGATAGGGACTTCAAACCAACAAAAGTTGGAGCATTTCTCAAAATCCTAATACTAGTTTCATAATAATAGTTTGCATTATTTATTATATTGTACACAATCACTTTTATTTTTATTTTACATTATTTATTTACTTTAAATAAACACGTATTTCAAAAAAATAATGTTTATAATTAAAAAACTATTTTATAAAAAATATACTCCTTTTGAAAACTCAAAAAGAAAGAGAGAGAGGAAGGTGGGACCATCATCCTCGAAGGCACAAAAAGGGTCAGCATCAGAGCCAACGGTCACTTTTGAATGTCTTGTGGTTTTCACATATACTTGTACAGTTAAAAAACTTAAAATAAAATTGTTTAAATCTATAATAAATAATTTTGAAACAAAATAATTTTAAATAATTATTTGTTTCACAAATAAATATGATTTTTTCATTAAAAATAATTTTTTTTTAAATAAAGAGATAGTAAAAATCATGAAAAAACATAAATCTCTTTACTCTAATGAGTAAGCACCTGTTTTTTTTTTAAAAAAAAAACAAGTACAAATTTGCTTTCTTCTATTATCTTCATTTCGAGGTTTTACAAAATTTTGTGTCTAGCCCACTCATGCTGGCCGAGTTGAGCCAATTCAATTTTTTTATCCACTTTGGAACAGACATAAAGGCCCAGAAGACAAAAAGGCCCACATTTTGACGGAAAAACATGTCCTACTTGTTAATTTGGCCCAAAAGAAATTCAGAAAATATCAGTATTCGCCGCTGATATTGGTTGTCGGCTTTTGTTTTCTACTTTTATATATAAGGACCTTTGCTTTGTCCAAAAGAAACGAATTGAGAAATATAAATAAAAGAATATATATACTTTTTAGTTTTAAGGTAGACTATATTTTAATATTTTTGTAATGTTTACTCTTTTAACAAGATGTTCTCATTTTCCCTTTCTCCTTTTCAACAGTAACTTCCACTGATGACACAGTATAGTTTTGAAGTTAATGATTACCAGCTTATGCTTGTTCATCCATCGTCATCATCGTGGAACTTCTCGAATTCAATGTTCAATCCATGTTCTCTAGCAATTTCTCCTCCAAAACTGCTTCTTCTAGCTACAGGTTTCAACTGTACCATGATCAAGTCCTCACGTCATGTCAACTTCAATTGATATCCAAAATGTTATTCATTCTTAAAGAAAATTCGAATGGAACCAACCCACACACAGAAAATGAAACATATATACTACATATGAATAAAAAGCGAGAGGTTATATGTATATATTGATCAATTATTTAGTAACTTACTTTTGCAACAAAAGCGACCAATAGGTTTTCTGGAAAGCACATTATGTTTGGTGTGGCAACTAATCGAAAATGGTAACATGTGTCGAAAGATGATTGAAGCAAGAACACAGTAGAAAATAGAAATGATAATGTGAGAGACTAAAATGCAAAGGCAAAAGAAAATGTCTGGCCCCGTATGGGTATGTATCTTTAGCAGGCACAGATGTATTTGTTATATTGGAGAAGGTCGTGGATTATTGCTGTGTTGGGTAGGGTACCCTCCAAAACATGATGTCTGTTCCTCAAAATGGGACACCGTGGCACCTTCAGAACATTGTAGAACCCATAATCTATGTGTCTGCAGAAGATAACCTTTTTTTCTAAATCAATATGGATGTTATAATCAAATCTCCACACACCCATTCATCATGCTCATTGGTTAAAGTGTGGGATATATTAATATGCTGCAAAATTTGCTCAGATTAAGAATTATATTCTCCTTTTTTGTTGTCTTTTTTACTTTTCGTGGATTAAAAAAGCTTCCCCACAAAACGTTGACCTCTTGTGTCTTCTTTTTGTTCCTGCTGCGTTGGCCAGTACTCCCTCTTTTCATAACTGTTATTACCCTACTATTTGGATCATCACTGCTTCTTTTTATCACTATTATTCTATACATCGACTATTTCTATGAATATGTATAAAATTTGAATCGAACATCATTAATTTCATAGCATTGTAGTTGATAAGAATGTCTCAAGTTTTTCAACCTTCAAATTTAGAGTGTAGGGGTAGTGGAGACGTGGACCTAGTGTAAGAATTCCATGGCCATGTCAGTTTTATCTAAACTACAAAATAAGGAAAGTCTACACCCACTAACTTGGAATTCTGGATTCTTTATAAACTGCAGACAGGGCTAGATAAAAATTTATGATTGTATATTTTTTTCAGACAACGTGATAGTGAGAAAAACGAAGATACCAAAATGTGATTCCAATTAACCAAATAGGACAAGTATTGTTGCGTGAAGTTAGTTTGTTGCTTAAGTCATTGGAGTATGGAACAGTGTACAACGTTGAATTTGCGAGGTATTGTAAACCTAAAAGGAAATGAATGTATGAGGGTGTGAATGAGCAAAGCATTACGAAATGGTGCGAAATTAAATTAATATGAAATAGGAGGAGGGTGTTTATGGTTTATAGGAAGAAAAACGTGGTATGCATGAAAGTGAAAAAACTAAAAAGAAGAAAAAAAAGAAAAATAGAGTTGTACACATGCACTCATTGGGGCATTGATTAAATTTAACTAATGATGAAAGGGATGGGAGAGGGTTATATATTGTGATGCATGGGACATAGAATAGGAGGGACCCAACATCCACCAATGGAATTCATGCGTGTTTGGGTCGACTGTCCCATCTATTTTGGTACACCAAGTCGCACCGCCCCAACCAAGGGACACCATCTTACCATATACCTTATTTTATTCATCACAATTCTCTTTACTTTCTTCATTTACCTCGACAACAAAAGAAAAACTTCAAAATTTAAATCTTAAAGTTTATTTATTTATTTATTTGAAAAAGCTTATCCTATGATTATTATATACGTTGTTTATGATTCCATTTGTGCACTTTTTTTGGCACCTTGAGCCTTTACAGGGAAATGAAGCTCCACATAAAGCCACTCACCAATCAATCATCATCTTCAATCCACTTTCCTTCTTTTTCTGATCACCTGGAAATTAAAACAAAGACACTATAATAATGTTCTTCTTCTTTGTTTTTTCTCTTTTTTTTTTTTGTGTTGAAAAAGCTCATCTCTATCTACTTCACTGCATCAAATAATTTTTTTGTAAACCTAGTGCAATAGGCTTCCATCCTGAAAACCCTGTTGGTCCCATCTCTTCACACCTGCATATTTTAGGCTCACATTAAGTGCTTTTGCCAAAAATGATTAATAATTAGATGGTAGGTAGCAACTTAAAGTTAATAAATTAGTTTATGTATTGTGCACTCCTAACTTCTTCTTTTTTCAAACTGATAAACTTATAGTTTATAAACTATAAAGCTTGTAAAATAAGCTATTTATATAAAAAGATTTATGTTAGTTAAACTAATTTATTAATTAGTTAAATAAGCTCATAACTAGTTCATTGATTCTATTTCTAATATCTTTTAAGTGAAAAAAAAAATACATAGAAACTTTGAAGACTAAACATATATAAAGATCCGCTACTGTTGAAATCTAACAAAAAAATCACGACACAAAAAACTTTAAGTGTTGGTATTTTAAGATTTTTTATGACTTTTGAAACTTTGATGTCATAGTTGGTGACGTTAAATTGACGTATGATACATGAACAATAAACATCAATTTGTGAGTTGTTTTTTTCACTAATAGTTTTTTTCACTGAACTCATGAAAAATCGTTATACAATACAAGATACACTCAGAAAAAAAAGATTCAGAATTTGCTAAGTACTTTGGATATCTCAAATAAAGTTGTAAAGTATAAGAAAAATTGGTGAAATAATGCCATGAAAATAAAAAAACATACCTTAAACCGATGAATTTTTAAAAATTTTAGAACCACAATCCCCTACGTCACCCCCATCTCCAAACTCTTTCATTTTTGGAGTGTCTTCATCCGAGTTTGAAGTAAAAGTTATGACATTTTAAAGTTTTTCACCACCATAACTATGAATCTGAGACCAATATGTAATTTGTGAACACTATAACTATTTTAAAAAATCCTAAAAGTGGGAAAGAAGATGAGAAAACACCAACATTTGCAAAATACAATTGGAGAGAATGAAAACTTAAGCCCAAACAACCACCACAACGTTAATATGGAGTGAAATGGGTTGAAGATGAAGCTCCATTGTTGGGAGAGCTTTCACATAAACAAGAAAGAAAAAAAAAAACAATGAAGACATTTCGTCCAAACGATCTCACGTTTCTTTTATGTTTTTAAAACGAGTTTGACATTGGCGGGGTTGTGACCGACGTCATAAAGCATTTTAACTTTAGTTATAGAGTGGGTCAACGTCAATTGACATTTGTTACAAAGGAGACCGATGTTAAATTTGATTTTGCAATGGGGACCGATGTTATTTTTGTAATTTTAATTACAAAAATGTCATCAATAATTTTTATGTTGATTTTTTTGAATTCTGACGTTGATCTTGTGATGTTATAAGAGTTTTTTGTTTTAGTGCAGATAAAAAGTAAAGTGTGAAAGTTTACTTAACCTTCTTAAATTACAACCATATTTACTTATTTTCAATGTCATGAAATCATCTTAAAAATTTGACCATATGAGTTTGAATTCTATGAAAGAAAAAGAGACAACAAATGAATTCTTTGACTATTCAGCAAACTTTCTTTTACCAACCAATAAAAAAAAAAGATTAAATGATGAAGCACTTGAGTTTTCTTAAACCGTTTACAAAGCCTAAAACAAATACAAAAGAAAACAAAAGTAACATCTTCTCCGTAATGTTCTTCCCGAACCACACAGTTTAAACTTCCTTTCCAAAAAAAAAAAAAAATACACATCTTTATCTTTCCTTATAACATCAACTAATATGTTCTGTATAGAAGATTCCATACAACAAATCTCTTTCTCATTTTACCAGCCATTGATCGAGTAGCCGTCTATTAGAAGACTATAATCTTGTATGAGCTCATATCATACTTTTTCAAAAATTAAATTTTATACTAATTCTATTTTACAATATGAGATTTATATTTACTTATAAATTATTTTTGGTTAATATTGGATTTTAAACCCTTCTCATAAAAAAAATATATATATTTTTGTTAGAATTGAACGTTTAACACTAGACAAAAATTATAGTTATTAGTCAAATTGTAATTTTTTTTATTAAAATCATAACAATTCAAATATCACGATTCGATTCGATATTAATTTGATTCATTTGATTTCTATCATAAGATAATTGATGTCATCCACAACAAATTGTTAAACGCGAAGTAAACGCTCATACAAGTGAGACCATATGTTAAATTCAAAATTTGTATAACTGTCATGGAACTAATAAGTCTTGGTACGAAGCTTCCAACTTTTTTTTTATTGTCTATTCAGTCCTATGTATTGTCTTTCAAATTTTAACGTCTGTTTTGAACTATTTAAACTATTTGAAGTCCTTTAGTACTGTATACTTTATGTCTTGGGTGATAAAAGAAATTAGAATAACTAAAATATAAAAAAAAAGACATAAATTTGATTCTTAAAATACAGTAATCTCTCTTGTTGCAATAAGACAAAATTGTGCTTAGCATTTGTGAAAAAGAAAATGTATTTGCAGTGGTATGTGCCTATGGGGGGTAACCACATAACCCTGCTAACTCTAACTTAGTCTTGCCTCCTCTGATGTGTTAGATTGACTAATGCATGGAATAATTACCTAGTATACGGAAAATGAGTTTGCTCCACAGTAGTTTTCCACTCCCAAAATTAATTGTTAAAAAAATAATCACAATGTAAATAATATTTTTTTATTACGCTTATTGCACTTAGATTATTAATCGGACAATTACGTACGACCGGTTTTTTTTTTCTGAATCCAATGTATGAAGGATATGAGGATTAGCCGCACCAAGTTATAATTATGACGGTAATTATAACTATGGAGTCAATCAACGAAATTGATGAAGGTGATTGAACCTTCTAACGATTGCAATCAAGATATTTTGACTCACTAAATAATATATCACTTTGTGTGGTAGCCACCAATAATCTTCCTCCGACAAAAACTGTTTAACTTTGGTTACTCATAAAATCTAGAAAGCTATTTAAGCTTTTTTAGTTTTATTAATTCTACATATCTTTATAATTTTTAAATTCAGTCCAACATTCAATATATAAAGTTTTATGACGTGCTATGACATTGTGTTTGAAGAAAAAATGCTTAATGTAAAATATAACTAATGGTGTTTTGTTTTTTTATTTTTCTTGTGTGGTGGAAATAAATATTATTATTATTATTTAATGGTATTTCTTTGTGTGACGGAAAACATAGATGACACTAAAATTAAAAACATTATCGTAGTGACTGAAATAAAATGTTATTGTGCCATAATATACTTTTTTTTTGTGAAATACAAAAGTCGAAAAGGTCATTACCAATTTAAATATATTATTAAAAACTGTTTTAATTAAAACATTCAAATAAAATAAGTCTATTATTATTATTATTATTAATTTCATTTTTTATTTAAATCACTATAAGTATAAACATGAAGTATACTTAAATTTATAATTATTTAGTTTATTTTACATTACTAATTTAATAACAAAAATAAATTAAAGTTTGTTAAATATCTAATAAAAATATGAATTGATTTTTTATATATCTTTAGTGGATATTGATGATAATTCTCTGTAAAATTATTGTAAAAGTAATATTTTTAAGAAAATAGATTGACACGTGGACTTGGTATAATCTCTGTTGTACACGCAGGTTGTCCCGCACTTAAAAAGCGTATTTTCATGACGTGGCACATCTCTACTCTTCCTAACTATTTAGCATAAACAATGGTCTTTATCTAATCAAAATAAAAAATAAAATCATGTTTAAATATATATTTATTTTTATAAAACCAGTAAATTTTTAATTTCAGTCTCTATGAATTCTTATTTTTAATTCTCAATTATTTATTTTAATTCTTACTATTGGATTACATTTATTAACTGCATATATATTTTATTCTGTATATATTTGTATATTGAGCATTTCAAAAAAATTCTAAAACTGAAAAAAAATATTTTACCGTAAAAATGAATTTTAAGTATAAAAGTGGAAATTTTAAATTTTAAAAGAATTAAAAAATTTATATATATATATATATATATATATATATATTATAGAAACCAAACAATATATTTCTTTTTATGTTTATTTTTGTAGAAAATAAAAATAAATAAATTTTAAAGCTATGAGCAAAAATATAAAGATTAAAATTAAAAATGTAATAATTTAATAGCGACTGAATACAAATTTAACTAAAAAAAATCAATATCATAATACTAAGAGAAAAAAAATCTAAACCTGTGTTTTAACTGATATCAAATAAAAATATGGTCATCCCTCTGAAGACCATTAACATTAATTGTCTGAAGATTTCATCGTCTAATGTATGAAGAAATAAATTTTCAAAATAATATGTTAGCATAGTGAAACAAAATAGACATATATAATATGTAGGTAATTAAAGAAATAGTGATTTTGATCCCCTTATATAAGATGTCATTTTTATGTGTGCGTGGCATCATAAATGGAAAAATTAGAGGAATTTATTGAGAGCATGATTTTATGAAGACTTTGCAATAATGTGAGTAATTATAGTATGAAGACCAAGATTAGTGATTTTCGATCTGGCTTTTTAGGAGTTCGAAATTGGTAACATAGTCTTGTGTCGTGTCAGTTGTTTCCAACTCTACTGGTCTTAGTGTTTGTTGGAGCTTTTTCACATTTGAGAATGATGTTTTGATGATGATAGGATAGGATGCCATTCACGACTTACTATCACATCTTGTTGGATCTCATGTCCTAATTTGTTATATAGTGGATATAAATGCTCACCATTCTCGGAACCTCTTTCAGACAAATGTCAAATCTCAACCAATGCTCCCCAAAATTTATATTTTCAGATTATATATATCACACATAAAATACTTGCTTCAAAAATAAATTTGTCAAACTATTTTATTTTCAATTTATTTATTTATTTATTTTATAAGAAATATGCCATCTTTTTGTCGTTAAATAATTACAGTTATGTAATAAAACACAGAAAAAAATAAATTAAACATTTTTCAACTAACCTGAAGAGCTGTCACTTTCCCTTGGAAAGAGGGTTATCTGTCAAATTTGGCATCATAATATTGTTTGAATAAATTCAAATAGTAAAATAGTTTTGATCTTCATGCATAAGATTCTATGGTAGGATCGACCTACTAGCTTGCGGATGTGTTGTGGATTAAATGAATAATTAAAAAAAAAAAATCTTTTCCTATTTTAATTTGATAATTAATTCATGAAATTCCTCCCCAAATTTCTATTCCAAAAATCTTTGTTTCTAGTTTGTTAGCACCATTCCTGCATAGTTTACTTGAATAATTGAATTCAAAATCTAACTATGATTTGTCAAATAAAAAAAAATTTGTTCCAAAAAGTAATAAAATTTTGTATCTTGAGTCAATATTCTTTAAATTTTCACAAAATATTACTTAAATTTCATATATATATATATATATATAATATTAAAAATTCAAGTGTGAGTTTAAATCTAACATAGAATAAAAATGAGTGAGTTGAGTATTATACAAGGGTGAAGACCCATAAACTTATTATTTAAAAGTTTTTGAGTTAAAAGTTGTGTCAATCCCTTATGTGTGAGTTGAGTTCATATTTCATTGATATTGTATCTCTTTAGTGACTTTCTCTCAAAAGATCCAATATATATATATATATATATATATATATATATATATATATATATATATATATTTTTTTTTTTAAAAATTTTTTTTTTTTTTTTATATTTTTTTTTTTTTTTATTTTTTTTTTTATTTTTATTTATTTTTATTTATTCTTTTTTTTTTATTTTATTTTTTTTTTTTTCTTCTTTTTTTTTTGCTTCATCTTATTTTTATTTATTTATTTATTTT
>Ga0099822_1012609_pt1 | contig 10078 bp, 7 predicted proteins | sample CowpeawhiteBW_FD_76839 | JGI IMG/M metagenome (GOLD analysis project Ga0099822, IMG submission 76839) | Root nodule microbial communities of legume samples collected from California USA - Cow pea white BW | ecosystem: Host-associated > Plants > Roots > Nodule | place: USA: California | collected... | reverse complement strand
GCGTGTATCTAACCCAATGACTCTCCCAAGCTTTGTTTCTCCTCCCACAATGGCTTCACTTCCAACTCTCTCTCTGCAACCAGTACCAACTCACGAGAACTCTTCTGCCTAATGATTCACACGTAGTTCCAGACCTCACTCTCTTTATTTTCTCCCTCTCTCAATCTTAATGCTCTCTTAATTTCCCATTTAATTTACTAAAACGAATTTTTAAATAAAAAAATATGATTAAAGTCATTCAATGAGCATTAACCCATTATTTTCCAGCCTCGACGTTGCCTCTCCATTAGTTGCTAGGGTTACTAAACCCTTCATATTCATGCCATGGAAAATATGGCAAAAAAAGAGTAAATTTGTTCTCAGCAAGGTTTGAACCCTCAACCTATCAACTAACAAGTCAAGTGCACAACCAATTCAACCAATTCATATTTATGATAATTCCTATAATTTTAGGATTACATTATCATGTCTCACACTCAAATAAAACCACAAAATAATGCACAGATTAAAATAACACACGATTAGCATAGATTGGACTTTAATCAAAGTCTTCTCACACAATCAAAGTACTTTCAACCACTTGAGCTAGTACTTTTTCCACATCATATCACTCCACATTAAATGCCTTAAAGGCTCCTATTACCCGCATTTATTAAATAATTATTTAATTAACTATTTAATTTTTTCGGGTCTTACATTAACTTAACCAAAATTCGGCCCACACAACGCCGTCAAAAATTCGGCTGAATTGGCCGAGCCAAAATTTTAGCTGAATCAGCCCCAGTCAAAATTTGGTCGAGTCAACCCCAGCCAAAATCAGGCCGACTTTTGGCAAAATTCAACCGAGTTAGATGCATCATAATTTCAGCCAGATTTGGCCGACCCGATTGAAATTTTATCGAACTTAAATATTTTAAGTTGACTAATATATTTTTGAAATTTAATTTCAAATTTTTATATATTAAAATAAATATTGTTAAAATGGAAGTTTATCTCATAAGAGAATCTCAATTATTTTATCCAAACAAGAAATGGAAATATAAAATACAAGAGAATCTCAATTATTTTATTCAAACAAGAAATTGAAATATAAAATATAAAATAATTCAATTAGTCTATCCAAACAGATTATTTAAAAAATGAAGTAAACTCAATTGCAAAGAATTCAAATACAATGCATTTCAATTTCTTAGAATTGTTGAAATGTTTCATCTAAACACAAGTTAATAGTTTATTTTAAGAGTTTTAGTTTATAATTTACATATTTCTTTTACTTTAATTAGCATCTTTTTTTTTTCTAATACTAGTTTGGTGTTAGATTTTTGTTCAGAAGTTATAGATTAACTTGTTTATTTATATACAAAGAGACGTTAATTTAAAAAAAAAAAAAAAACATTCTTTCATTCGTACCATATAATAATAAATAATAAATAGATCTAAGAAAAAAACTTATCTTGAAATCTAACAACTAAATGAAGAAAGCTTAGCAAGTAACATTGAAATAGGTAGTCCCTAAAGATGTTCAAGTTGCATGGTGGACCCACTTTAAGGTAACAACATTATATTTTACATCAATTGTATAATTGTTATGTAACTACGACTTGTTATTTTTCTATTTTTGTTGTCTCATGTTACTTGGGCACTTAATCATGAATGATAGATTCAGAAGGTTTGTCAGTTAAAAGTAAGAAAACACCTTTGTGATATGTTCAAGAAAGTTAGGAGCAAGTTGGTCAAACCTTTTTTGATTGGGATAAGGCATGGCCTAAGTTGCTTAACTATTGGGACAACGCTAAGTTCAAAGAAAAGTCCTCTTAGAATAAAATAAATAAATCTTTATCACGAGGAGGAGCACTACACTCTACAGGGCACAAATCCCACCTTGAAGTTGTATTGGGGTTGGTAAGTTTTATTTAGACATCTTTATATTTTCTTACATGATTGAACTTTATGTATTCAAAAATATAATTATATTAATTGCATAACATTTTTTAGAAGCGAAAACCTAGTTGTCTTGTGGACCTAGATTAGTTATTTCTTGCCACCTACAAGAAGAAGAACGATTCCTGGATAGATACACATGCACATGAAACCTATGTATGTTATCCATTTCCTTACTCAACTTATTTTTAATTTTGTTTATACAATTCTAACACTTTTTCAAATATTATGATTGAATAAGAAGCATATATGCAGTGTGTGTTGTATAAGGAATTTGATAGTTCTACAAAATCTACAATAACAACAAGGATTGAATGCTTGAAAGATGTTGTTTGAGGGAAGAGTACAAGTAGATTTTATGGCACTAGGTGCCAACATTCATCATGGTGTGTAATCCTTCACTCAACCTTTAACATTATCCGGCGCAATTCTTCCTACACAAGAACCATATCAAGAGTTAGAGAGACTTCAAGAAGAAGTAAGACAAGCCACACAAAGAGCTACTACAGTCGATGAAAGAGTTGTTGCAACATCTAAGGGCTTGGTTGAAACAAATAAGAAATGTGATATGATGGAAGAATAAATGAAGTTGATAAAGTGACAATTAGCCTTATTGTTGGAAAAACAGACTGTAGACATTTCAACGAGTACCAGTCACGTGCATTCACATTATGATCCCTTATTAGATTATCAACCCCTCCCTTGAACATGGAGTTTATGAGGAAAATCACATTATATACGCTTTCATCTTTTGCTATGTCATAACATTTCCACTACTAATGGTTCATTATAGTCACAATTTAAAGTGTTTGTTGTTGTTGGATTGTTATTAATGTTAAAGTTCCTTATGATCACAATTTGAAGTATTTTTTTTCTAAGATTGTAGCTCCACAATAAGTGTTTTCAATTTAATCAAATACTTGGAAAAATATTTATTGTTATATTGAATTTCAATATTTGACGTATGTTACAACTTTGTCCTAGTTAAATTTTATATAACCTTTTCTTCATCTTGTGTTGCTTAATTATAGGGTGTACATTGCTTTTATGCTTTATATATTTAGGCATAAACACATCATTGGTCTCAATTTTCGAAAACTTTATTCACTTTGGTTCTATTTTTTTAAAATGTTCAAAAAATGTCCTAAATTTTGTAAATTGTGATAAATTTAGAAGAGTTATAAGATAAATAATTATTTTTGAATTAAGGAGTTAAGAAATATTATAGATTTATATATCTGATTAAATAATAAATTATTTTAATTAAACAAAAAATTAAAACTGTGTAATAAAGTGATAAAACCATAGTTCAAAATATAAGGTTTTATGATAGACTTTACGTAAATTAAAATATCAAACCCCTCATATTGAATTGAAAACATCAAGTGTTTGTAGTCCAACGGTTAGGATAATTGCCTTCCAAGCAATAGACCCGGCAAACGCATTTTGGCATTTAAAATGTTTTTCGGTCACATACAAATTTATTTTTTTTGTGGTCTGTGTGCTACTGTGTTTGCTTGTGAGATATTAAAGTGTTGTTTGATATGGTTTGATGGGCTACTACATGCGTGAACAATGGTGAGAATTTTCATTCTCGCACAAGCGAGCCCTTGGGGAAAACTTGTTGTTCTCTGCTTGAGTCCTCGTTCAGGCGAGGAATTTTTGGTTTGGGTGAAGGATAATCTCGCTCAGACGAGAAGGTCTCGCCTAAGCGAGAGCTCGCAAAGTGCCACTGTAACACACTCGCTCAGGTGAGATTGCCTAGCTTAAGCGAGATAACCATAGTCGCTTGGGCGAAGGCTTCTAGCCTAAGCGAGAGCGACACAGTTTGGTGTTTTATTTTCCTGATTTCAATTGTGGTTGGTTGTTTATCTAGGAAAGCATGAATTATGTGGAAATGTAGGTGTTATTTAATTTGTATGAACAAAAATTTGTATGTTTGGATTGATTTATGGCATGATATTGTTGGCTGGTGGTGTGGTAACATGGGAATTGGATGCTTGAGATAAAAGTGGTGGTTATGGTATGATGAACATGATTTTGGTGTGTGATAGACGTAATTCCATGAGTCTCGTGGGGAGATCTCATGGTGGTGTGTAGTGTATATAATTAAGATAAGGATTCAAGTAAGGATTGCATCCCAAAACTCTAAAGGATCAATTAGTCTCACGTAGAGCAAACTGATCCAAGTGGTGAGAGTAGCGGGAGGCCCTAGTCTTTGGCAGGATAATGGCTTTAGATGCTTGAAAGATAACCTTGTGTCTGGTAGGGTGAAACCCATTGGCAATGGCTCAGCAGAGCAGTAGAGGCCACCACAAGTGCAAGCGTCCAGTGAATCCAATCTTATTATATGTATCCGGATAATTGAGTCATAGTGTCCTACTTGTTTGCCATAACATGATTTGGTGTCTATTGTGTTGCATGCTTGCGATCTGTTTTAGTACTTGCTTGCTATAATATGTGAAAAATATTTTACACTAGCTTACCCTTTCATTTGTGTTTGTGCTTTGCTATGCTTTCTCTTTTGCGATGATCACCTTATTGGTGGGAGCAAATGGGGAAAATATTGAAGGTAGAACAAATGGTGGCAACGGTGTTGTATAGTGTGGACTTGTTATCTGTTGCTCATGTGGGTAGTCTTAAGGCCCATGGGCCTATGTGATTCCTTGCTTTAGGAGCATTGCTTTTGTAAAACTGTTAAAACTCTTAGATTACGTTTTCTTCATGGCATCCTGGGTGTGCCTTGGTATCTTTTACATATTGTCATGGATGACTCTAAGGGTGAATCCCTATTTGTCTTTCATTCAACTCGTGTGCTCTTTATTATTATAATTATGCGATATTTTATTTAATAAATTTATTCTATTTAAATGGGATGTCACATAAATTGTTTGAGTTTTTTTTTTTTAGGTTTAACCTAGAAAAAAAATTGCCATGCTATGATAGTTGTTTACGATTTATAAAAATAAAAAGTACCGTGGAGTAAATGAGAAATCACCTTTATCATTTAGTACTTAAAACTTAGTAGGAAAAAAAAGAAAAACGAATAGTGGTGTAATAAATTTGCAGCGGCGTAAGTTGCTTAATGAATGTGGTCTGATTTAATATCAGAAGTTGTATTTTATAAAATAAGTTCTGTTTTATTTATGAAAACATAAAATTTGTTTAAATGACAATTTTCATTATTTTAATTAAAAAGTAGCTATATGTGACAGCTCGTTTTATAGAATGATTATGGCTTTCTTATATAAAAAAATAAATAAAAAGGTTATCCTTTAAATTACAACTTGCGCACTTTTCATATTTCAAAACTTATCAATTTTCATAATTAGGTGCATTCTTATAAAATAAAACATATACTTTAATATCGATCCAGATAAGGATTAGTGCAAAATATACAGTCTTTTAAAATACAATATAAAATGCATTAAATATAAATATATAAATACAAACTTTTATAGAAATAAAATTACAAATAAACTCTTTTTTTTTTGAAATATTATTGTGAATATTTTCTGTCATTTTATCAAATTTTTTTCTCATTTTACTCGAATTAGGGATGATAATAGTAGGTGCAAAGACTATGAGAGTGGTGAGGAGCACGAATTCTGAGTGGAAAGGTGAGTTTGGAATTGAGAGCAAAGCTCTACTTTGTTTTGGGAGAGCAAAGGAAGGTTCTTATGTACCACAAAGTCAAAGTTAGACAATCATTAGAGGCAAAGATTTTCAGGTAAGGGGAGTTCATTTGCATACATTTACATTATTGTTGAGAATTTTTGTGTATTCTATAATATGCAATGATTAATGTACCTTTGCCATGAAATTTTCATGCCAACCTGCTGTGAATTGGGGTGTTTGATTGTTTTGATGTAATATGATTAAACCCTTATGAGATTGTATGAAAATTATGGGGTTTTGTTGTACTGTTTATGGTTCAAGGTTCAATTTTGCATTTTTGGGGGTCAATTTGTTGTCCAAATCATGCTCATAATGTTTGTATTCTGTGATGAATTGCTTAACATAGTGGAGTGTGGTTTTGGCAATTGGTTTGGTTTCTGCGTGCGTGACAAGGAGAGGGTCTGCTATTCTCGCTCAAGCTAACTAGGCTCGCCTAGACAAGAATAGCAGAAACATAAAATCTGGTTTGTGTTCGAGCATCTCGCTCAGGCGAGAGTAGCTCGCCTAAGCGAGGAGTCGGTGAGGTTGTGTTGAAACATCTCGCTCAGGCGAGGACCCCATGTTTTGGGCGAATGAGCATCTCGCTCAGGCGAATGAGCATCTCGCTCAGGCGAGTGGTTCTCGCCTCAGCGAGAAATCGTGAATGGATGCCTGTTGTTGCTCGACTCGCTGCCTAGGCGATGGAAATTGTTGTTAAGCGAGGGATGATCTCACCCAAGCAAGTAGGGCTCGCCCAAGCGAGACCTCGCGTTAAACTTTTGAAGCACACTCGCTCAGGCGACGAGGATTAGCTTAAGCGAGACAGGCCTGGTCGCTTAAGCTAAAGCTTCTAGCCCAAGTCAGTTTAGTGCAGTTTGTGTGTATTGTTTGTACGCATTCATGCGAACGTGGATTAGGAGATGTTGTGCAATGAGCGGGTAGGTTCATGGATGGTGGTTGACATGTGATGGTATGAGCGGGGAGGTTCATACTCAATTACTCTCTTGTGGGGATACGAGCGAGGTAGGTTCGTATATTCTATGCTCACAGTTGAGAGATGCTGCGTGTGGGGATGTACGTAGCTAGTGGATCACATGTGTTGGACTACGGGCGGGCAGGTCCGTAGAGTAGGACTACAAGCGGGGAGGTTTGTAGAGGCAGGACCACGAGCAAGCAGATTCGTGTGAGCATCATGAATCTTGAGTCCATGGCTAACTTTGTTGTTAAATTGGAGGTTTAAAAGCCTTCGGGGTATTGAGGATGTGACCATGGTCTAACTATGAGAATATAATTGGGTGTATTTATATTATTTAATTGATATGTTTGTTATATTCTTTTGAGCTCACCCTTTCTATTTGTGATTGGCGATGATCGTGTAATTCGTTACACGGGAGCAGATGATGATACAGGTGATGCTGAGGGTGCTCAGGCGACAGAGTGAGGGCTAGCTGGGATTAGAGCTAGAGATATTTCTACTATGTTTTCATTATGTTTTGAAATTTTTGGAATTGTATCGATATTATGATTTAATTTCATATAAATTTTGGTGCGTATTTACACATTTTAAATTTTCCCGCTTTGGAAATAATAAAATTACGAATTTTGAATTTCACGTATGTATTGGTTTATTTTAATTAAGTAATATTCCTTAGGGATGTTACACCAATTGTATGATAAAACCTTTTTACTCTAGCTTACCTTTTCTGTTTGTTGGTGTGTTTTGTGTGTGGTTTTATCCTTTTGCGATGATCATCAATTTATTGATGTGAGAACTTCTCGTGGTCATCAGGGTGATGGAAACTCCGCTGCATAGCTAAATCTTGGGTTGGATTCCCTTGCTTCGAGTACACTTTTAAGGCACTGTGGCCTACGTACTACTTTGCTCTTTGAGCATGTATTTTGAATAACTATCAAACGTTTTAATCTCGTTCTTCTGTTTATGGCATCGTGGTTTGCCTTGGTTCATTTCCTAGTACCTTTTGGATAATTGTGAGGAGTGACACATATACTCCATGACATTTCTCTTTTATTATAATCTATGAGATGTTTCATTTAACTTAGAGATCTAAGAAAAAAATTCAAATATTAACTTAGTCTATGGTTGAGAGATAATGAAAATTTGTTTAGTGGAACAAAAGAATTCTTCAAATGAAACAAAAATTAATAATAACAAAAAAAAATAATAGAATGAAGAAGATAAATTATGTATATTACCTAATAAATAAAAATGTTTATGTTATTAAACACTTAAATTGAGAGTCTTAAACATTTTCATGTGAAAATAAAATATACAATAAATAAAAATATTAAATAATAGAAATATTCAAATGTGAGACATAAAAATATTTAATTGACATCATTATTTGAACATAATTGTATAAAGATTGTGATAAAACAAAAAATACCATGGATGCGAAGAATTTCATGACAAGCCAAACAATTAGAAGAAATAAAAAAATAGAAGGTTACTTAATAGACTGGATATTTTAATAATTTAAACGGGGATGGGGATGGGTATTTGATGGTGGGTATTAGGACGGGACTTATATTATGTACATCCATATCCCTATACTCAATTGAAAAAATCGGATATTCTACATACATATACTCATATCTAGATAGTGCGAGGATTTCCCATCTAAACAGGGACGAGTTCAAGCAATACCTGATGGTGAGCTCTTAGCGGATAAATGAAACCCAAGTTGGAAATCCATTTGAGGAGAAGTCTGAAGACTATGGTAAGATACTATTTGGTTCCATAATAACCTTGTACTGCTCCTGTAGGAACAATTATTTTTGTTATAATTATTATTATAAAAATTATCCATATGTCAATATCTTTCAATATATCTATTTTGTATGTATCTGCATGTGCTTATATTTACAAATTTTAACATCAACTTCGTGTTGTTTTTATTTTTTATGAGATCATATTTTAGTATATGCCTAAATTTTACTTTAACAACGACCCATGCATATGCATTTCTTTTTAATATAATATATAGCTCATATAACCATATTATTTTACTACACATCATTAACCATTAATTATTATGTTGATTTTATAATTTGAAACAAACAATTCATATCCAAATATTATATTTAATATTAATATTTACCATTCCAAGAAAAAAAACTTGTGAACATAATTATAGACTCAATATTTACATTTATAGCAATATATGCATATATTTTTATTTAAAAATTTAAACCTCAATTACATGTTAGTCTAACTTTTTTAATAGGAATTACATTTTGTATATATTTTACTTTAAGCTTATTATTCATATGGTATGTGTATCACTTTTGTTTATAATATTTTAAGATTAACTTTGTTTTTATATGATCTAATATGTAAATACCTTTCTTTATTTCTCAACCCTTTAAGTAGTCTATATCTACATGTGTTTATGTTTACAAGTTTTGACATCAACTTTTTGTCGTTCTATTTTGTACGGGATTATCTTTCAATATGATTACATTTTATTTTAACAATGACATACATATGATATGAATTTCATTTTAATATAATATATAACTCAAAACTCTAGTTGTAAATTTTAATCATATAACAATATTACATCACTAATAAATTATTATGTCAATTTTATAATTTAAGATAAACAAAATCATACCCCAAATACATATTTTTTAACAAAAAAAAAATTGTGTGTGTGAATAAATAACTAGTTATCAATGTCTACATGAATAACGATACGTATTTTTTTTTTAAGTTTTAACCTCAAATCTATGTTACACTAACTTTTTTAACAGGGATTATACTTCAAGATTTGTTTGTATTTTATTCATATCTCCATTTTATTTTTATTTAAAATATTTTAAGTTTAACTACATTTTTCCTCTTATTTCATATGCCAATACTTTATAACATTTATTTGTTTTTAAGCTATTTATATTTACATGTGTTTTATCTTATATTCATTTTGTACATGTTACATATTATTTTAACATTTTATTTTGACAATCACGTATACATACACATCTTATTTTAATATAATATATAATCAAAAATTTAATTATAAATTTTAATTATGTAACCATCATTATAAAAAAGTTATTATTTAGTAACAGTTATTTTGTTAAAAAACTGTTAGAAATATTTGTATTTTGATAATTTTATTTCACCATCACAATTGTTTTTATAATTTTTATTAATATTATGACTTCTTCAATCCTTAATCTGCACGACAATAATCTTCTGTATTAAATTTCCTTTTTCCTTTCCTTCACCACCAGCTTTTACACGGTGCCATTTCGTTGACCTAGTAGCGGATCTTAACCACAAGTTTTGGAGGGGCCAAATAGTATAATTCTTTGATCATTAAATTGTTGGATCATTAGTATAATGTTTTAAAAATTTGTTCCTCTAACTGAATAATTTGATCTTTAGTTTAATGTTGTGAAAAATATAATATATCTTGTTTTCATCTTCACGAATAACTTCACTTTTATCATTTTT
>Ga0099822_1012608_pt1 | contig 10078 bp, 6 predicted proteins | sample CowpeawhiteBW_FD_76839 | JGI IMG/M metagenome (GOLD analysis project Ga0099822, IMG submission 76839) | Root nodule microbial communities of legume samples collected from California USA - Cow pea white BW | ecosystem: Host-associated > Plants > Roots > Nodule | place: USA: California | collected... | reverse complement strand
ATATATATAATAATTATTATATATATATATATATATATATATATATATATATATATATATATATATATATATATATATATATATATATAAATGGGTGAGGAGAAAAAAAAAGTGTGCGCAATTTACTATTTATTTTCTCTATTATTTACTTACTTTCATGTATCAATTTATCTCTCTTATTTTTATTCACTGTTCTTAAATATTAATAGTGTTGACTTTTCTTATCAAAATGACTATAAATACAAAATATATGGTAACAATATGTTGGGGAAAAAAATCAGAATTATCCTATAAATAAATAAATAAGATAGATATAAAAATATACACAAATGTAATGTGAAAATCTTCGACAGTGAACACAAATCACTTTATTTGTCTAAAGACAATTAAATACTGATACACTCTCTCTGATCTAAAATAAGAATTTAACCAAAACCCTCGTAACATCCTTTTACAAAAATATATATAAAAATAAAAAATATTAAATACAAATTTAAAGTATATTTGACTGAAATAAAAAATATTATACACTTAAAATCTATTATATAATTAACATCACTCGCCTTTTAACTTATACTAAATTAATGTAAAACTTTTAGAAACATATTATTTTAATTAATATGATATTTTCGATTCTAATTAAAATAAACACAAATTTATTTTATATACATGTAACTTCCCTGTACCAAAGAATTGAAAGAGGGATAAAAAATGTCACATCAACTAATTTATTCGGCGAGATTTATTTTCGATCTAATAATTAAGTCTGCTTTAGTTTCGATTATATGACCGAGTCAAAACAAAATTTAATAGTTACTCACAAAAGCTAATAATTAAGCTTCAATTCTCTAAAGATGTTGGTTCTAATTAAAGATGAAGTAAAATGGTATTTGTCATCTGTATACAATTTGGATTATTAGTTTTGATTTTATAATTTCAATAATCAATATAAATTATATAATATACTACTTTTATTTTTACAGATTTGAAGAGAGCCGGTTCAGATAAAAAAATTATAAATCATTGTTGTGAAATTTTATGGTAATAGTTTATAAAATATCTTTAGATAGTAATTTATTTGAATTACAATAATACCTTTTGTACAGTATTTTCACATTAACTCGTACAATTGATATGCTTCTTAACAATTCTGACAAATTTATTATAGCTATTTTCCCCACAAAAGGAGTCTGTAATGTAACATTTTAAATGCTTGAAATGTTTATATAAAAAAATAAACATATTTAATGCAATAGGAACCTAATAATAAAACTATTACACAAAAAAAATACTAAATTATTAAATGTGTAAAACATTCACGAAATGGTCCAACTCAACACAAGTTGCTTGGGTTTATTCACTTTTAAATTCTTACTGCTTGCTACCATCATGATGCACAAATATATCATAATTTAATTTATATTTTTTTTTCCAAAAACATGCAGTACTACCATTATTCTAATAATAATTTTCTACTCTAGCCATCAACTACAATAAATCCACAATCATTCTAAAGATAACTAAAGTGGGGCACCCATAAGATAAAAAACAAAATAAATTGCATGCATCAGCCTTACGTAACAGGTTGCACCATCTTCAAACCTAATTTTCATCACAACTAAAAGTATATTTTTTTTTGGAAATATCTACAAGATATTTTTTTTTTTTGTGTGTGACATATATGGCTACAAAATATTATTTCCAAAAAAGATAGATTCATATATATATATATATCCTTAATGGTTGAAGTGGTGCAGCATATATGAAGCAAAAACCAGTGAAAGTTTGCCAAGTTTACCACAATATCAGAAATGATATTCATCATTTTCCATCACAAACATAAATATCTTGGTTAATTTGCTTGACATCAAAGCATCTTTCACTTTACACTTCATTTAATCAACAAAAACAGATTTTTTTTTTCCTAAAAAAGGAAAAAGCATATAAGATATTTTTGGAAAATTTCAATGGTCGAATAATGAACGTTTCACACATCTTTGTAACCAAGCAATTGAGTAGAAATCTCATTCTGTCAGAATTTTTCACATGTAAAAGGGTCCAGTATTATCCATATATATGGATTCTTTTCACACATGCTTAAATCATTCACAAATAAATTGGAATATGGTATAAAACATTTTGCAACTCAGCATAAAAATGTTAATACGACCAGTCTTTAAATTTTTATTTTAAGTATTTAAAGTAATAAGTTTTATTAGAACTCAGTAAATAAAAAATATATTTCTTTTAGCTTCAATTTCTGTGAATTCCAGTAATTTTCATCTTCGTTAACTTTGTAAAGCTTTCTTTTTACTTTTCATTTCTTTTTTAAGCAATGTTTATAAGATTGTGAGATGGGGATTAAAAATATAACCAATAGTTTTTAAAAAAATATATGATTTGTATATTATAGCCTATATTTATCTTAGTAATTTTTCATGATAAATGTGTTAAAATAATAAAATGTTGGATCAGGATAATATATTTGTTTGGTTAGGCAAGTTTATTAGATAAAGAAATTTATTATTTGTATCCTTATTTGTGTTGTGCTTCTTTAGAAAAAAAAATGGAATAAAAGAGAAAATTAAATTGTAACATTTTGTTTGAAAGAAAAAAATAGAAAGGGAAAATTATTTATGTGAAATCTGGCAAAAGGATTTCGTTTTTCACAAACTAGCATGAAATGAGGAATAGAAAGTTTTATTTTTTTGGCAGATCTATTATAGACAAAAAAAAAAAATGCCAAAAAAAGAGAACAATTTAAATATATAGATTATAAATTATTCTTGCAAGGATCAATTTGAATACTTTAACGGTAGACTATGAGAAGTGTTCTTCTCAATACACGCCATTCAAATTAGATGAATTATTAGTGAAATAATAAGTGTATATAATAATTAAATGATACATATATTGAAATATTTATTTATATTAGATGAACTTTGTTAAGTGCATAATCTTCTTGTAACTCTATATTAAAGATTAATTACTTGTTTATAATCTATAATGGAATACTTGTGTGATTGATATGTACTCGATCGACTTGAGTAATTAAATCTATAAGATTATTAAGATGATTTCGATCACATAATGTACATAAATGTATTATATATCTCATGATACCATTTACTTGATAAAAGGCACCGATGTTTGTTAAAATATTAAATTTGAATATTTAATAACTTCAATGTTTTATAAATGAAATAAAATGTTTTATATATTTTATGTCATCCATTCAAACTAAGTTGATCTAATCAGACAAAAAAAATAATTGATGATAACTAAATTTTGATAATTTTCTCTCACAATCTAAGATGATATATTTTAAATGACTTTTAATTCTTTTATTTCTCTATATTTCAAAACTACTTAAATCATGTTACCTTAAGTGATAAGAGTTATTAAAATATATTTTTCTTTTTTTTATATCTTCATATTTTTCTCTTCTTTTCCTCTTTTTCCTCTTGTTTCTTCTTTTTTTTATTCCACTCCACCAAAGGCTAAAGTTATGAATCCTTAAATGTTAGTTTAAGGAAGGTGGTTGTCTAAGAAGAGCAGAAAAATATGAATGAATGGTACTAATGATGTTAAAGTAGGTTGTAAGAAAGCCACTTTCTTTTCTCTGTTATGCAATTCTAATATCCCATAGATTTTTCATTTGAATAGTCCTACTTCCTACCTCCACTATCACAACACCCTCCAGAAGTTTCATTATTCTAAACCATGCGTCTTCACAACATCACACTCCACTAATCTCCATTACTTTACCATACTTTTGCTTTCTATATATCTTAAGTCCTTTCATTAACTTTTTTCCAAAACACTCTCACAAAAAATATTAACATTTCTCTTAAGATCATAAAATGTGCAATTGAGTATTAGAATTGTACAAAAATAATGAATTTTTTTACCAAGTTAAAATTTGGTTGAGATGATAAAATAATAATAATAATCTATGTAGCATATGCTGATAAAAAACGATATCGATGGTACGAGGTACTGCAACAAATTATTCACCATAAATCGAACTCATGATCTTGGCTCTAATATCAATTGTTAGGATGAGTGTTTACCACTAAGTTAAAACTTATAGATGTTAAAACTTGTGACATTGGCTGTGATATCAATTGTTAGGATCAAGTGCTTACCACTAAGTCAAAAACTATAACCATTAGTCAAAGCGCAACTCTTTTTATTCAAGTGTAACCATCCAAATGTCACCATTCGATTTTGACCTGACCCACTTTACTTCTGTTACGAGACAATTGATGTCATCTGCAACAATATCGAAGTCAGATACATATTAAACACAAAAACCATTTAAGAGATGTATCTAAATTTCGTAGTGATTATGAACTACCTATCAAATTATAGGAACCACATCTTGTTGAAGCATGGGAAAATTTTGTGAGTTGGACCACCACCGAGCTAAAATGACACAAGACCAAACCAAAGCATGTTGATGATAACGAATAGGAAGAGGAATATGTAGGACGATGTAATATGGATGGAGATAACGACGTTGGTGTATGAACCCAAAGTGGTGTTAGATTCCTGTACCAAATGTTTCCAAACAATAGCAAATCAAAACTTAAAAGCAACATTTCTATAGGAAGAAGGTGTTGCTATTTTTAAACGTGCATTATAAGAATATACACCACAAAGCAATAGAAACTGTTATCACAAGAATAGGATAAATAGGGTATATAAATATAGTCTTTATTTCGATTTCATTTTTGAAACGAGCATCGATTCAATGCTGAAACAGAACAATCATAACCTTGATTGATGTTTGAATTTGAATGAACTTTGCTAGCTCGAACAAGAAATTTGTAATTTTTGTGGTCGTTCTTAGCTTTAAGTTCTCCTAATATATACTATAGGATGACTCAACTATATTAAGGTAAGATCATTCAAGCTTCTTACAAGATGCAATATTATTTTATTAACACCATAATGATAATTTTACGATGTCAATACTCGTTATTTCAACTTATAAATAAGCGGATTTTTCTTAAACTTAGAATTCAAGTATTATAAATTAATAAGGTTAAGAAATAAATTTTAAGTATAATTCAATCTTACAAAATTGACAACAAATCTCTTGATAATGAGTGATATAATAGATCTAAAAAACAACAAATCTTACTAAAATAGATTTTAACTCATAGATCTGATACCATGTTAAAAAGTAAACTTTAAATTCAACTTAATTCTGTCAAATCGACTTGTAAAGTGAAATTTATATAAACTTATATATACTACGAAGTTATCTTATCTAATTGACATAAAATTTTGAAAAAGAAAATTATTTCTTTAAATCATTCATCACCAAACTGGATAAAAATAACTGAAATTGAATGTTACTTCTTAGCACTATTTAATCCAGCATTTGTGAAATGCATCTAGTTTTATTTAACAAGTTCGACATAACAAAGTTAGCTCCATGGTTTTATTCTTTGCACATAAATTTGGTGGTTGGTTGACATAAGCAACTACGTTGTTGTTTGTTGTCGTCTTTTTGTCGTCCCAAAATATATGGTGATCTCTTGGGGAAAATGAACAACATTTTCATAATTATTTTGGCAAAAGACAAAGGAGGAAAGTTTAAAACATGTTGTAAAGTTTCAACAGTGTTGCCGACTTTGATGAGCATGTCTTGATTTGATGTAACGTAGAGATGGTATAGGAGGAAATAGTCTGTGTGGCACAGATTTAGTCAACACAACTAAATCCATAGTGCACAAGTGGTCAACCACTTCAGCTTTTAAGGACCCCACTTCCATCCAACATGCTCAAGTGCACATTCGACCGCCCAAACTCTACTTCCTTTTATTTTTTCCAAACAAATGTTGCAACACAAGAGAATTATACCTTCTACCCATTATGTAGGAAAATCTAGAGATGGTAAAACCCCTCGCCCTACGTTTTGGTATATAAAGTGTGGATTGGGTCGGCTCGTCGTGCAATTTAATATTAGGTTCATTTTTTTAGTTTGTTCCGTTTTTTAGATTGGTTTGCAAATTCATGAGTTGGTCTGTATTTGTGATGAGTGAAATAATTTCTTTTGTATTTAGCAACATAAATTTTTTTTATTTTTTTATAATAATTGATATTCATTTTCGATCGAAATAATTTCAATTAGTTTATCTAATCAAAGACAAGAAAAATAACAACCCAGATTATAGCTAAAGTACAATAGAAACATGTCACCTTAGAAGATATGTACCTAAAAATGCATCAAAAGATATTTCATATTCAAAAACTAAAATCATTATCTTATATACAATGATTATACATAAACATAATAATAATAATAAAAATAAAAAGAACTTAAAACAACGTGGTGAATGATGTAAGAATTGAAAAAATGATAACATATAACTTTATAAGTGGGTCAGCCCGTCCCGTCCCGCCTTTAGCCTGCATGGATTACGGGATGAGCCATCGCAGGCCAACAAATTCAACTTCTCAACCTATCTCGCGTATTTTTGTGCAGACTTATAGTCTGTCCTGAATTGTCATCCCTAGAAAAATCTCCCCTCCTCCATCGCAATTTTTAATTTTTAATAAACTGATTTTAAGATGAATACATCATTCAATTGTATTCATACTGAAAACAGACACTAAACCTTTTTTTAGTATCGAGTTGAGAAGAGATTATAAAATAATGTATATGATGTATATAAAACAATGAAAAAGAACTAAGTACAGTCTTTTATGATATCTTGTATTTATAATTTGTTTTTGGACATTTAAATAAAAATTAAGAACATATTATTTTCATTCGATATATCATTAAAATCTAATAGCTTCATCCCTGCTGTTCAGATAAAAAAAAAATCCTTAGTTATATATTTTGTTCCAAAATATTGACCGATTATTTTGGATAATCACAATAATAAAATTAAATACATATATTTAAAGTTAAAATGTTTTAATAATCATTTTATTTGTTCGAAAATCTTAATTATATTTTCATATTTTGTTAGTCATTTTTTTTAATATATGTGCTTTTTTTTTCAATTTATTTTTTTAAATTTTCACATGTCAAGTGAAATTTAAGAATCTTGTAACATGCGAGAGACCGTGTGACATAACCATATATTATTATTACAAATATTTTATGAAAAATCTCAATTTAATCATTGTGTTGTTAATCATAATTTAGTCTTTTTCATTATATAAAATTACGTGCATCTTTAATTTACTTTGAGTATACTCAAAATTAATTTCTAAAATTAATTTATATTAATAAATTATTTAGAAACACCTAAAATTAATTTATAAAGATAATTATAAATAAAAAATTAACAAGAGAAACAACTTTTTTATCGTCAGAATTTCTTTTTCTTTCTACAAACTATTCTTTCATGTGAATAAATATATAAAACAAGTATACCCTCTTTAATTATCAACATCACTAATTGAAGCTCTGCTACTTGCTCCAAGCATCTCAATATTAACTCTGAATATCTGGGACTAGATAGATACAAATTGGACGATGAATTAAATAGAAAAGAAAATTAAAATATTTTCCTATTAATTAATCCACACGCTATATATCCGATAATGCAACTTCCAAAGAAGACAAAAAGGAAAAAGAGCACAAGGTATTCTCGTAATACATGCTACAACACGAGGCTATTTTCCAGAAACCATTGCTTTAAATATTGCACCTTTCGCAGCTCCTTCTCTCGCATTCACAAAACCAATCTCCACCATCTTCGCTGACAAAGAAAACCACTACACAAAAGCCATGGGAAATTGCTTAGCGCTGCAAGACAAGGTTGTGAAAATCATGAAAGCAGACGGAAAAATTCTGGAATACAAAACACCCATCAAAGTGGAAGAGGTTCTGCTACACTTTTCTGGGCATGCAGTGTCCGAATCTCTCACAGTGGTGCGGTATCTTGAGCCACAGAGAAAGTTGGTGAGAGGACAGTTATACCACCTTGTGGCTCTTCCACCACCATCACCAAAAAGCAACAAGAAGGTGAGGTTCGCGGAGCCAGAAGTTGAAGATGTAGAGAAAAGTAATAACGTGGTTAGGATTAAGCTTGTTATTAGTAAGCAAGAACTGCAGAATATGCTGCAGAATGAAGGGTTTTCTGTCACCAAGATGTTGTCTCTGGTTCATGAGAATAAGGGTGAAGATTTGTCTCAGAAGAACGATGATGTTTCGCAAGGGTGGAAACCGGTGTTGGAAAGCATACCTGAAGTAAAGTAGCAATGTATTCCAAGTTCCAATACAGTTTCATGCTTCAATTTTCCCTTCTTTTTTTTTTTTCTGGCTTGCCTTATACAGTGTAACACACATTAGATGAGAAAAGAAAGAAGAGACTTAGACTTCATTATCTTTTTCTCAAGGTTACATATCAAACCAAAAACGATCGCAAGTAATTCAGAACACTGAGAAAGTGTGCAGGAAGCATAAGGGTTCATAGTAAAAATCTGTTTACAGAGGGATTAATGGAAAAATATATGATGAATGAAGAAACAGATAAGGGTTCACGAAGATTAGTTAATTTTGGAGAATCAGTGATATTTATGTGAACTCTATTGATAACTGGTTTCTTTCACAAAATCTAATTGACCATCTTTCACCTTAAGTTAAATCTGATTAACTACGTACAATTGTATGCAGCAAAAATAGCCGGAAAATATTAGGGATCAGTGTGAGTCTAGGTCCTTCTCTACAGAGACCCGTTAAGTTAGTTTAAGTCTAAATTTCACATTAATTAAAAATAAGAAAGTAAAAATTCGTTACCTAAAATTTTGAGTTAAAAATAGTATCAATGTCTTATATAATTATATAATTAGAGTTATCTAAAGGAGTAAACGAGACACGTTATCTCTGTGACTGTGAGACAGTAAAGTACTGCAAAAGCTTGAGATTTAATTCAGATGCTAAGATCCAATGAATGACAGATAAGTGGTTTGATTATTTTAATTTTGACTCTTATGATGAGAAATTTTTAAAAGGTGTATTTTTATGAATAATTAAAATACTTTATGACAAAATATATGGTTTTGATATAAATTTTAAAACAAATTAAAGTTTTTGAAATTTAGGAAGATAATTTATTACTTAAAATTATAGATCTCCAGTTTTTTTTTAAGTCAAATTTTGAAAATTTTCACATCTTTTTTCACTTGAATCCATTTTTTTTTTCATATTATCTCCTCGATTCAATTTCGATAAGGATATTTTTTTATTCAACTTTGATAAATAAGTTGACATTTCAATTTACTTTGAAGTATTATTAGTTCAATATAATTGTTAAACGGTTGTTGATGAACATTTCTCTCGAGTTCAAGTTTAAGTGAATGGTAGTTATTTTTGAGTCATCATTCTCAAAATTTTATTTTTTTTGCCGATATAAGTTAGTTATTTCTTAATTGATGAAAAATAGGATTGCTTTTTAGAATATCTACAAGATTTTTAGTTGATGTTAAATATAATTTTTTCAATTAATATCAATATTTATTATTTTCAATTGATGTAAATTGATGTTGTTTTCGACTAACGTCCACCAACATTGACAAAAATATTTGTCTCAAAGCGAAGTTCATTAGATTTTCTCTACTAACACTGAGAGAATTATTTCTAGATTTATGCTAGCTAGGTCCTTAATCAAATGTTGAAAACAATATTTTCAGCTTATTTAAGTCATAATTTTTAACTGTTATTGACATGAATTATTTGTTGCTTAATATTGTAGAGATTATATATCGACTAATGCAAAATTAAAAATATTTCTGACTTGATATTTGTCAAAATTTTCTCAAATACTGTTGATGAGGCTAATTTTTTATAGATAATAACCACATTTTATTAGTTGAAGATAGCTGTGGACGCGACTGAATGATTTATTTTTATATTTTGTTGTGATTTAAATATTTTATCTAAATAAGAATTTAAAATCAAATAAATTCTAATAAGCTAATTCGAACACAAATTAGAAAAAAAAATTGATAAAATTAGTTCAAACTTAATATATATATATATATATATATATATATATATATATATATATATATATATATATATATATTTTTTTTTTTTTTTTTTTAT
>Ga0099822_1012605_pt1 | contig 10079 bp, 9 predicted proteins | sample CowpeawhiteBW_FD_76839 | JGI IMG/M metagenome (GOLD analysis project Ga0099822, IMG submission 76839) | Root nodule microbial communities of legume samples collected from California USA - Cow pea white BW | ecosystem: Host-associated > Plants > Roots > Nodule | place: USA: California | collected... | reverse complement strand
TGTTTAAAAACCTCTAGCACTTATCAAGGGTTTTTAAAACCTCAAGTATATCATTTTTTATTGGAGTTTGTTATACCCCCAACTAAAAAACCCCAAGTAAAATTATGTTTTTTTGTAGTGATGACTTTTTAACATATTACGTTATTGTATATTATTAACCCATATTTTGTCAATGTATTATTTGACCACTAAATTTTAATATAAATATAAGTACTTAATTTTGTAAAAATATTTATACTTAATTATTTTTAATCTTATAAAAAATGGATTATAAAAATATATTTTAATTATTAAAAAAATTGGGACAAAATTGAATTAAATACACAAAAGTGGAAACTAAATTGAAACAATGAAATATATGTGTGGACTAAATTGAAATTAGGATAATGACATTTGGCACATGTGACATTATCCTGCCACATGGCACTAACATTGCCACGTGTCATAATGAGGACTTGACACGTGACAACAAAAAATGTTTACAAAAAAAAATATTTTAAAAAAAAGAGTGACAACATTAATTATTTTTGTCTAAAATGAACCTAATTGAAACACTTTTCAAAAAGAGGGACAAAATTGAATTTTTTTAAATAAGGGGTACCAAATTGACATGCCTAAGAATGACAACAAGTTGGGTTGGGCGCAGATAGTGTCTATCCGCAACCGACCCGCACAAAAAGATCCTATCTGAAACCCGCCCCGCTACCCGCCGAATACCCGCCTATAAAAAACCCACAGATACCTAACATGGATACCCGCAAATATTTAAAAAAATATTTTATTAGTTTTTAATTGAGATCAAAATAAATTCTACTAGTAGTCTTGGGACAACTAAATATGTTTAAAACATAAATTCAAATTGATAATACTTGAAACATACATCCAAATTCAAATAAACATAAAGTGGATATCATCCTAGTAATTAAACCTAAAGATTAAGAGTAAAAAGACATAAAACAACTAAAATACAAAATAATGCAAAAAATAACATAAACTTAAAAATTAAACGAGATAAAAAATATAGAGAAATTAATTTTATTCACGAAATTTAACCGATAAAAGTTAACCTTCCTGTCTTCGTACTTTTTTTCTCACATTTGTTGTAATATGAAAAATTGACCAATGTCTCACACTTTAGATTATGCTCTAAAATATTTAAGCACTACAAGAAAATGTCTCATTAGTAACCAATTTTAATGACAAAAAGTTATTAGTCACTGTAGTGACCAATTTAGATACCAATTTACAAAATTAAAAATTATTGGTTACTAAAATAGTCAATATTATAAATCAAAAATTATAATTGGTCACTAAATTATTTACTAATTAATTAGAGACTAATTTAGTAACTAAGTTATTTTGGTAGTCAAAACCTAGGTATCTAAATTTTAGTGACCAATTGTTTTGGTAGCCAAAATCATGGTAGCTAATTTTAAAAACTAATTTAATGACCTATTATAATTTGTATTCATAATAGTAACTATTTTATTACAGTGACCTATTATTATTGTGACTAGCAATTTTTGATCACTAAAATTAGTTATTAATAAGATATTTTTTTAGTAAAGTAATGAGATTTAGAATATAATTTTAGATTACACAATTTAAAATATAATTTTAAATTGGGTAATGTGAGATATAATTATTTCGGACAGTTTGAAACTAAATAATTTGGAATTATTTTAAATTTCATATTTCATAATATATTTATGAAGTGTTATACACATACTATTTCTTATGTTACGGAGTTATAAGAAAAAAATTATGACAATGTCTTTGCTTTAAACAAAATATAATAATTTCGAACTTGTTAATAACAATGGTGTAATATCCATGAAATTGTATGTCTTGTTACAATATATACATTTATTTTCTAATAAATTCTTTTGTTTTTATTATTGTATGTCTTGTTACAATATATACATTTATTTTCTAATAAATTCTTTTGTTTTTATTATTTATTCAGTCATTAATAAACCCTAGAAAGTTCGTCATAAAATATAGGACGGTTACGATCTATACATTTATTTTCTAATAAATTCTTTTTAGCTTTTATTATTAATCTGTCTAAAACATTAGTAATAGGATTTTCGTCACTATTATAAAAAAATGAATATAAAAACATTTAAATTAGTAATTGATATGTTAATTAAGTGTGGTCTGAAAGGGACTAATAGACTTTACTGAAAGAAGAAGATATTATGCAAAATGAAACGCGTGAACAAAGGAATTACCGACACCCTCCATCCACTGATTTCTTCTCACTCGCTTTCTCTCAGACACACACTCTCATCGATTCACCGTAGCAGATGAAGCACCGAACATGGCCTCGTGTTTCTTCTTCGCCTTTCTCCTCCCTCAATTTCTCCAACGCAACCGCTCCCCGATACTCCGCCGCCCATTCCGCCCGCTCCACGCGCCTCTGCGCGGGCCCTCCTCCGTCACCTCCCGGCGCCGACTTCACGGCACTACCCTACGATGTGATGGTGAGGATCGCCGCCTCCTTCGACCACCCCAACCTCTGCGCGGCGTCTCTCGTGTGCCGCGCGTGGTGTGAGGCGCTGCGGCCGCTACGGGAGGCCATGGTGCTGCTACGCTGGGGGAAGCGCTTCAAGCATGGTCGCCGCGATGTCCGCCCCAACGCCGACAAGGCGCTCGATTCGTTCATGAAAGCTGCCGCTCGCGGCTCCGCCCTCGCCATGGTTGACGCCGGCCTCATTTACTGGGAGAGAGGGGAGAAGCTCAAGGCCATGGAATTGTATCTCAGGGCCGCGGAACTTGGAAACCCTTCTGCGCAGTGCAATTTGGGAATTTCCTATCTCCAAGGTTTTCATTTCATCATTACCCTAATTTTCGACTGTTAGTTTTGGAAACTCCATGTTTAATAACTGTATGACCAAAGTAATGTATATAATGAAGATAGTAGTAATACTCATCTTACGAGCCGTGCTGAGTTAGAAACCCGTATTTTATCTTTCATGTTTAATAACTGTATGACCAAAAACTAATTTTATTCTTTCGTCTGCGAGATTTGTGGCAAGAAATGTTTTGTAATATTAATTTGGAAAAAAAAATATAGAAGGTCTGTATTTGCATATTTGCAGGTATTTCTTTGTGAATTTTAATGAATATATATACATTATGCTGATGATTCGAGTTCTGAAAAAGGTTTATCTATGCTGTGCAGCTGAACCTCCGAACACTGAACAAGCTGTCAAATGGTTATATAAAGCTTCTGTGTGTGGGAATGTTCGTGCTCAGTACCAGCTTGCGCTTTGGCTGCACAGTGGTGGTGGAAGGGTCTGTAGCAACATGAAAGAAGCTGTTGGTGCTCTATTCTTTTTCTTCCCTCTTACTTGTAATTATGATTCATGAATGCACATGTTCTTTCTGGGAGAGTTCTGGGAAATCTGTTTGGGAATTGAATTGACTTGTAATGTTGGGTGTTTCTGGTTCTTTGTTATCGTGATGTGACGTAACGTATTAGGATCTTTGCTTTTACAGGCTAAATGGTATATGAAAGCTGCAGAGGGTGGGTATGTCCGTGCTATGTACAATATCTCCTTGTGCTTGTCCATTGGGGAAGGACTGTCACGTAATCATCAACTTGCTAGAAAATGGATGAAGCGGGCTGCAGATCGTGGTCACAGCAAAGCTCAGTTTGAGCATGGACTTACTCTCTTTTCTGTGAGTTTTTATCCCTTTCACTTACTCTTCTGTGCGTCAAACATTTGAGAGAGTAAATGAAACACTTTTGTCCGAAAGAAGTTCAAGTTTTTTAAATTTCAATTTCTTAGAATGGATAGGATAATTTAATTTATATACAAGGAAATTAAAATTGAAATTTTAATGCTGAACTTTATGAAAAAGGCTATTATTAAATGTTTAATATTTTTAATTACATAATATCTAATAATTCTAAAACAAAAGTATTGTCGCATTTTACGTCATTATTGATTAAGATACGAGAAATAGAGCAGAAAGTGGGGGCAAAAGAGAGAGAAGGGATATAGGGGAACAGAGGGAGAGAGCAAAGAGATAGATGGAAGAGAAGAGAGGGAGAGGAAAGAGACAAAAAAGGATATAGAAGAGAAAGAGGACAGCAACAAACACAGAAAGAGCAGAGAAAAGAGAACATGGGAAATTTCAAAATTCTTACTATTTTGGTAGAATTTGAAATTAATTTCTAGTAATCAAAATAATTCTACAAAATTTTTAGAATTTCAATTTCTGTGTGAATTCTCTGTTCAAACTGTGTCTCTCTCTGCAAAACATTTTCAATTCTCCCAAAAAAAAAGAATTATTCTCTTTAACAACATCAATTTCTTCGATGTTTTATCTATGACTTTGGTTGTTGTCATCGCATGGTTAATTCCTCTATGTTGTAGACCTGTGTTCTGTTAGTTTTTTTAGTTCGTGACCATAGATATAGACATACACATAATGTAAAATGTGATTTTTCACCTGCATAGTGATTATTATTTTGTTTGAGGTTTTTGTTTCTACCCGGCATTCTGACATTTGCTATTTCTGTCGGGGTTCCAAATGTTTTATCAATGGCTTCATTATTTAAATTTGTGGTTTCATTCTAATGTTCTTGTCTGGAATATGTTTATACATTCGAATAATAGTCAACTATGACTAGAAATATTAGTAGGATTATGGTCCTGGTAATTCAAAACTAAACGGTTGGTGGACAATATTTGTTCAGGAGGGAGACATGATGAAGGCTGTGGTGTACTTGGAACTTGCTACTCGAGCTGGTGAAAAACGTGCAGCTCATGTAAAAAATGCAGTTCTTCATCGGCTTTCATCAGCTTCACGTGATCATGCAATGCATCTAGCTGACAGTTGGCGTGCCTTGCCATCAGTTTGAGCCAAATCCTTAAGTTGGTTTGTGAAAAAGAAGTTGCATGGCCTTGATCAGTGAGAGTGTAGTCAACAAAGAAGGCCTAAGCATGAAACAAGGAAAGCAGGGAGGAGCTGCTAAGAAACTGACTTTGCCTACCAATCCTGACTATAGTGGTTTTTTCCTATGTATAAACAAAACTTGTTGGTGGGCGTTTGTAAAACTAGTGGACTTTGTAAAATCCTCTAAACTATTTGAAACTTCCTCTTCAGTTCCCTTCAGAACTGTGCAATTAGATTGTGGTGGGCATTTTTTGTCATAAATGGCCATCTAGAGAAGTGAAAATTCATATTACTCCATATTATATGTTGTACGGATGGAATATAACGTAGTATCAAGCTGTCTGTCTGACTTTACACGTGATTCAGTTTAACCACTACTTTGGTTTATACATATATCATCCACTTAGCCAACTTTCAATTTTTACTTTTATTTTTTATTTCCCGACATGACAATTAGCATGCATATGCACCCAATTATACATAAAATACTAGGTCATGGACAATCCCTAGTGTGTAATCTTTCATGGAGCTTTGTGGATCAAATTTGCCTTGAATGCTCAATTCTTTTGAAGGTTTGAGGTCTGTTGTTTAGTCACGAGTTTCGTGTAGACAGATGTTTCTGTGACTAATGGTTAAGGATGTGAAGAAAAATAGAAAGATGCTTCTGTGACTAATGAGTTAAGGATGTGAAGAAAAATAGAAAAATACTCAGTTCATTTTGCCCTTTAGATGACATTTGCTTCTTCAAGATGAAATATCTTGAATTTGGCATGCATATTCTCAGAGGGAGAGCATGAATCAAATAACATTTCCCAACCCAACATATCCCGAAGGCAATCGGCTTTTCCGAGAGTAGCAAACAGTGTCTTGTTCAGTCGCCAAATCTCTAAAGTTGTGCATATTTTGCTGTCTAATTTTAGAATAATGTTTAGTTGCATAGACCATAACATGCATTAGATTCAGAGTTTTTTATGAAGGAAAGACAGAATAAGCAAGCGCAGAAGAACACTTTTGTATCACAACAGACCTCCCATTTACAAATAGTACACAGCGCAAAAGATAATCCGACCATCAGTTTTCAAACTCAATCTTTTGTAGGTCGTTCCAGCAAGAACAGGGGATTGATCCAAAAGGTAGGAATTTGGTAAATTGAGGTGTTAGAAACTTTTTCCACGATGCTTATTACAAACACATGCATACAAAAAAAAAAAAACCGTAGATGCTCCTTCAGTGTTGCTTTTCAAGAAGCACAATTACATGACATACTAATAGCACATCCTCCTTAACTGCAACCTTTATTACACACTCATTATTATTAAGTGAAACTCAATAAAATTATACCAAATAATGTGAAACTTACCTCCTATTTAACAAGTCCTACATAGATTTCACCAAGTAACATGGAAAAATAGATAATTTAGAGAATGCCTTGCTAGTATCCAGCATTCCTCCACCATAATAGCATATCTCAAGGACACAAACCCTCCACCGTGTATCTCTTTCACTGTTCAGTCTGCATAAAAACCCATGTGATATAGCACCATACAAAAAGTGGACATAAGGGGCAATTTGGCATATAAGAAGGATGCTTACACATTATCAGAGTCACTGATTTGATAAGCTCTCACAAATTGAGTTTCTTCTGTTAAAGTAAAAATTCCAAACGCTAATGAACAAAGCACATTTCAGTTAAAAAAATGTGCAATTGAATGAAGTCTTGATCATTGGTCAAAGACATGAATGAGATCAGATGTAAACTGATGAACAGACTTCCAACAGTAAAGCCACTTTCAATTCCTGAAGAAATCAAACCTCCTACAGTTATATCCCACTATAAGAATTTGTATTATCACAAAGGCAATGTAGAAAACATACTTAATGAACAAATGAGTACACAAGTACTAAAATAGAATGATCAACATTTAATTATACAATATAAATCTCTGCACAACTGCCACCCCACTGACTAGTTTTATGGGGAGAAAAAGGAAAACAAAAAACAGTCTAAGCTGAAGAACTAGTGTATTTTTTTATGTGTGCTTTGTCCTATAAATCCCCCTTATTCCCAAAGAGTTGGCCAGATGCACCTTACTCAACACTATACCGATGAACCCACAAAAACGCAGGGTCTTCAAACAAGCTAAATTTGTGGTCAAGGCAAATATGACATCCTTTGAGAATTCATTCCTGCATGATACAAATTGAGGTGGATTATTGCCCTGGAGACCAATTCCTTTAGATGCTGAGGAAGAACTGTTCTGTCTGCACCTTCAAGCACTGTCAACACCCTTGCTTGCTCCAAGGACTCACTGTTGCCAGCATGAAGTGCAAGGTAGCAAAGAAGAGTTAGCCCGTCATGCATCTGGGTAACTTCATTACTCCTGAGCAGTCTCATCAATGCCGGGATGCCATTGAATTCAATTATCGTCTTAGAATGCTCAACATGTAGGAAATTATCTGGAGAAGCAAATTTGGAAAGAGCAACTGCTGCCTCATCTGCTACTTCTGCATTTCTATTACTCATCTGTGCAACTAGAGGTTGAATTACCCGAGTCTCTCTAGCGGGAAACGTCCTAGCCAACGCACCAATGGACTTCATAGCTGGAATTTGCAATGCAGGGCTATCCACCTCTTTAATTATCCTCAGCAGCTGTTCCACAACAATCTTAGCAGCCGGAGAATTGGTCTTAAACGCTGCTCGACGAAGGTCAGCATTGGATTCAGCAGCTACGGCTACCTCCATTATCGTCATCAAGCAATTAAACTGCAGCTCTCCTTGCTCATTCTGAACAATCTTAGCCAAACAAAGCATCCCTTTGGTCTCAGTTATCTTCCTACTGTTGGTCACACTCCCTCGCGCAAGCATCCACAACGCCTCAGCGCAACTAACCTTCAGCTGAAGCTTCACCTCAGGATCCTCATTCTCCCTCTCCTTCCTATGATTCCCTCCCCTGCTACTTCCCTCCGCAAACAAATACGAATTCGAGTAGGAATTCGAAAAATGGCGACCACCCCGGGTACCCTTTCCCAACTCCTTATTAATCTGAACAATGGAATGAATGCTTTGCTTCCCCAAATGACCCCATTGATCATCCACAAAGGTGTCAAACGACAAGAGTGTCACAAGCGGTCTAATCACGTTCTCCCGGGCGAAATCCTCCTGAGCCACAGGGTCATGCTTGGCCATCCTGGCAACCAAATTGGCAGCCAGGGTCTGAACCCTCACGGGGGAGTCACTGAGAACCTGCACAACAGCAGGCACACCATGCTCACTCACAATCACTCTAACCCTCTCCAAATCATTAGCCAAATGACACAAAGCACCTGCAGCAGCAATTTGAGCAAGAGGGGAAGTGCCTTCCTTGAAAAGCTTCAACAAAGGAGGCACCCCACATTCCTCAACTATGATCTTCTTATTCCTATCGTTATCTTGAGCTAAAGAAGCAAGTTCATTCGCAGCCTCGATTCTATCGTTTAATTGACCCATTTGAAGGGAAGCGATGAAAGACCATACCCAAGATAGAATGGGGTCGTTGCTGGCTATCGGAGGGAGCGAGAGGACAATGCCGCCGTCAGCGTCGAAGATGCTGAGGAGCCACTTCATATCACCCACGGAGGCGTCCAGGTGTGCCAGGACTTTCCGGAAATCGGCGGCGCTAACGATGGAGACGACACGGTGGAGGATGCTCCGGCGCTTGCACTTGCGCACGAGGGCGAGAGCGCGGTCCAGATTCTTCGCCGTCTCGGCAGCGACGCGGCGGATGGGACGTTCGTAGAGCGACGGCGACGCGGCGGAGGTGTTGGTGGCCGTGGCGAAGCGGACGAGGGTTCGGAGCATTTGGAGGAGGCGATCGACCTGCTTCCACACCTCCGAGCACTCAACTTTGAACGAGTCGGCCTCGTCCACCGCCGAGCGAACTCGCTCCGCCACCATAATCGGGTACGATAACTCTTCCTCCACTCGCTTCTCCTCCAACAACGCCATCTCCGCCGCGCCGAGTCTGCCACCGAGTCAGTCGATAAATAATCAAAGGTTTTTTCTGGGGATGGTGTGTGCTGTGTGTGCTGTGTGAGACCGAGTCAACCGAGTCTACGCTGAGTCTGATAGAATCCGAGTCGGGAATTGGAACGGGCGTTTATGTTGGTGTTGTTCATTTGACACTTCTTGTTGTTCTGCCACGCATGTCTTTATGTTTTTGTTTGTCCTAACTCCAAACGTTACCTACACACATCACACCAGTAACTTCTTTCTCCCTTCTTCGCTAGTTAATTAATTGATTAATTTACGATTTTTATTAGTTTATACTATTCGACTTCAAATTTTTATTAATTAATTTTATTATTTTATTTCTTCAATTAGTGTATCTAAAAGGGTTTTATTATGCTAATTAGGGATTTGGAAAGAACAGTGGAGTCAAATTGACTAGTACGTGACGTAACCTCTGCTAACAATTAGTTCTGGTTGTTTATTTTTTCTGTCGAAGACTACATTTCGCACTCGCTTCCGTGGAGCGTGCTTTTCGAGACTTTTCTAACATACACGTGTAGTTTCTCTTGTTCAATAAATATATTTTATTTCATTTTCTTATTTTTCTAAGGTTCTTATGCCTAAATTTTTAAATAAAATAAATTAATTTTTTCTATAACTTCAAATAAACCTATATAAGAAATAAAACTTTATAAATTAGTTATTCTTAAGTTACTGCTACGATGTATTTTATGAATAATATATTTACTTATTTTAAATCATTACACATAAGTTTGTATAAACAAATCTTTATTAATTTCTTTGAAAATTTATTTAATGTTTTAAGATACGTACGATGTATTCCCAAACAAAGCAACTAATAAAATAAATTTTATATGGAATAAATTATAATTATGAAAATTGAAATCACAGATACCATGAAAAGAAAAGTCAGTCAACAAAATATATACATATAAGAATTGAGATAATTTAATTTACATAACAGTTTTTTTAGGATATAAGCTTATTTTTATTTAATCTAATTTAACAATTATTTCACAATAAATTATCCGAGATATAAATTTATTATTTAATAAATGTAAGATTTCTCTCTCTCTCTCTCTGTATCTCTCCTATATATATATATATATATATATATATATATATATATATATATATATATATATTTTTTATTATTATA
>Ga0099822_1012601_pt1 | contig 10080 bp, 8 predicted proteins | sample CowpeawhiteBW_FD_76839 | JGI IMG/M metagenome (GOLD analysis project Ga0099822, IMG submission 76839) | Root nodule microbial communities of legume samples collected from California USA - Cow pea white BW | ecosystem: Host-associated > Plants > Roots > Nodule | place: USA: California | collected... | reverse complement strand
GGCTCTCCTATTGACAGACGCTCTACTACGGGATATTGTGTCCTCCTTGGAGGAAATGTTATCTCTTGGAAAAGTAAGAAGCAAAATGTAGTGGCTCGATCCACCGCTGAAGCTGAATATCGGACAATGGCGTCTCTCACGTGTGAACTCATATGGGTAAAACAATTTCTTCGAGAGCTTAACTTATGTGAAATTCAGACCATGAAGATGTACTGTGACAACCAGGCTGCTCTCCACATTGCATCAAATCCAGTGTTTCATGAGAGAACTAAACACATAGAAATTGACTGCCTCTTTGTTCGAGAAAAATTGATGACCAAGGAAATTTGTACTGAGTTCGTTGGGTCAAATGACCAACTTGCAGATGTGTTGACCAAATCATTAAGGGGACCTCGGATTGAGTTCATTTGCTCCAAGCTTGGTTCATACAATTTGTATGCTCCAGCTTGAGGGGGAGTGTTAGAATTATTACTTATTGTATCATTAACCCTATGTATAGGGTGTTGAGTGTGGGAAACTATCTATGTATAGGATGTTGAGTGTGGGAAACTATCTACTGCCATATCTACTGCTGCATGTAATCATACCTAGTATCTTAGAGTAGTCTTTTCATATGTACTTGCTTCATTATAAATAGAAGAGGAGGAGAGTGGTACTGTTGTCCACTACTCATATATTTTAAAGTCTCAGTCTCAAGTATATTATAGCAAGTTGTGTATTTTCTGTAGAAGAAAAAGATTATTATATTCTTGTAGATCAGTATAGTTAAGGTTTTGTGGTTATGGTTTCATTTGTCTTACAGTTCGTTTGGTAAATGTTTTCTTGTAGGCTTGAGTTTATGGCTGGAGAGAAGGTGGTTTTCTTTTATCAGGTGCTGACATATTTTGTTTCTGTTTATAATTGCTTTCAGTTTTTTTGGTCTCAATATTACACTTTTTGCCTGTCTGCTACTTTTTCTTAATTCCGCTCATATTTCTGGTCTCAAAATGAGTAATTTTGTCACAATTCTAATTATATGCGTAAATTATCAGTGGGCTGTTCAAATTTCTCTGAATTGATTACACTGATGACTGAACTACTAAAGTAAATTTGAGTGGTAATTTAGTTTTCTTTAGTTGGACAGAAACTTTTTGTTGGGTTGCTCATTATGGGATTGTGTAGAAATAAGGAGCTGATCTTATAATCAGAAATATTATTATAATTATAGGAATAAGGTCTTTCTGATCCTAAATAATTAGGAATATATATTATTCAGAAAATATTTATTTACTTTCGTATTATATCTTTGCTATTAGACGATATAAAATCTCCCCTATTTCTTGTATTGATTTTTTTTTTCTCAGTATAAAAAAAGCATCCGTGCAGTCTTAGAAACACACGGTTTCTATTCACTGTTTTTCTCTTTCCTAGATTTTAACATCTTTACATTTTAAGATGTTTCAGATGACTAACCATTGCAATTGCTAATCTATTATTTGCCTCATCTTCTGTTTATTCTATTCACTTAACTTTAAGAGGCCATACCATTGAGGATTTTTAGTTTACTCTCAAACATCCGTGTTTCATGCAAGCCTGACAGTTTTATATATTGCAGGTGAACAAGGCCATTGTAGGTGCTCATGGCATAGACATGCAGTTTGCTGGAATAAAATTCCTTGAATCATTGGTATTAGATTTTTTACGATTAAGAAATTTTACCCATTTCTTCTTATTGCTTTGGCTTTAAACGTGTTGTTTTAGTTTTTTTATTTCATTCAATATCTATAGCTATCAGAATTTTCTCCATCTACTTCAAGTGCTATGGGCCTTCCAAGGGAATTTCATGAGCAGTGTAGGAGGTCACTTGAACGGGAGTACCTGAAGGTCTTTCTGATTTTTAATATGTATTTTCAGTTTTTTTTTTCCAAGTTAATTGATTTTCATTAGAATTAGCATAGCTTCCTGAATTGTTATCCCCTCTTTTATATTATAGACATTCTACCTTTGGGCACAAGAAGCGGCTTTAAGTGTCACAAACCGGATTATTGAATCTGACTCTGCTGTACCCGAGGTTAAAGTTTGCACTGCTGCACTGGATCTCATGCTTCAAATCCTGAATTGGGATTTTCGTAGCAATACCAGTGACACAAAACTAAATGTAAATGTCTTCTCTGCTGGAGTTAGACAGGATGGAGATTCTCTTAAAAAGTCTGAATATCACGTAGTGCAGGTAATGAGTTGGTTTGCTTACTTAACAATGCACATGAATTTGATAGAACTAAACGTAACACACTACATATTGGTCACCATTGCACATTAAGCAAGAAACATCATGATTAGGTCATAACTAGAAATTTAGACTGTAATCTCCCTTCAATTGGCCTTCATTATGTTTTTCATGCTAATATGCAGCCTGGTTCTGAATGGCGAGACGTGTTAGTTTTAAGTGGTCATGTTGGATGGCTTTTGAGTTTATATGCAGCATTGAGGCTGAAATTTTCACGCGAAGGATACTGGATGGACTGCCCTGTTGCAGTCTCTGCTCGAAAGCTAGTTGTACAATTTTGTTCTTTAACAGGACCTGTATTTCTTTCTGGTATAAGTATTACTTGTCTTCCCTTTTGCGTATTGCATTTTCATTTTATTAATTACAATCTTCAAGTTGATAAGTATTCTACCTTTATTAGGAGGGATTTGACAGAGATGTCTTCTGAGAAGCATGGAATGAGACTATAGTGATAATGATTTTTGAAGCCCATGTTGCTTTAAAATTTTTAAACTCTTCATTACAACCTTTGCAGTTCTTGCTTCAATATAAAAAATTTCAAACTGCTACTCGCACAGTTGTGCTGCTGGATTTTACTGGATTACTAGTTATTGATGAAAGGATCCTGATCAGTCTTAAACCTCAGGGACATGTTTACCTGTGTAACCATTACAACCCCTGTCCCCTAAAATATATAAGTTTTGGAAATCCTTTATTTGAATTTCTTTGACATTATTTGTTCCGTGATTTAGATGATAGAAAAATGCACGAGCAACATCTGCTGCAGCTCCTATCTGGGATAATAGAGTGGGTAGATCCTCCTGATGCTGTTTCAAAAGCTATTGAAAATGGGAAAAGTGACAGGTTTGGAGAATATTCATCTGCATAATGCACGTTCAAATTCAGTTACCTACCTACACATACCCATCCGATCAGTTTTTACAATATGTATTAACCCTGAACTTGATGTTGGTTTCATTCAGTGAGATGCTTGATGGCTGTCGAGCATTATTGGCCATTGCAAATGTAACAACTCCCCATGATTTTGACGGTTTGCTAAAATCTATGAGGTCATAGTTAGCATAATTTGATAGTGTAGGTCTTTCTCGGTGTTGATCATAATGACAGTTGAAATAAACTGACAAGGGTAAACATTTTGTTTTGATACTTTAGGCCTATGGGTACTCTTACCTTTTTGTCAATGTTGATGTCTGAAGTTATTAAAGTCCTCATGACTAGTAACACAGAAGAGGAGACTTGGAGCTGGGAAGCACGTGATGTTTTATTGGATACTTGGACTGCCATTCTAACGGTATTCATTTGAATGACTTGTTTGCAACATTTTCCTTGTTTCATCTAATTTTAATAACATTTTTTCAATGAAAATAGAAGTATGGAAACTTGTTTAGTTCTGGCATTATTTATTTTTTTTCATAAAATTCACGTAGTTGTAGGTGACATTATGTAACCTTGACATCCCAGCCAGGCTAGCCCCCCCAAGGCCCATTAATCATATGCTAGTTCTAGTGATTACACTGAACTATATTTATTTCTCTTTCCAGCCAATAAACACAATCAATGTGAATGCTTTGCTTCCACCTGATGGGATAACAGCTGCTGCTAATCTCTTCAGTTTCATTGTAGAGTGCGAGCTACGATGTAAAACCTCTATGAAAATTTCTACAATGTTGTCCTTTTCTTCATACAATTGTATTACTTTCTTTTTCTGCATTTACTATCTTATGATAATGTGACTTTCCTTTTTTATTTAGTGGCTTCTGCAACAGCATTTAATGATGAGGGCGATTCAGACTATCTTCATGCTTCTGTATCAGGTATGAAACCAAGATTATAAAACATTGCACATGTTATTATTATGTTGTAATTTATGTTCTTGTTGATATTTGTCTTTTCTGTTGCTGGATTCTTTAAGCTGTTATACTACTGAACATAGAACACAGACTGCATACAAAACAGATGTTGACATGAGACAGACAGAATCCTGTTTTATAATATCAGTGATTGGTTGAAAACTCCATTTAGTGCTGCAAATGGGAAGTTGTTGCCTTGAAAATGTAAACTCAAAATGTGGTAAAATTGCATGGTCATTGATGCCTTGTTGAAATACAAATGCCACATTAGCAGGATAGAACGAAGTTAAATAATATGTAATAGGGTAATGATCCAAAGTGATAAGACACTTGTACATCCAAGTCACTCAAGTTGAAAGTTTACTAACTCTCACTTACGGACAAGGGCACTCTCATAATTCTAATATAGTACCAAAGCCTATAAATCTAAGGAAGACTTGTAGCCCAAATAAGAAAAAGAGGCCGATAACAAATTGAAATACTCAACAAGAAGGAAGCTTAGTAATGGTGGAAGGCAGACAGACATGTGGCTTCTAAAACTTAAGAAATGAATCCCAAGTCCAGGCGATAAAGGAAAGTAAGACCTGCGACGGCCTTTGAGATGCGGAAACATGAAGTACAATCCAAAGCTGGGAATTGAAGACAAGTTAGAATTGGACCAAGGTAGTTGGAGGCAAGGGCGTTTGGGAGAACATGCCATACATTGGTATTTGGTGGGTTTGAAATAAGTTAAAGAGTATTTTAAGTAAAAGGCCATGAGTTTGAAGTGCCACCATATTTTTAGGACATAATGGCCACTCAAGCTAAAAATTATAATTCACTCTTGGGCAATGACAACGCATAAATTGTAAAATGCCTTTAGTGGTAGCCTCTTCCTTGATAATTAAATCACTTTTTTATTATTAACAGATTGAAACTAATATTTGAAATGGAATGGATAGGGACCTAGTGTGGGGGGCATCAATATTACACAAATTACTTAACAACTAAAATACAATATTGCAATTGGAAATGAAATATAGTTTGTGCTAGATATATGAGTTGATTATGTTAGAGATATGATTTGATTACATTAAATAAGGAGATATGATGTATTTCTTAGGGAACTATCTTATCAAATATTTTCCCTATTAGATATTAATTTTGTTCCTTATTATTGTATCTCTTGTTCACTATAAATAATAATACTTGTGTGTACCCAACACACAAATTTCGTTGTATTCCTTCTTGGTTTCTCTCTTCTCAACGTGGTACTAGAGGACTACCATTCTTTTGTGACATGTTTTGAGATCGATCCTTTCAAGTCATTGTATTATTTTTTATAGCATATTAGTATTAGTTAGAATTAAGTGGAACAAAGTCTTTTTTAGATTTATTTGAACTATTAACTTAAAAGGGGCTGCAATAGTTTTCCACGGTTCAATTTCATTGATTTTGTTTAAGGCCGATGGTTTCCTTCAAGAACACATCCAGTTCTTGTTTGAAAATATCCTCTACAATAACAAAGTATTATGATTTTTCATCACCAGAAATCAATCCGATATCATAATTGGGCTTGACGAATTTCCTTTTTGTTTTTAAATTGTAATGTTTTTGCAGCCATGGATGAAAGGTTAAGCTGCTATGCGCTTATTGCAAGAGCTTCTATTGATGTTACTATTCCTTTGCTCCTAAGAGTATTTTCCGAGCGGGTGGCACGCCTTAATCAGGTTGGTTTTATATTTGTGGAATGGTATCAAGATGCACTTTATTGACTAGTGGAAACACATGTATTCACTTTTTCTCACAATAATAACAAAATATATAACTAAAAAAGTAATTATTAAAATAAAAAGTGATTATTAAATTTATATTACAATTATAAAAGTGTGTAAAAAAAAGTTGTTTTATTAATTTTTTTTTATAATTGTATAATAAGATTAGATGTAGCTTTTCTTTATGATAAGTATTACTTATAGTGGGTAGTCTTTTATAAATTAATAAAATGTTATATTTATAAGGGTCAAAATGGTAAAAAATTGAGTCACAAAAAAGGTAGTTTTAAAAAAAATAGCCTTCTTTATGTATGGTTATAGATTACAAATTTTTGGGACTCTCAAAATGATGTGGGTCACCCTCTATTTATCGGATATCACACAATTTTGAAAATCTCAGTAGAATGGTCTGATGGTAAAGATTGTTTTAGAGAATGGGTTTAGATTTCTCTCTATCTTTTTTATGGGGATGAACTTTTTTTCATGAGTATTTTAGATCTGTTGGCTATTAGTTTATTTTCTACCCCATCCCCTGTTTCTGAATATTATTAATTGTTTTGACTGCAAAGATTGATATCAGTTATTGTTGATACTGCAAAAAGTTGATATTTGTTATTAACAACATAAAGAATAAAATGAACAATTGTTCAGAATCCAAGAATTTAGATGTAAGCCACGGGGCTGGAGAGCCGAGACAGGATTTCTTTTTTGTTTCATTTAGAAGAATGTTCGTTACACCCTTTTACAGGAGGTGGATAAAGCAATGTAAAAATAATGGATGTGTTTGATAGTCTAAGGAAGAGATTCTATAAAGAAATGTTCTTTAGAGAGAAAGGAGTTGGGAGAAAATCTCCAGGAAAATAAAATTCAGTATTCTTGTTATGTATATCAGCTATATAACTGAGTATAGATTCTACTAGAATATTAATTGATTTAAAATATTCTAAAATATAATGAACACTAACATGTAAAGGAAAACGTGTATGTTGGGAGGTGCCACACTGCTGTTGCAATTAACTTCTCCATAACATTTTGGGGAGAAAAATAAGAAGAAAAAGTGAAATTGGTTTTTTTATAAGTTAAAATAAGCTTATGCATTAACTAATATTGTAGAAGTTCTTTCATATAGTTTCTCTGAATTCTAATTTTTAACTTTTTCATAAACTACTTTTAGATTATGCAGAAAATCATTCTATCCCAGAATTGCTTATAGAGAAGTTTGTCCAAACAGATCCTATGTACTCTATCATCAGATAAGAAATCCAGGAAAGTAATTAAGGAGCTCTCTTGGAGAATTTGAAACAAATAAAAGAGAGGGAAAAACTGAACAAGAACAGAATATTTTTTATTAATTGATTTCACACTTGAATATTATGTACAAGAGGTATTTATAGACATAGATTGTTTCATGCTGTTATAAACTAACAGCTGTAAAATGAAAAAGAACACATACAATGAAAGAAACCTATAGCTGTACACGTTTGACTATTTATACAAGTTGACTACAATATATACACTAACAAGCTCTCTGCGCAGAACTATTAGTTTATTTCATTTTTATTAAAAGCCCAATGCCCATAGCAATAAACCTGGAACTGCTTTGAATATCTTTACGTTTATTTTCACCCCTACTCTGTTGCAGTAAACAAAAATCATATAACATCTGCAGTAACCCGCTACATTCTAAGCATTATGGGGAAGATATGGTCTAGTGCTCTAGTAACTATTATAAGCAAGCAATTTACTTACAATAGCAGTGTTCATTGCCCCTAGATTGTTGCTATTAGAATGTTAGATTCTGTTCACATGTTGCTGCCTAATTGATAAATCAACCTTTCTTGGATGCCCTCACAAGGAAAAGGTTCACTGTTGGTTTACACCCATTAAGATACAATGCAACTTTTAACATCAAAACCACCGTTAATTTAGCATTTTGTCATTTATATCACCACCCATGTAATCACATGGATCTAGGGTTATCTAAACACAAGAATAATGTTTTGTAAATACCTTGTGGGTGTTCATTATCTCACACCAACTATAAGTGGCAAAATCAGAGTTTAGGTGTATAAAAAGATGGTGGGATTAGTTGCAATCAAATTATGGAAAATTGTGAAGCAAATGTCTTCTAAACTTGACTACAGTTTTTGTTGCAATCAAGTTGGAAACTGGTTAAAATGACAATAAGTTTTTTATGAGTTTGATTGTTCATTTTGGTTATATTTTAAAAAATAAAAAACTTTTTATATCAATAAATACGAATTGGATATCTCAATATATATAATAAAATAGTTTCTCCTTTGAACAAATGCTTCATAATTCTTAGTGATAGTGTAGAAATGTTGCGTTAAAATAAAACAAATTGAAATATGGAAAAGCTAAAGTTTTATAAGAGAAAACTTCATAATACAGACACTGGCTTCAGTATGTGTATTTTTATATATTTGTTGAATACTTGTGATTTTGTTTTGTCCCCTAAATAATAAATATTTTTGTAAGTTATGTGAATGATTTCCATAGCTCAAGTTATTTACTTAATTTGTAGGGCAGGGGCATCATCGACTTGACTGAAACATTGGAAGAACTTTATTCATTGTTGCTTATTATTGGTCATGTAATTGCAGATGAAGGGGAGGGGGAACTACCATTGGTATGTGCTTTGAATTTTGTCCGTGTTTGATTCATTTAGAACTGGTTGTTCGTTCTGCACATATTTTTGTTTTAATAGAGAAAATACTCTATTTGGAAAGATGGCTTAGGCAGGGGGTGGGGGGTTGGGAGGTGGACAACATTTACCGTAAACAATTTGCAACTTTGATACACAAGAATTTTTTTTTGGGTATTTCTTTTATATTTCCATTTCCTGTGTATCAAATTGGCAAATATTGCAAATCTCGTGGGATAATATAGAGAAAAGTCTGTTAAGAAAAACGGGGTTTTTAGGGGGAAGGGACAGGATTTACCAGAAATAATTGCCATTTTTATGCACAGAAAAAATAACTGTATTTCTTTAATATTTCATTGTTTAACTTTTATTATTCGTTCTGGCAATGTTGACTAGGGTTGTTCATTGGATCCAATTACCCGATGACACAGCCCGACCCAATGCAACCCAATTAAATTGGGTTGGGTTTCAATTATGATTTGGTCCAACCCAAACTAACCCACTCTTATACAGTTTGGGTCATGGGTTTTGTATGGGCAATGCAAAACTCAACCTGATACTCACTCTTATTCTTGTGGTATGAACAAATTGTGTTATGTTTTTTTTTTTTATGTTTTAAATTAGTTTGGACAAGTTTGTTGTGACTTGACTTATTGCTTTACTTGAAGTCTAGGGTTAGATTTTGTAAAGATTGTATTATTTTTAATTAGGTTGATGCTTGAAAACTACCACTTTAAACAAAAAATATAAAGTTTTTCTAAATTTTGATACGATTGATTCAATCCAATCCAACTCACTCAAGATTGAGTTGGGTTAAATTGGGTTTAACATAAAAATGCAGAAACCCAATCCAACCCGATACTATTTTGGTGTTGGGTAATGGTTTGGTCAAATCCTACCCAACCCGATCCATGAACACCCCTAATGTTGACTATAATGTGCAATGTTGATTTAAGGTTATGTCATTTGTGATATTTAGGTTCCTAATACGATACAAACCCAGTTTGTTGTTGATGTCGTTGAAGCAGATAGTCATCCTGTTATTTTACTTTCCAGGTATATTATTTTCTTCTGCTTTTCTTACTTGGAATTTTGATGTTTGAGTTCTTTGAAAGGAATCTTAGCAAATTATGTTTAGTGAACTTCGTTCAGATATTGGAACTTGGTTTTTCCTAGGCTATGTTAAAATTCTTGATTTTTTTTAATAAATTGGTAGTGCTAATGTATTAGTTCTTTTGTATAAATTTATAGAAAATTCATAAATTCACATGTTGAAGTTTAATTATCTTGCTTATTGAATACTGAATTTGAGGAAATTTGGTAGTGCTTCTTGAATACTGAAAAGTATGCAGGTGGCAATGCGGGCCAGCTCGGCCCGCAAAAGGCCCGCCGTACCCCGCACACTTTATGCGGACTGCAAACACTTGCACCCCCCCCCCCCCCCCCCCCCCCACCCCCTCTCCCCCTCGCCCCCCGCCCCCCCCGCCTTTTTTTTTTTTTTTTCTTTTATTTATTTTTCTTTATAAATTATTAAAATATATTAAT
>Ga0099822_1012598_pt1 | contig 10082 bp, 4 predicted proteins | sample CowpeawhiteBW_FD_76839 | JGI IMG/M metagenome (GOLD analysis project Ga0099822, IMG submission 76839) | Root nodule microbial communities of legume samples collected from California USA - Cow pea white BW | ecosystem: Host-associated > Plants > Roots > Nodule | place: USA: California | collected... | reverse complement strand
TTAAAAAATAAAATTGAAAAATAATTTAAATTAAAATAATAAAATTTTAAATTTTTAAAAAATAAATATATATATATATATATATATATATATTTTTTTTTTCTATTTTTAGTTAAATTTAAATTATTTTTTAATTTTATTTATTTGATTGATATTATTACAATTATTTTATTTATATATTTCATGTGTATAGTATTTAATATTTTGTTTTTTTTATTTAAAATTTAATATTATTTTAATTTTACTTATTTTTCATATTTATATTTTTTTCAGTATATTAAATAATATATATATATATATAGATATTAATATTTTCAAAAAAATATATATTAGAAAATATAAAAACATAAAAAAATAAATAAAATAATAAACTAAAAAAATTATTAAAAGTTAAAAAATATAAATTTTAAAAAGAATTAAAAATATTCAAAATAAAATTTGTTTTATGACTTACGAAAGTCAACTTTCGAATTTTTTTGACTTCCGGAAATATTTTTTGACTTCCGGAAGTCGACTTTCGGGAATATTTTTTGACTTCCGAAAGTTGACTTTCGGTGATAATTTTTGACTTCCGGTGATATATTTTGACTTTCGGAAGTTATATATTCTGACTTCCGGAAGTTGACATAATTTTGGGGGTGTGGTGTAAGCGGGTTTCCTTAAATGGTCAAAGGGTTTTTTGGGAATTTAAAGAAAGTTTGGAGGTGTAGAAGAAATTTTGGAGGTGCAGGAAGAAAGACCCCATGATTTTATGTAATTTATATAGATCAACAGTGCAAATGTAAAACAAAAACATGTTATTTTTTGAATTTTATTAAGATAAACTTTTATGTACTTCTAAGTGAATTTTTTCAATACATATATACTACAGCAATAATATTAATAATAAATGTTTTTGTCCAATATTTTTTAGATGTTTAAAATCCATCTTAAAAATGAATCTAAAAAAGTTTTTATTTACTCGTAACATAAATAAAATATATTAAATTATGAAATACCAAAAAAAAAAATTAAACTGTACATTTTTTTCATCTATATAAAATTTTACATACATAATCTGAATAATAAAAACGTGAAATTTAACAATTGAGTAAAATGTATTTTTATTTTACAGAAAGTTGTTGAATATAACGTCCCAAAAAGTGGATAACCTAAAATTAATAATACGTCGCATACACAAATATTCAGAGAATACAGAGTTTGGGGTATGGAGGTATAAAGTACACCAAACATATCCATAACCAATAAAAAGAGGCCCACATGGCCTAAAACAAGTACAATGGTTCAAAAGTAGCACAAAGTCTTATCCAAAACAAGAGAAAATTAAACTACTAAAACTCCATCAGTTGTGGGCTCCATACTGAGCCCGATATTCGTCCATGACCATCAAGTTGTGGCATCCCTATTATCATTACCATTGCCAGGGGTCTCACATTTGCTCACATCAATAAAAATTTATGATCATCGCAAAGGAGAAAGACCACACACAAACATACAAGCAAGTAGAAGGGTAAGCTAGTGAAAGAGATTTTTATATCATAACACTCAACATGCACCTTTCAAAATCAAGCATAAATAGCAAACATCCACACATGAGATACCAAACCAATTAAGACTCTTAGACTTGACCATCCGGATACGTACAATGAGACACCACCACGAGACCGTGGAATTATGTCCTAGCAGTGAGGCACCACCACGAGGCCTTCGTGGAATTACGTCCGTACATGAGGCACCACCACGAGGCCTTCATGGAATTACGTCCTGGCCTTGAGGCACAATCACAATACCCTTCTGGAATTACGTCCTTATGTTGAGGCACCACCATGAACTCTCACTAGGAGGGTCCATGGGATTACGTCCATTAGATGAGGCACCACCATGAGCACTCACTATGAAAGTCATGGGATTACGTCCTACCCATACCTTATCCATGTTTCACCAACCACTCATAGAGTTCTCATGCACATCAATCTCATGCCAATATATATATACCAAACTAACCACACATATATCACACCAAGCTCATGCCAAACACATCAACTTCCAGCCCCAATATAACATATAGAGTATATATAGCATCATAACTTGAACTATTTAAAGCACACATCAACCAATCATGTGAAGCATACATATATACACTCAACTCTGCTAATCTCGCTCAAGCTAAAGAGCTCTCGCTCAGGTGAGAGGAACCTCTCGTTGAAGCTACCTGCTCTCGCCTGGGCGAGACTGCAATAGAGGGCACATCGAGGTCTCGCTCAAGCTAGCCCAACTCGCTCAGTCGAGACTACTCTCACTCAGGCGAGTGGCCTTCGCTTAAGCGAGCCCGTGAGGGGGTGAGGTACTACTGTTCTCGCTCAGGCGAGAGCTCCTCGCTTAAGCGAGAACTTTCATTTTTAGGGACCAACCCGCTGGCCTGGGCGAGTTTAGCGAAACTCACTACCCTCGCTCGTGCAGAACCAGATTCAAATCATCATAACAGTACAAGCAACATGTTATCACACAATAAATAGTATACTACGTCTGAAATTGATTCATTCCTAAAATTGATTCTCAGTTTTGGACACGTAAAAGTGCATTATCCGAGTTTCATTCTTGTTAACTTCATATTTTCTATCATTTGGGGGTTTATATACTTGACTCTGCTCAAAGGAATATATTTTAGTAAATTACCTCTACCAAAAATTTTAGTAAATTTTGGAAAACGTTGGATATGTTTGTTACAATCTTTTAATTTTCTTTTAAAACTAATATATTGTATTTCCCTTCTACACACAATCATTTAACTACGAACGACTTATTTTAAATCTTTAGTTGTGTTTGATTGTTGTGTTATGCAGAATGTTTGACACCTGATTCTAATTATCTGTATTTTCAATTTTCTTGTTAAACATTTGTTTATGTATGTTGATTACATTTTCTAAGAGGTAAGGAGAAGTTCATTCTATAAAGTTGTGTGATTTTTCCGAGTAGCTTTAGATATATTCATTTCTTCTCATTGCATAAGGTATTATTCAAGATGTTGAGTTCTTCTAAAAATAACTGGAGACTAGACTAGTGTTGTTGGTTGTAAGTCATTTGAAATAATTGATAGATGAATATAAGGTTGAGAATGATCCCCACAACAGTTTCAAGTGTGAAAATGAAATATTAATGGTTAATTTTGCAAGATTTAGGAAGCAATTTGTCCAAATTTTCCTCTATAGGATAGAAAAGTCCAAAATACTTCAAGCTCAACTTCTGAATTTGTATGATGCAAAACAGTGTTGTATGTAAGGTTGCAACTTTATCACAACACCTTATCACTTATCTTAAAGTAAACTAAGGATAAAAGATCTAAATTTTGAAATTCAATCTATAACAATCTAAATTTATATTATTTTAATTTTATTTAAGTGAATTTATTTTAAATTCGAATTTATATATTTAGATTTTAAATTCAATCTACTTAATTAGATTTGGATTTGATTTAGATTGGATATTTTTTTGGCTTTTGAAAATCTAGAATAAATGTGCGTCTAAGTCAAGCCATGACGAATGTAAGACCCGAGGAATTTATCTAATTAAATAAATAATTATTTAATAAATGCGGGTAGTGAAAACCTTTATAGCATTTAATGCTAATCTTTATGATGTGGAATCTCAAATGGTTAAATGGTTGAGAGTACTTGATTGTGTTGAAAGAACTTGGGTTCGAGTCCTATGTATGCCAATTGTGTATTATTTTATCCTAGATTTATAGGAATTATCAGGAAACCCTAGATGTTAGAGGAGGCAGCCAAGGGGACTGGAAAACCATCTCATAAGGGTTTTGAATGGCAATTAAAACAATTTTTATGGTATTTTCGTTTTCTTTCCATTAACCATAATTAAGGCTTAGTTAAGAGGCATATTAAGGGGGAGAGTGTGTTTTTGGAGTCTACCATTGGTGAGTATTGTAAGGAGAGAAAATTCAGAGTAACAACTAAGTTTATGAGTGAGAGGAAGAGCTCAACTGTGGAAGAGCAAAGGAGGCCAGTGTTGATCAAGGGGGAAAGATTGCCAAGTTTAGGGGAGCTAGACTCTGTAAATTTAATTTGTGTTATTCTTTTGCATGATAGTATGTATGTTTGGATGTTTCAGTGTTGCTTAACACGTGTAATTGCGTGTTTCTGGAATTTTTCCAAAAATTGCCTAGCAGGCCTTCAGAGCCGCCAAGCGACTCATTTGATTGTACTGAGTTTTTGGGATTTTCTCAGAAATCGTCTGGCGACAAGAACAGGCTGCCAGGCGACACAACTTTTCTCACCCAATTTCTGGGCTTCTACCGACTCGAGCAAAATTGACTCGACTTTGGCATTTTGGAGGTTCTAGGTTAATTCTGATCGGAGAAGAGGAGGGTTTTATTTATGGGTAGATTGTTGGATGCTAGGAATTGATGAATTACGGTATCAATTAAATTTGATTGGAGAAAATTGTATGAACGTTCTTATAGGGTTTGGAAATTGAGGATTTTATGTTACTAGATTAATTGATGTATGAATTTCAGGAAGAATTGCTATGTTCGAATTAAATTGATAGTTAGAGCCTTTGGATGTACATAGTGGCGGATCTTCGACCAATATTTTGGAGGTGCCAAAATTTTGGTTGAATTACTTTTTTTATCCATTTTTTATTCCAAAAATGTCAAGTTGGTCATCTAGGGTATTTTAGTCTCAATTTGGTCCTGATATTTTAAAAATTGATGCAATTTGATCTTTTTCGTTAGATTTTTTGAAGCAGAGCAAAAAAATTTCATCAAAATTGACATGAAGATCATGTTAATTACACCAACAAAAAAAACCATCCTTATTCACAACTTTATTTTTGATGAAAAACATTGATTCGATTCAAGAAATTAACAAAAAAAGAACAAAAATGCATCATTTTTTAAAAAATCGGGACCAAACTAAGACTAGAAAAACTAGAAGACAAACTTAATATTTTTGAACAAAAACAAGAATCAAAAGAATAATTTCAAAATTTTTATATAAACTAGTAAAAACATGTATTTACTACTTTTATAATAATAAAATTATAATTATGTTATTATTATAATTATAAAATTAAATATAAATATTTTTTATAATTTTACTATAATTAATTTTTATTTATAATGATTAAATTTAAAACAATAATCAAATAAAAAATAGTTAAATTAAACAAATAATCATTTAAAAGATAATATTAATAAAATAACTATTTTTATTTAAAAAATATTTAAAAGGTAAAATTAAAAAATTAAAAAATAAATATGGACAACAAAAGGAAAATATTTTTTCTTATTTATATATATATATATATATATATATATATAAATTTATTAAACTATCAAATATATAAAATATATTAAAAATATTAAATGTTTAGAAAATATATCAAAAATTATATATTAAATATATAAATGTAAAAAAAATGGGAGGCCATGGCCCCCCTTAGTCTCTCTTAAGGTCTGCCAATGGATGTACGATTGCATGACTAGATTGGGGAAGGAGGCAGAAGGAGAAGTTTTGGAATTTTTAAGGGTTCTATTGCAGGTGCATAAGAATCTGGGTTTCCTAGAAACTGATGTGCCGCCTGGCAGGACAAAATCTACCGCCAGGCGACGGTGTAGATCACAAGGACAAGTTTTGTTTTTGGGCGTGATGGGATTGGGTCAGATTTTGTGGTAACTTGTGGATAAATAGTTATGAAAATTGGGGAAAAGACAGTTCATGAATATATTGGGTGTTAGAGAAAAAAGCAAGATTAAAGAATGGATTAGGGGTTGGAGACTTGGGTGTAATGGGTATTATAGCTAGTGTGTGGTGAGTTATAAAAAGTTGTAGTGATTAGTCTGAGTTAATCATAGGCAATGGGTTTTTGTTCTCAGTTTTAAATTATAAGGAAGTTGATCTTAATTGAGAATAAATGAGCATATGGCATGTTAAAAGAATAATGCAATGTGATAGAACAAATTTGGAGAAAAGGGATGTGTTGTTTAGGACCATAACAAAAAAAAGGTACAATTAGGGGACTATGGTATGAGTTTTATGCAGTGGGTGCATCTAATTAAATTTAGGCATTTAAATGGTCTAAGTAAGTGGAATTTGTAACGTCCCTACTGGAAATTACTAAATTAAAATAATTAAATAAGAAATTAAAATCAAACGACATAATTTTATTATTCACAAACGCATGAAAATTTAAAACATTATTCAGCGCGCCATAATTTTAAACAAAACCACAGTAATAACATTATTCCAAGTTCCAAGATCCGAAGAAATAGTCAAAAAAACAAAATAAAATCCCTAGCTCAAAGTTCCCCAAGCTAGCCCTCTCAATGTCACTATGCATCCACAACATCACTTGGAATATCATCTGCTCCCGTGTGACAAGTCACACGATCATCACCAAACACAAACATAAAGGGTGAGCTTATAAAAAATTAACACATAAGTTAATATAAATCAAAACACACCCCCACTGTTTTATTCTAGTTAATTTTAGCCAAGACCTTAATGCCCCAAGACTTTTCAACCTTCAATTCACACAAACACAAGTCATCTCACACAAACAAGTCTCAACCACTTGAGCTAGTACTTTTCCACATCATAGCAATCTACATTAAATTCCATAAAGGCTCCTATTATCCGCATTTATTAAATAATTATTTATTTAATTATTTAAATTTCTCGAGTCTTACAGAATTAGAGATATAAATCCATGTAAATATGGGTGAGATGAACTCCAACTTTTGGAAAGAGGTTTGGTGTGTCACTATGAGCTGAGTATCTTGTAGTGGTACTGAGAGGAATTGGAGTTTTGTTACATTGGGAAAATAATCAGTAAGCTCATTGTATTGGTCTAACGCCTAACGGTAAGATTGTAACTGTGAGGTGATAGCTACAATTTTAGGGTGCTGCTATGACGGGTGGTGTCTAGTAGTGAGGGTCGTTCCGCCAGGCGATACCTGCAGAGATAGTAAGTGGTAAGGCGTTTGGCGCTTGGCGACTGGCGACTGATAGGTGCCGCCAAGGGGTCTACAGTTGGCTTTTGCTTGGCGGCTCTATAGTAGTGCCAGACGATATTACAAGGGCATAATGTTTGTATGCGTTGAATGTGCGTGGTCTACAAGGCTTTGGGTGATACCTTAAAGACGGACTTGCTAGAGCATTCCTTGAGTTGTGGCTCGGTATGATATCCCTTAAGTTGTGGCTCAGGATAAAGGGTAAACATGTGGCATTCCTTGAGTTGTGGCTCGAAATGATATCTTTTGAGTTATGGCTCAAGATGGCGGATGAACACGAGCATTCCTTGAGTTGTGGCTTGGATTGACAAATGTTACTGATGTGAGTGTGCGAGTTGTGGCTCATACAGAGGGTCTCCACTAGATTGAGCAATCACAGGTTATGGCCAGTGATGTGCTAATCTTATGTCGAGAGTACAAACTATGATTTGTATTGGGAACTCCATATGGCGTTACAGAGTGTGGTCCGTAGCATGTTTTTCCACACGTGTTCTACAAGTTGTGGCTTGTAGGTGGTGCCAACAAAGAGTATCTTGAGGTTATCATCTAAAGAGGTAGAACGCAGATAACATGGTGGTGGCCATGTGGTGTAGAGTTAGAGGATAGAGTTCCTCTAATGAGTGTGTGCATATACTTGTATTGTATGAATACATGTTTATATTGTTAGCTCGCCCTATTTGCTTATGTTTGGCGATGATCGTGTAATTCGTTACACGATAGCAGATGATGTTGCAGGTGACTCTGGTGAGGCCTAGATCGGAGCGGGGTAGCCTGGGGATTTTATGTTTCAGCTTATTGTCATTATTTTTGTAAGTCGGTTTTAAAATCAGTTTTGAAATTGTAAAACTTGGAGCTTAATTTACGATTATGGTTATTATGACGTTTGATGTATGGTTTTAATTTTCCCGCATTTGGGGAAATGACATTATAATAAATGAGGTTTTGTTTTTATTTCCTGTTTTATTTATTAAAATTAGTTATATCTAACTAGGATGTTACAACCTACGTAGATTTGAGTCTATCCAGGTTGAAGCTCGAACCGAATCAACAAACAAAAGAAAAGAGCTGAGTTCACCAGGATTAAAGGGTTAAGTTGAGTCGGCCTATGCTAAATGTTAAGATGAGTCTATTAAAGGATAAGATATATGTAAGATAAATTTTAAAAGTTATAAAATAAAATTAAACACTCGGTCACTGTAAGCATCTCAACAAAATATCCTTTTTTGTACTATCCTTAAATCTATCTAATATTATAAGACTTATATAATTAAAAACAACAATTTATTAAAAAGAAACAAGAATAATAGATACTTTGAGATAAAAATGATATAATAATGAATTAGTAATAACTAAATTTATGTTGTTCAATAATAGAATTAGACCTTAAAATTGTGTTTGTGATTATAAAAGAACATTCCAACCTTGGAGCATATAATGGTTAATGGTGGTTTTTTAACTTAAAAAAAGAAAAAAGAAAATCTTGGAAAAATTTATCATTAGAAAATTCAACATGTAGAACATTTTTTCGAAAATGTTTCTTATATAAGAAATGTTTCCTTCAAGGTAAGAACACGAAATTTAAAATGAAATTAAACAGATTTCTAATCAAAAATGTATTTCAAACACAATTAAATAAAAATATAAAATATAAAAATATAACTTCTTAAAGGTTAAACTCTTGTCTATTGAATAAAATTAAATACACATTTCTTAAAATTAATATTAAACTATATAAATTATAAATCACTACAAGAAAATGGCTCATTAACAATTAATTTTAATGATTAAAAAATTGTTAGTCACAATAGTGATCCATTTATATATCAATTTACAAAATAAAAAAATATTAGTTAATGGAAAGGAGTTGATTGAAAAAATATAACGAAAAGTAAGACCAAATTGAAAACAATTTCAAAAGTAGGATCAAGGTGAAAAAAGTCGACCAAAACTAAGACCAAATGACTATTTAAGCCTAATTTCAATCTCCAACTTCAGTTTCGTTATTTAATTCAAATTCCACCACAAATCAACACTTATTATGTATTTAACTGTAAATTGCTAGCTTGTATCGGACATATGCATTTATGTGTCCATGTTTTAATATTCACTTATAATAGGTATAATTTATTTTAAAATTTTGGAAAAAATAAATTTAGCATCTAACATACACTATAAGAAAAAAAAACTGAATTTATCCATGGTCACACTCTCTGTTGATAATAATTAAAATTTGTTGATAAATCAAAATTACCGATGATTAAATTCATCAGTGAAATGTTCATAGATAAATTTTAATAATGGATAAAATAATTTTTTGGTAATTATTAAAGACCAGAATTCATTGGTAATCAATCATTGGTGATTAACGATGACCAAAATCTCTCGGTAAATATTTATTAATAATTTCTGATGGATTTTGATAATTCGGTAAAAAGTTCTCGGTATTAGGTTTTTTTTATTCTTCCTCCTCCTCTTTTTTTTTCTTTTTCTTTCTCTTCCTCCATCTTTATCAATATTGCCTTTGCCTTTGTCGTCATTGCCTCCACCTTTCTTGCTACCTTTGTTGTCTGCACAAACGTAGTAGTCCCCTTCTCCTCCTCTTCCTCTTCTTCTTCCCACTCCTCCCATTTCTTCTTTTCTTGCTCCTCCTCCTCCTCCTCCTTTTTCTTACCTACTTTGAATTAATTTATAACAAATATTTCTTTAAATTTGACAAAAAAAAATGGATGTCCATTTTAACAATGGAATTACTGACATATTTTAAAAAAATATAATTACCAACAAATTTTAAAAAATTTGATTTACGAACAAATTTAAAAAAAATCAATTGATGATGGATTTAAAAAAATCATTATTAAGATATTAACCAACAAATTAAAAAAAAAGCAGTATAAATGAATTTATTGAAAAATTTTAGAATGATATGGTCAAAGTTCATAATTGAAATTTCGACTTCCATATTATTGATGAAATTTACTTATGATATATATATATATATATATATATATATATATATATATATATATATATATATATAAAAAATTATATATAT
>Ga0099822_1012596_pt1 | contig 10083 bp, 4 predicted proteins | sample CowpeawhiteBW_FD_76839 | JGI IMG/M metagenome (GOLD analysis project Ga0099822, IMG submission 76839) | Root nodule microbial communities of legume samples collected from California USA - Cow pea white BW | ecosystem: Host-associated > Plants > Roots > Nodule | place: USA: California | collected... | reverse complement strand
TGCTTCTCTTCTCATCATCCTTTCAATAACATGGACTGCAACATTTGATGGAGTTGGTTTTCATCATAAAGGAACTCTTGTGCATTGGAATGCTCTCCCCACAGCTGTTAGCTTGTATGCCTTCTGTTATTGCGCACATCCTGTCTTTCCCACATTGTACAATTCCATGACAAACAAACATCACTTCACTAACGTAAGTACTTGTGTTTGATTTGAACAATAGTGGTTGGTTAATTTAATCCTATGTAATAATGAAGTTTATCTTTTATAACACTAGGTGTTACTTGGATGCTTTCTCTTAACCACTGCGGGTTATGCATACATGGCTATAATTGGTTATCTAATGTTTGGCGATGAGGTTGAATCACAAGTAACACTAAACCTGCCTCTGAACAAAGTTAGCTCAAAATTAGCAATATACACAACGTTGGTGAATCCCATATCCAAGTTTGCTTTGATGGCAACACCTATTACGAGTGCTTTAAAAGACTTGCTTCCAAGGAGGTACAAGAATAGGTTGACGAGCATCTTAGTTAGCACAGTGTTGGTAATGAGCACCACCATTGTTGCCCTTGCTGTTCCTTTTTTTGGGTCTCTCATGTCCCTGGTTGGAGCCTTTCTAAGTGTCACAGCTTCTATTCTGCTTCCATGCTTGTGCTACTTGAAGATTTCAGGCACTTACAGGAACTTTGGGTGTGAGATTGTAGCCGTAGTGATATTAATAATGGTAGCTTTAGCAATGGCGATATCTGGGACCTACACCTCTCTCAAGGAAATAGTACACCAATTGTAGTGGCTAACGTGAAAGTACTGTGAGGACTTTTACCAATCAAATACAAAACTGTGCATGAAGAACCATTCAGTTCATTAAATTGAAACACTAACTCCCATTAATAGAAAGACTTACGGTGTATGTAACGATAAAAGACTTTCACATGGTTATACACTCTTTTGAAACATTTTTCTTCACTTTCCATTATAAAAAATGATGTCAAATGAATGGAAGTGTTTAAATGTACCATTGTCCAATTATCGAGACATATTAGTGATAATGGCATGAAATGAATTTACCATTTGAGTATGATAGAGTTTTTAACTGCAAAAACAATGAAAAGTCCTCAAATAATGATCCCAGTGTATGTAAATAACAACGTGAGAGATTCTTTTTTGAAGTCCAAAAGCCATCTCCTCTTTAATACCATTGTTCATTTATCTAAATGAGATTTGTATTTCAGTGAATTCCAGAATTGGGTAATGATTATATTCAAAACGATTCTCTCTCGTTTTAATATAATTTATTATTTTCAAATGATATTTATTACAGAAAAAGATAAATAGCTCTATTTTTTTATTTGTTACAAGAGTTTAGATTTGATTTAAATGTATTGATAAACTTTTCTTTGTATTTTCTTTTTTCTGCATTGGGTTGGGATGAGTGCTAAAGAAAGGGACTAACAGAAGAAAATGACAAGAGCATCAAGGGTAATGTAAAAAAAGATACTGCATGAGATTATTTTAGATTACATGTTAATTTAATAATGTTTTGACTTGAGAGATATTTTGAATCTATGTAAAAGAGTAAATGATTGAGACCCAAATAAAGTTTAGTTTCTTTTTATCGAGAGAAAATTGTTTTTTGAGAATTTAAATAACATATTTATTATATATTTTCTATTATACTTTAAGTATATTGTGTTTGGTGGCAAGAGATTTCAATAAAATTGAAATTATATAATTATTTTAGTAAAGTAAAAAATTACTATATTTTTTTCTACAAAATATTAAAAAGACAAAAAAAAAAACTAAAAAAGAATAATTTTCTTACGATTCTTGCGTACATACACAAGTACTTAATACCGCATATGGGCGCATATTTATTGATATCACATGCTTATCTATTTTAGTCGCCAATAATTCCCATATGTTTATTCCACTTTTAATATTATTTCCCAACTATTCCCAATTTTAATAAGTGTGTGCAAACATAAGATTTTAGGTTTTCATGAGTATAAGAAAAATTGATAGTTTTTTTCGTAAAATAGGAATTTTCAAAGCGATAAACACACATGACAATTCGGAACTAAATTGAAAGATAAATTTAGAAATTTTAAAATTTATGGGGTGGCACTTGAAACTATGGACGTGCGGGAAGAAGCACGCTCTGTAAAAGTGGTTGCAATCCAATTTGTACTGAGAAAGCCCAATCAGAAGATGTAGAGGACCATTTCCTCATGAGATTACATCTAGGAAGATAAGTAAGCTACAAAGTACGATGACATTATCATGGCTTTTATTCACATTATTTCTTATTCTATGATGTGGTTTAACGTAGATTATTGATTAATATATTATTATTTTTTAAAAAAATTAATGACTCATACTAAATTATATTACGAAGTAAAAAAAATAAAATCAAAATATAACTTTCCGGCCGCAAAATAAAAAATTTATGTAACTAATTTGATTTTTTTTTAATGGAACTCCCTTGAGCTGAACAAGACTTGAAATGCAGAAAAATAAAGATAAAAAATGTGACGTTCTGTTTTTACAATATGCAGAAAAATGTATTTATACCAAGCTACCTAGAGTTTCAGTAAACCATTTTCAAGTGCAAGTTCAATCCATGGAGCAGATAATAAACAGGCGTCAAATCTGGGCAAGGATCATACCCCGCGAAGAACCTATGCATGGAGCCACCTAAGTCAACACAACTCTCCCCAGCCATCTTCTTCATTCCTCCATCTCTCATCACCCTCCTCACATTTGCTGCTTTCTCCCACATACCCACTTCAGCGTACATGTTAGCAACAATAACCAAATTCCCTCCCCTCCTTGGCTCCATCCTAAGTAACCTCTTCCTCACTCTTTCTCCAATCCCTGCATGGTCATGCACATCATGTACAGTGCATGCACTTAGCAATGTCCTCCACACAACCGGATCAGGCTCAATAGGCATCCTCTGTATAAACTCATAAGCTTCTTCGAGAAGGCCAGCGCGGCCAAATACATCGACCATGACTCCATAATGCATCATCAGGGGCTTGATCCCATGCACACATTCCATGTCATGAAAATATTGGTAACCCTCATCTACCATCCCAGCATGGCTACAAGCACAAAGAACCCCGAGATAGGTCACATAATTTGGACATATATCATGATTGTTATTGCTACTCATCATTGCAAACAGCGCAAGGGCTTCCTTAGCAAACCCGTGCTGAGCCAACCCCAATATCATTGCACTCCATGTCCACACATTCTTCTTTTCCATTCTCTCAAAAACAAACCTTGCATAGCCCAAAGCCCCAGACTTCCCGTACATGTCAACAAGAGCAGTACCCAATTGAACACTTAGAACCATCCCTCTCAAAACCAATTGAGAATGAGCCCATCTTCCCAAACTCAAGTACCCCAACTCAGCACAAACAGATAGTAACAACACCATGGAAGTCTCATCAGGCTCAAACCCACAACCCCACATCCTGAAAAAATACTCAATCCCCTCACCCAACCAAAGGCTCTCAACACACGCAGTGATAACCGAATTCCAAGAAACAACTGTTCTGTCAGGCATTTCATCAAACACCTTTCTTGCATCCACAATCCTCTTACAACACCCGTAAAAGTTAATCAAATTGTTACCAACGTACACGTCAGAGTCCAAACCACACTTAAAAGCGTCCGCATGAACCTGCTTCCCTTCACCAAGTGCAGAAGCCGCAGCACAAGACTTAATGAGGAAAGGGAAGGTGAGTTTGTTAGGCATGGCGCCACGTTCTCGCATTTTCCGAAATACCCAGAAAGCTTCAAGGGGGGAATCGCTCGCGGCATAGCCTCGGATGAGAATGTTCCACGAAATGGGTGATGAAGTGGCACCGTGGTGCACGAGTGCGCGCGCGTGGCGGAGGTTCTTGGAGGGAGAGAGGGAGCAAAAGTAGACGAGTTCCGAGAGAGTGTGTGTGTCTTGGTAGAGACCAGAGAGGTGGATTTGTGCCTGGATTTGACGCATTTGTTCCATGGAACCACACAAGTTTAGGAGAAAGAGGCATTGGTGCTTCTTCGAGAGGAACTGTGTGTTCAATTTCGGAAGACGAACCATGCATGCATTCGTCTTTCAATCTTCCTTCTCCATTGCCACAGTTTTAGACAAGACATCCTACGTCAATCTACTAAGAACTTATTTAAATATGTAATTTTAAAAAATTAATTTAGTTAGTTTACATAATCCTAATAAATTTTATATTTTACATACTCATAAGCAAGTTTTTTCATTAATTTTAATGATAAATTGTCTTCTCTAATTTTAATCGCTCAGCTTATTGTTACTTTTATAAAATATTTTCAATAATAGTTTCAAGAAGTTGTTCCTATAAGCTATTAGGAAAAAATTCCATCAAGCACTAAACATAGTGAAGTTGTCTGGTGAGGCAAATATTTCTACTTCCAACCATTCCTATTTCTAATTTCAATGATGAAATTTATCACATCTAGATTATGAACATAATTTTTTTTTAAATCTCAAAATTTAGGAAACATTCAGTTATTATTATTTGGAAATAAAATCTTCGAGCAGAAACTAAAAGAGACAAAATTATCGTTTACTAAAATTCAGTTGTTGGTCATATTCCAATCATAAATTTGGAAACTCTTAGAAGGTGAATTTGAGGACAGCAAGTATAATATAATTAAAGAGGACTCGAGTTGATAAATATCAAAGTAATTGTGGCATCACGTAGTATTGACACAGTAAAAATTTATTTTTAAAAATTATAAAGTTCTTACTAATATTTATTTAAGAAAGTTATGACGAAGACGATGTCTAACTCCTTTTTTAAGTTATCATGTACGATTTTAGTATAAAAATAAAATAAAAAAATTAAAATCATGATTATTACGTGAGGTGTGACTTTGGTTAAAAAAAAATTAAAAATCATCTTCTTATACAATAACCTTCAACATGTATCATTTTAGTGAATGAAAAAAAAATCAAAATCAAAATTATCTTTACTACACGGCTTTTGTGCAATAGAATTAAAGTATTGTTTTATAAACTAATTTCATCAAACAAAGTCATGAAAAGTATGAATTATCCTTTGTTGTATTTTATTTTTCTTCTAAATTTGTAATTTTGATAAACTTTTTACGAACTTATTTACACTAACGTTTTTCGAGAATTTTGATTCAATGTGGTCTAATATACTTAGATTGAACCAAATTAATTGGGTGTGGATTCTTTTGTTAATTAGGCTAACAATATGTCAATCTGAATTGAGTGTATTGATGTTTGTGATTCCACTATAAACATAAATTTGATGCATAACTCGTTTATATTGTGGATTAATGTCATAATTATATTAAGTCACTGAATTTTCTTTTAATGTGTATTTCAATTAAAAATTCATGATTTTCTCTCTAATAATCATATTTTTGTGTCTGTATTTGGAGACATAATGGTGCATAGAGAACAAAAAGATAAATGTGAAAAAGAAATAGATGAAGATGAAGAAAAATAAATAAGTTTGTAGAAATGTAAATTGCACTAAAGTAAATCATCAATAATAAAATAAAAGCTGATAAAGGAAATCTACGAAAATGATAATTCAAATTATTATATTAATAATTTGTTCGTGACATTTTTAGAGTGTTAGAAGAATACTCACGATTTATCAACCCATTTTGCATTCGAATTATCTATTTTATATTTTCTCTACTAGTTACATTAAAATAAAATAAAGGATAAATTTCATCAATTGTGATAATTATCCTAAAATGGCCTATCTTGTCTCAGTTGTGCCAATTCTTCCCATACTATTTAGCAATTACGTAACTCATCTTTCGATCCAGCTTTAATTCTAACTCATTGTTTTCTCAATGTCTCCATCATGCTTTTTTAATATTGTCTTCGATAATGCAATTATTAACGAACTCTCTCCGATCTCTTTTTGATCATCTTTCTCGAATTCTTATGTTATTCCCTCTAATTTCCTTATTTCGACCCTTTCCTTGGATCCTTCGATGTCTCAATTCTATATATCCTAAAAAATTACAATATTTTTCTCTAGTAAAACTCCATGGTTAATTTTGTCCTGATATAAAATCAAATATTAAATTTTCAATTGAAAATATTTTTCATTTTAAATTAATAATTAAGATGAATTTTTTGCGTATAAGTAAAATTTAATAAAACTCAATCAAAGTACGGCCCAATGACTCATTGTATAAATTAATTTTACTCAATCTTATAACAGACTTGTATTTATTAAAATAACGATAACTTAGAGATGATGTAGAAAGAATAAAAAAAATGTGAATAGGATTCATCGTGTAAAGAATAGATATCCCCATAAAGAAATATAAAATAAAATGTCAATTTTTAAGCTGTAAATTCTTGTCACAGTATCATTGAAACATTTTGAATATGAACCTAACATACAACCTACTATTTTTTGTAGTTAAATAACGAAGATCCAATAATCATGCGAAAGAAATGGCGACAGTTGCAGCATATCTAAATGGCTTAAAACGAAGCTAAGTGTAGCTACAGTTTCAACAAACCTACACTGAATTCCTTGATATAAGTTTTTCAAACGTATTATATTAACATGGAGAAAACGTTTGTTATCTGAATTGGGACCATCAACAAGAATCCATGACGCCACCATAGTCGACCCTCACAAGGTAAGTGACAAGAGCACTAATTACTACAAAATTGACAATTGCATCTTTCTTATTTCTTCATCAACAAATTTCAAGGATTTATGGCTTTGATAGAAATTTCAAGATTAGAGATAAAATTAATTTAGTATATTTAAATGATGTAAACCTCGTCTTATAAATTATTTGTGAAATTGACTTAGGTTTAAATTTTACTTTATAATATCAGATATATTATTAGAACCTATCCTAACGAAATCTATTAGATCTACTGTTCTATTTATTATCGAACTACTTCTTAATATTTAATCTTACATTTGAATTATTCGTTAATTAATAATCTCACATTATATATATATATATATATATATATATATATATATATATAAAAGATTAAATTAAATTTAAAATTTAAATCTTAAGAAGGTTCTCGCCGCAAGTGGACAATGCATGCTTTATTTGAACTACATCAACTGCATCCATAATAATAACATCACCATCGCCAACACCTTGTTTTGAACAACTCCTCCAACACTGTTCATGATGTCTTGACGCTTCAACTTTGTCATCCTAAAAAGCAAAAAACTTAATTAGTGGTTACCGTTGAAACCACAAATAGTGGTCACGGATTTGTATCTATGATTCCAAAATTAACTGCTTATAAAACTATGGTATTAAATCTCATCTGAGATATAATTTCTAAAAATATAACTTTTGTTAATGTCATGTCCCAGTACAGGGTTGTGACTGGCACCAAAGTTTTGGTGACATAATCCATTTTAATTAAGCTTTGTCCAAACTAACGGGGAAGAGTGTTATAAAAGAACTTATAAATAATGCTATGCGACCAATTAGAATGGAGACATATCCAGCCATCGTCAAATGCAGACAACTATAGTAATGTTTTGACACATAAACTAACGTTTGCATACCATTCATCATGGAAATAAAACAAAATATGTGTGTTTAATTTTGACTTATTATAATCTGTTTATCAAACGAAACTTGATAATTAACCGTCCAATGGAATGCAGTGGATCAAATGCAACAAGTATATGAATAAGATTATTTAATGGTAAAGTTAAAAAATAAGATAGAAGAGGTTATTGATTTAACTCCATTAACGCTTAAAAGTTATAAAGTTAGCTCGGTAAATTTAAAAGAAAATGAAAAATATTATAAATTATAGGTTCAATTCATCTCTTTAACAAAAATGCAATATTAATCGTATTAATCATTATACAGTATGTTTGTATGAGAATATAATAGTTATCTTGGGTCACAATTGCACATTCTATATTATGTCAGAAGCTCTTTCTTAAAGATGCAATGGAATTTGTAGAGGGAAATGTAGCAAAGGAACGGTTGCAGGGATAACAACAAAGATAAAAATATTTTAATTCTGACCAATGTTTTGGTGTTTCATTATTGCAGTATAGTGCATATATTTGAATTTTCGGTTTGCTTTGAGGATTTTAAGTAATTTTTCATTGTCATTTTTTGGGTTTGACAGATATGTGTTTAGCTGGTGCTTTGATGCCAAACTAGTGCATCAATATATACAGGACAACTTTTTGTATAAGAGTTAGAGCATCCCTTAAGTGCTCTTTTTAATTTTAATTCATTCTTTGCTGATAAAAAAAATCATTATACAGTATGATCACTGTGATTATCTGGAAAATAAAACTCCTATTTTTTTCTCATATACAAGGCAATTAATATCCTCTATCTTAACTGCTTATTTATATCCATGTTTTTAATTAAGTTTTAGTATTTGGTGTTCTCGTTATATGGTCGTGCCTCATCTTTTTTTGTAGAATATTTAATATTTTAGTCATTCCTACATTTCATTGATAATATTTATATGTTCAATTATATTAAAAGTTATAATTCCCAAGGATGTTTGATTATAAAAAGATTTTTATTTTATTTTATCATTGTTTTCATTTAATTCAAATTTTTCAACACAATATTTGTTAATGATTAAAAGTAGTATTCTTTTCTTAAAAAAAAATAGACAAACTTGTATAGCTTATATACAAAGATCACGTCAATAATTTGTTCACAAAGTAATGTTATATCCCAATGTGACTGTCACCAAACAAAGGTTTACTAACCTAACCGACGGTGATTTGATGAGTGGACTAATAAAAGCAAGACAAAAGAAACAAAACTTTTGACCAATTAATGGGAAATAAAGCTTGCACTTTGAATATGAAATACTAGTGGATGAAGATATACTCGTGCTCCAAACACGACAACATATCTAGATCCTTCAAAAGGTAATCACGTAACGTGATACGATAATTTTGTAAATATGAAAATGTTATTCTAATGGTTTAAATTTGAATTCATGTAATAAGGTTTCGTTAAATAAAGAATGTATTTTTTTTTTATTTACTTGCATGTCTTTTTTTTTTGTGTTTCAAATTTGCCCTTCTTCCTCATTTCGTTTATAATTTGTTCTTGTTCATATTCATTTCTTTTATTATTTTTAATTGTTCGACTATAAAATGTTTTGGTTGTTGTTGGTGTGGTGGTGTGTAAATAGAAATTTTCTTTCTTGTTTTATTTTGGAGGAAGAAGAGATGCGGTTCTCAAATAGGTGTTCATTAAGAAATTATAAAAAAATAATATGGATTTTTGGGATATTCTACTACGTGTCGACATTTACAGTGGTAGAACTGTAAGATATGATGATGAATCTCATAAAACACAACTACTATAATCTTCAAATATTTCAGGACAACCACTATTTTCTATGTCCCTTAAATTTAGGTTAGGTACAAAATTAACATAAAAATTTCAAAATTATTATTAAAAGTAATCCCTATAATAATGAATCTAAAATTAACATTTATGTGAATAAAAAAGAATGTTTTTTTTTCAGTAAATAAATTAGATAAATTCTTTCAACATTTTCTTATGCTCACTTTGTATCTATTATTTTTATTATTATTATTAAATATGGAGAGGAGGAAAATTGAAATGATTAAGAATATTTATGTTTGTTAATATCTTTGAGAAGTTTTGGGCTTCCAACGATTTTTTCTTCTTTGTTTTAGAGAAATAAAATAAAGCATTGACTTGGAGCTTGAAGTGATGAGTCATAATAAGTTATATATTATATTGCAAATACAAATTGATTATGTCATTAAAATATTATGCTTTTGAAGTATTACTTATTTATAATTAGTTACAATGGACTGTGAATCTTATAAAATTTAGTTATATATATATATATATATATATATATATATATATATATATATATATATATATATATAAAAATTTATTTTTTTTTTTTTTTTTTATATATATTTTATTTTTTTTTTATTTTTATTTATTTTTATAATTATATTTATTTTTGAAAAAGTTATTTATAAATAAAAATATATATATATATATATATATATATATATATATATA
>Ga0099822_1012584_pt1 | contig 10090 bp, 4 predicted proteins | sample CowpeawhiteBW_FD_76839 | JGI IMG/M metagenome (GOLD analysis project Ga0099822, IMG submission 76839) | Root nodule microbial communities of legume samples collected from California USA - Cow pea white BW | ecosystem: Host-associated > Plants > Roots > Nodule | place: USA: California | collected... | reverse complement strand
GAAAAAATAATGTTTATATAAAATTAAAAAATATAATATTTAAATAAAAATAATATTATATATATATAAATATATATATATATATATATATATATATATATATATATATATAAAAATTGAGAATAAAAACTGTGTACACAAAAAGAGTTATACTCTTTATGTATTTCTTTATATATAGATTAGCGTTAAATTAATACATGTATGTATATTTTTTAAATATTTGTATTGTATTATAATTTAATAAAGTATGTAGAGATCGTATAAAAGAAAAATACACTCAGAGTATCGAAAGTTAACAGAAAAATAAAATACAAATATAACAATATAAAAATCTATGACAGAAGACAAAATATTTTATTTCTAAAAAATCAGTTAACTTTTATATTTAAAAGAAAACCAGTTAGTAATTACATTCTAAAATGAAGATAAAAATTGTGTATACAAAAATAACTATTCTTTTTTTATATATAGATTCTATAGATATATAGCTATAAATATAAAAAATATAGATATTTTGGTCTTTTTCTATTAATTATCAAAACAAAATATCAAACAATCTAAAAGATATGTTGATGCTAGCTTTAAAATTAAGAAATTTAATCCAAACATTTAGTAATACAAGGATAAAATTGAATAAGTTATATAAATATAAGACTTAGTTCAATAAATTGTATAAATATGAAGGCTTAATAAATAAATAATATATATATATATATATATATATATATATATTTTTTTGTTGGACTCGACACGAATCATATCATCATATGAAATAAAATTAAATCATATAAAATAAAATATAACAGGAAATGAGTTTTTAATGTCTATTCAAGTTACTGTTTTAATTAAATATAACTAATTTTTTAAATTTAAATAGTTTTTTAATTTAATTATTATTTTTTAAACTAAACAAATAAAAATCATCTACAAATTATCTATAATTAAATTATAAAAATAATTTATTTTTATTTTTATAATTATGATTTCATTATTTTTTTTGTTATTACGTAAACACATGCGCTAGTATATATTATATATATTTTGTTTGAAAAAATCGTGGGTATTTTACTATCAGTGATAAATGTTTATGTTTATATATTTAAAATTTGATAAATAGATATTTTAAAAAATAAAAATTCTTTTATAATTAAAATTTATATCAAACAAACATATTTATCTGTATAAATATATTTTAGATTTATAGTCAACGGTTTATAAAGTGGTAAAACATTGCTTTCACTGATTTAAAGTGTTAAAAAGAAAACTCTTGGTTTAAAAAAATATATTTCAATTAAAGATGGAAAGGAAAAATAAAACTTAAATATACACCTAGAAAAGGAAAAGCGGAGTGAGATTGAAAACAACCGATTGATTATTATTTTTATTTCGATATTTGTGAGTTTATATAATATAATATTTTCAATTTATTTTTTTTATCAGCAAAAATGTAATAAAATTAAAGTTCAACACTTGGATGCTCAATACATGGTACTATCTTACAAGATGTACATTTTTTATTTTAAAGGATTTAATGTAGTGCTCTGTATTAAATTGGTTTTAACATCTACCTTTTTTTTTCTTTGAGTTTTTTTTTTCCAACACTTCTCTTTTCTATTGCACACCTCACTTACTGGTTTCCTTTTCTTGTTTTTAACCTCACTTGTTTAAAAGGTTTGAACTAGTTGAGAGTTGAGCTCAAAATGTGAGTTTTATTATTTCATTAAAAAGTGAGAAAAAAAAAAGATAAAAATAAAAGGGGATTTGAAAAGAAAGAAAAAGTGTGAATGTCACTTAAATCACAAGGAAGGAAGGAACATGAATATAAATAAAATGGGTTTCTACAAGAGAGCCAATATGACTTACTACTAGTTCGAGTTAAATTGAATTGGAAAAATTTTAGTTTTTTTTTTAAATATGGGTTAAATTAGACATGTCTCACTTAATACACAAATTAAACCGAAAATTAAGGGCAGATTGACTCACAATTCACAAACAACAACCTTTTGTTAGTTGTTTACCATTTTTTTCATAACTTTTTTATTATAATCATTTACTACTTCTAATTATGTATGTTGACAATTTGATCCTTTTAAATATTATAATGATTTTAATAATGTTTGAATAGTTTAGATATTTAATAAAAAAATATTATTAAGTAAGTCAATTCACTAACTCATCAGCTTGTGATTAGTCGAATTAGATTACAAAATTTTTTATTCACAAAAAATGAGTCGAGTTGAAGTCACTCATCTTTAGCCTAACCTTCAATAAGTATACCTCTATAAACAAAATCTTATTAGTTGGGGTATTCACTTTGACACTCCCTAGAGGTGAAGAGTAAAAAAACTCTAAGAAAGAACGAAGGAAGTAAAGAGTGATGGAGAAAAGAGGGAGAAAGGCAAAAAGAATGGTAGAAGGACCAGGAAAAGAGTGGTAAAGGTGGAAGAAGAAAGAAAGAAAATAATACAAAAAGAGATTCAGAAATGGTCATAGCAAAGAATTACATGGAATCCTTCTAAGTAAAATGAATACTAAATTTGGAACAAAATATTATCGAATAAATCTTATAAATAATAGATCCAAAATACTTATTAAACTTAAAATTAATCATTAAAAAATTAAATTAAATTTAACTAAAGTTTGATATTAATTTTTTATTTTCTAAATACATATTTAAATTTAATACTATTGAAATTAAATTATCTATCCAAACTGAAGTTTGAATTAATTTATCCCAAACAAAGATTTAAAAGTATTAAAAACTTAAATCAAAGCCTAAACCATAGACCTAAACCCTAAACTTAAATCAAAGTAATTTAAACCACATTTCAAATTCCTTTAAAATTTCAAAATTTCTCATCCAAACACAATTTAAGGCAATCAACCTAAAGCATGCCAGCCTTGGCAACTTGAGTTGCTTTCATTAACTTTTCAACAAATTTAGAATTACAATTTTGGAGCCACATTAGATTGTTTAATCCATTGTTATGATAATTGCACTCCTCCTTTGAAGCAAGGAAACTAAATTTGCAGTAAGAAAAATAAATTGAAATGGGTGACAAAAACTTAATGCAATACAAACTAATAGTTCAACTCGTCAACATTGATTAGGAAAGCAAAATCTTCACTTTCTAATTCTTCATGAAGTAGATTAATAGGCGGTGCTTCAAACCCCTTTGTAGGTGGCACATCATCATATGACGATCTCTGTCCCTGAAAAATGTTTCATCAAAAACATTTAAAACAAAAACGCAGTCACAATCGTCATCAACCTCTTATAAACAATCCTACACTAAATCATATATAACCAGAACTATATTCAAGAAACAACTCATTGTTCGTTTGAATTAGCTTCATGGTGAGAAATAATTATTTTTTCAGAGAGGACAAAACAACAAATAGTCACTTCTTCCTTTTCAAGGCATCACCATGATTTTGTGTGGTGGAACTTATTCTTGTTTTGCTATCCGAACACACTGTCAGATGTCACCTAGTGCTCCATCAAGGGTGGAGGAGATCCAAAACTGAAACCCCCGCACATGTGTAGCACACTATATAAAACCCTCCCTCACCCGAGAAAAGATGCCCTGACACTACTCGTGATGAAATCTATACTTCCTCATGTGAATAGACTAATTATCTATATTGCACAAGGTAGCAGTTTTTAATTGCAAAAAGTAGGAGTATGTTAGATTTTCAAAGGAATATGCAACATCACATTAACCTGTATTTAAAAATTAAACAACTTTGTCCTTGAAAGATACGCATGGCATTAATTAGTCCTTTGATGTGGCATTTTTAGCCATCAAATTGGTTATTGGAGTACAAATACAGATGATTTTCATCATCGGTGAAGAACCAATCTGGTAAAGTTAAGTCAAGTTTAAGTTTGAAGGACCAGAATGAGTATTCACTATAAAAGGTAGTCAATGGAATGGGGAATTTTGGTAGAAAACTCGTATGTTCAAGTCTTGGTAGCAATACCTTAAAATAATAAGGAACAAACATTTGTTTTTATCAGCATAAGAAAAACAAGTAAGGTTATAGGACCAACCTTCTTAAGAATGTAGACAAAATAGTGAAAGGTTTCACCAAAAGTAGTCCACTCAACAGACCAGGTGAAATCTGGTGCGTTAAATATAGGGCGCCTGAAATGTGGCTGCAAAGAAATTTTAAATATATTAGAATCAATCACAGCAACACCAATTAAAGGAGACATACCAAACAGTTCCTTTTTGAAACCTGGCCAAAAGTTACTGAAATAAATGTGCCACCAGCTTTCAAAACCCTGTGAACACCTTTCAAAGTGGCCATGACCTTGGATAAAGTTTCAGGCTTTGGATTCCATGGGTCACCACTGTCCACGAACAATACATCCTTCAAAACCAAGAATCACATGTATCCCATAAACTTCAAACAATCATCGTACGGAAACCACAATCATTAGTTTAAGACATCAAGCCAAAATCCCACGATAAACGAAAGCAAAATCATTCAATTTACCATAGTTCCTTTCTCAATAACCAAATCAAAACACTCATCCCCAAAAGGTAGCTCTAGCATATCAGCTTGCAGCACTTTTATGTCTAACCACAAAAATGAAAACACGTAAAATAATAACTACAAAAACAATGTAAATCACATAACAAACAGAAACACAGAATCACGTAATAAAGCTAATATTCATAGTCAATCGCCCACATGTGTGTGTAGCAAATAATGAAGCTCAAAAGACAAGATTTTCTCGTCAAAAATTAAATTAGTTTCTTACCCAATTTCAAATTCCTTTATGAATGTACAAGTTAAAATCATTTTTTTTATTAAGAAACTAATTATAAGGGAGAATATTTTATTTCAATTTTTTTTCCTATGGAATTTGTCCTAACAGGGCCTTAATTCAAATGCAGAAGCTGACCTTTGAATCCCCGGGAGAGTAACCTCTTTTGCATGTTTTGAACCGCAACATGTGAAAGATCAATGCAAGTTATGTTGGTCGTGCCATCCTTATGCAATTGTTCACACATTTGTGAGTTTCCACATCCAAGCTCCAGGACCTGCAGATACGTTCGCGTAAGCTATGTTCCCATCAGAAATCGTAACCTAATGCATGAACGAAGCATACAGCGGAATGGGGCGTGAGATGGGGTTGAATCAAGTGGCGAAAATGGGAATAATCCTTGAACCACTCATATTGTTCCTCCTTCGAGAACCTCTCATCCCTGACACCAACCAAATGAACATTAAAATAACTTTTGAAATTCACCAAAATTGTTGAGAAGATGTGATCAATGAATAGGGTTTACCAGTATGAAGGATTAAGGTAGGCCATTGCAGTTGAAGGTGTTGGCGTATCTTCCATTGTTCCTCTTCAAACTTCAATCAAAAACCCTAACACCAAACCCCTCTATTCCTTGGGAACACGGTAAATTGAATTTTATTGGTATCCGTTGAGACTTGACAGTGAAAAAGAAAATACTTGAGGTTAAAATCAAACACATGATACCATTGATGCAGGCTTATCAAGCAATCAATTTTAAACTTCATAATTTTGTATGTAGAAAATGATTATTAGCAAAATATATAAACAACGTGAGAAAAAAAGAAATAATTTTAGATACATGTTATCCTTCTAAATACAAATTGTAATTTTTATTATTATTTATTGATGTAAAATAAATTATAGAAAATTAATAAATTCATAAAAAAAATTATATCACTCTCAATTTAATATATACAAAATTTGTAATTTCTTTTTATGTACTTTTTAATTTTTATAATTCTATTCGATATTAAAATTAGATCCGTTAAAAAAAATATAACTTAGACTGAAATTTAAATTCTCAATAAATAATTAGATCATTTACACATTTTAGTCATGTAACCTATGCAGTTTTAAATAAAATTGTATATTTTTAAACAATTCTTTTTACATTTAAATAATACAAGACCCACTTATTTCAATTTATTGATTTGGATTGGATTGTTAAAAGAGTATAAATCAATTAAAATTGATTAATTCGTATTTTATTTCTTCTGGATTTGATTAAAATAAACTCATAAATACCTTTACTTAAGTATCATTAATCATGTTGTGTAGTCTCTTAAGTATTGAAAATATTTAAAATATGTCTCACAATGATTGTAAAATGTATGTTTTCGGAAATTAAATTAATAGATATTTATTATTATGTTTATTTTAATAATTGCACTGGTTTAATAACTATTAAAAAATTAAATTGGCAGTTTAATCTACAGAAGCTATGTATGAAGGGTTGTTTTGAATATGTTGAATATCTCACATAAATGAGGACAAATTCTACTTTGGTGAACTGATTCAATGAAGGTGAATTAGACTAAAACTCATCTCAATGTAATTTCAAAATCATTAAAAATTATTTAAGTGAAGATTTGGACACATTGTTTTGTTTATTATTGGATTCACTCGATTCTTATATTTGATGTCCTTGATAAAATGAATTAAAATACATGTAAACTACTATTTCTAATGCAATGGCTATTCCAGAAATGAGCTATCACAGAACAGTGTGCATATGCACTATGTAGATGGCAAATGCATGATGAAATGATGTTAGACAGGTTAGAAAATGAAAATGATTACTTAAAACTGTTAGAATGATGTAAATAATAACTGTTAGAATGATGTAAATAATATGCTGGGATGTTCAGAATTATGAAAAACTATGCCTAATTACAAAATCTGAAACTGTTTGATGAAATACTTGAATGAAGGTGCAGTTCTACCAAACAGTTTGTCAATGAATTAAAAGACAGAAAATGAATATGCAATGAATGAAACAAGTCTTAAATGATGAATATGAATGGAAGATGCTAATTAATTACAAGAAATGAATGCGGAAACGAAAAGATTTTAACTGCACCCTTATAAAAGAACTGCACTGTGGTTAATATTCTGTGCATGCCTGTAAAATCTATAAGTTTTAAATATATTTTTAGTTTTCGTTTTCGTAGTGTTGGTTACGGATGACCATTATTTTGATAGAATATTTAAAATGAATCTTATTTTGATAGAATGTTTAAAATGGTTCTCATTTTCGCAATTCGTGTTTTATTTGGTCATTTTCTGTAATATCGTTTAAATCAGTAACCTGAGCACTGTAAAAGGGACACTGTTTGTATTATGTTGCATTGGGATGTGTTACGTGTACTATACAAATAGCTAATTAACATTAACTGTTCAATTTGGAGGAAATTTTGCAATCAGGGCTTGAGTTGGATTGCAGTCGCACTCTTCATCGTTGGAGGCGATTTCTTCATCTTGTCTTTCTTGAACTGGATTGCAGAGTTGGAGGCGATTTCTTCATCTTGTCTTTTTTGAGCTCGGATTTGCAGAGGAAACAGCTAATACTTGTCATTTAATCGTTGGATTGCAGTCGCGCTCTTCATTTCAATTTTCCAGTTAATCATCATGAGTGGGTTTAAGGTTTTCTGGGTTGTGGTTGCTTGTGTGTTAGGGTTTTCGTAATTCTATGTTGGGGTTTTGTACACGTAACACACCTTAATACAAACAGTGTCACCTATACAATATTTCATTACTGATTTAAATGACGTCACAGAAGGACCAAATAAAACACGAATTGTGAAAATGAAAACCATTTTAAACATTCGGTAAGGATGAAGATCATTATAAACATTCTATCGAAATGAGCATCATCCGCAACAAACACTACAAAAATGAAGACGAAAAAGATATTTAAGCCGATCTATAATTCAACATAAGGTAAGAAAGTATTTTTTTTTTTCTAAAAAGAAATACCCGGATTTACATTTTATTCTTATTTTCTCTTAATTAGAAATAAATTATTCAGGAAAACTCAACTTCCACTTCCCACAACAAATTGTATCAAATTCGAACCGCATACGATAATGATAGAGGGCGCGTGATGGAAGAGTGAACTAGATTTCACTTCCAGGTCTCTTACTCGCGCTCAAAGGAAACAATTTCTCCTCTATTGCAATTTCAATCTCGCGCAGAACCCTTCAATCTTTCCTTTGTTCTTCAATTTGTCTAGACAAATCCCCTTTCTTTCACATGAAATCCAGTTGAGTCCCGATTACAGTCTTAAGCACACTGGTAAGCGGTTCGGTGGTTTGTGGTACAGTGGTTCGCTGGTTCACGGCTCTGTGATAATCTGGTAAGGGATCGAAAGGTTCTTCTGTTGTTTTGTACATGCCTCGTAGCCATTTATTGTGAAAGTTTGAGTGTGATTGTGTGAAGCTGGGAGGATGCAACCTTCACATATTGTCCTTATTGTTGTCGTGCTCTGTGATTATCTAGTGGTTTTTTTGCGTTGTTACTGACTTTGGTGGTGTTTGGTTTTTGTTTCAACTCCTTATTAGATGCATGCACTATATAAAAACAGTTATCATAATCTGTATATGCCCATCGGTTCATCGGCCATGACCGGTCCTCAGGTTCATCGAACAAGGCTGGGAGGGCTCGTATATAAAACATATTCACCGGTCGAACGGTCTTATGAATGAATTGTATAGGACCATCGGTCAATCGGTGTCACAAATGAACCATGTATTATATTGTAAGGGACCATCGGTCGATCGGTCTCGCAAACGAACCACATATTATATCGTAATGAACAATCGGTCGATCGGCTTACATATTAATTACGCATTACTCCACAAAGGACCATCGGTCGTTCGGTCCCACACAAACAATGCCTTAACTTATAAAGGACACTCGTTTGATCAGCCACCAGGTCGATCGTTCGATCAGACTCCTAAGTGATTCGCGTAGCACTTTATATATGATCATCGGTCGATCAGTTATAAATGAATTATTCACTTGTAAAAATCAGAAGATAACCAGCCTAGTCAAACGGCCATCAGTCGCATGGCCAAACAACACCAGTCAATTGGATTAATTAACCTTAAACAAGTCAGTAATCTTGATTAGAGGATCATTGGACCGTGATTAAGGAACCCTAATCACATGCCCATACCGAAACTATAAATAGGGTCCAAAGGTAGGTTGGTGAGCATGTTTAATTCGCATTTATTACGACAGTTATACTGACCGATCGGTTCATTAACTCACTTAAGCACGCACCGGAACCTTTTAGACAGGTACCCCGATCGAGCGAGGAAATGAATTTCTTGGAGAAGAAGGTATTGCAGTTGTGAGGAGACGATTTCAAGAAAATGAGTAAGATCAAGATCGAAGAAATTGTTAGTAGACTCTTGGTCCCTATCCCAAGACAATATTGAAATTTTGAGACTTGGCATTATAACAGCAGGAGTTGTTGGAATACATGGGTTTATGTTTTAATCATAATAAAATTAAGAACATCACGATTAATTATGGTGTGGTCAAACATTTAGGCTGATAGCAAACAATATAGTTATATACCTATCATTTTGTGTTTCCGGGGTTTGGGTTCAATGTGGGAACGGTGAGTGGACTGCATTTTGGTGTGTTTTTGATTGTCTTTCGGGTTTGCATTTGGTGTGTCGTTGGTGTTTGGATTTGGGAAGTGGGGACAATTGATTTGTATTTTTCACCGTCCCTAACTAACCACAGCTTTTTCCGAAAGCTGTTCGGTGCCGCCAGCGTAGTGAACGAGAAAAAGTGAGAAATCAGTTCAGAAATTGGAAGTGGAAAATGGCGACAGCGCCGGGAAACCAAATGCTGGAGGGAGGAGGAGCGCCGCCACCTCCGGGGACTGATATGACCGGAATATGCTTCCGTGACCAGCTCTGGCTCAACAGCTTTCCTCTCGATCGCAACCTTGTCTTTGATTACTTCGCCCTTTCCCCTTTCTATGATTGGACTTGCAACAACGAGCAACTCCGTATGCGCTCCGTTCACCCCCTCGACCTCTCTCAACTCTCGTATGTAAAACCCTAATTCCCTTCTCCTTCCTTCTTTTCAATACTCTTTTAGATTTCGTGGATTGTAATAATCGAATAATAATAGTTGTGCTGTTCAGGAAAATGACGGGGACGGAGTATATGCTCAGCGAAGTTATGGAGCCGCACCTGTTTGTTATTCGCAAGCAGAAGAGAGATAGCCCCGACAAAGTTACGCCTATGCTCG
>Ga0099822_1012582_pt1 | contig 10091 bp, 8 predicted proteins | sample CowpeawhiteBW_FD_76839 | JGI IMG/M metagenome (GOLD analysis project Ga0099822, IMG submission 76839) | Root nodule microbial communities of legume samples collected from California USA - Cow pea white BW | ecosystem: Host-associated > Plants > Roots > Nodule | place: USA: California | collected... | reverse complement strand
TCTTTTTATATCTATAACCGCTTATCAAGAAATAAAAACACTGTTATTTATATATATATTTGATATGTAAATAGAGTAGTTTTTATATATATATATATATATATATATATATATATATATATATATATATATATATATATATATATGATTAATATTATAAAAAGAAGAAACATTAAAATTAAGTGTATGGTATACTCAATTATAAATTATAAGTAGTTGGAGTTAAAGTATCCAAATTCTTGCTGGAAACATCCCAACATATTTCTCTTCTTTCAACCATTGCGCAATATTTCACTATGTTGGTGTTAAGATTCAACCAACTAGTGTTACAATGCGCTCATTATCGTACAAGGTGGTCTTAAAACATAATCACTTATAATTGATTTTGTATTTAACTATAAGCAATTATAAAAACATGATATAATTGATTATAAGTCATGGATATCTTATATATATCTTATATAAGTGGACCAGTCAAACAGGTTTATTTATATGTAAAATAATTTTTCATGGATGTAAAACTTTCAACAAAATTCATAATTATGTGTGAAGAATAGGAATAAGGTTATAAAACACTGCCATATCCCCTCTAGTCTTATTCTCTTTATCACAATTACCACGTTCCAATTTCTGTCGCATTGTATTAAATAACTATTTTACCTCAAAAATTAAATTAAGATTTTTTTAAGTAACATTAAGAATTTGAGTTTATTTAATTGTTAGAAGTCACACGTGAACTTGAGATAAACTTAATATATAGTAGATGAGTAAATATAAATTTCATTTTAGAAACGGGTTTTGTAGAATTAAATTAGATTTAAAAGTTTATTTTAATAATAAAATTATTAATTAGAGTTTATTTTAACGAAAATTATTATTTATTAAATCTGTTATTTCACATATTTGTGGACAACTATCCACTATTTAATGTACAATTTGTCGATCTTACCATACAAATGGAATATGTAATAGTTGAGTTACCATTAAAATATATTCTACTTCTATTTAATATATACTTCAAATTTTGACTGAAATCACTCAATAAAGATTAATAAATCTCATTGCTTGATATATTTTAAATTTTTATTATGTTATTATGAATTTATTCTGATTCACTTAACCAAGATTCATTACATAATAGCGCAGGATATGGAAAGTTATCGGGAAATAAATTACAAATAAAATTGATTAATGTTTTATATCTCCATGGTATAATATATATATATAAAAAAGAAAAATGATAAGTGATGGAGGAAGATTTGAAGGTGGTATTGTATTAGGGTAATGATGGGGATATGGAGCTACATTATCTCATATCATAGCAATGTCAAAAACCCAATCCATAACTTTTCAAAGACTTATTTTCGTTATCGCTTTCTTTGGATAAGAACACAGTAGAAGCAACTAGTGAAAATTAAGGATGTTTCAATTGAAGGGAGAAAAATAATTTGATAAAATTTATATATTTTGAAATATATATATATATATATATATATATATATATTTCAAAATAAAATATAAAATATTTTCTTTTAATAATTTGATATAAAACTAAAATTCAAAACAGAGTTAAAAATAAAACTTTAAATTAAAATAATATTATTATTAAATTTTAATAAATATAAATTCAAAATAATTTTAAATTGAATTAGTTTATAAAATATAAAAGTTTAATTAACTTATTTTACTAAATATTTTAATTTTTTTATTGTTTATTTTATTATACTTTCATAATAAAAAATAAGACTTTTATATTTAATATATAATATTATAATATATTAATAACGTAATTATATATAAAATTTCCGAATATAAACATAAATAATAAAAAATAATTTTATATATAATTATTTTTAAACTTTTCAAAAACCTAGTTGCAAAGTTTTTAAATTTATAAAGAATATATCTGCAATGTTTTTATATTTATCATAGGACCTAATTACACATTTTTAAATTTATCACGAACGTACTTACAAAGTTTTTAAATTTATCAGGACCTACCTACAAAGTTTTAAAGTTATCATGGACCTACCGACAAAGTTTTAAAATTAATCAGAGACCTATCTGCTAAGTTTGTAAACTTGTCAAGGACCTTCTTGAAAATATTTTAAATTTATAAAGGACATATATGCAAATTTTTTAAATTTATCAAGGACCTATAGGCAAAGTTTTTAAATTTATCAGAGGGACCTAACTATAAATTTTTAAATTTATCGTGAACTTGATTGCATAGTTTTTAAATTCATAATTGACCTACCTGCAAAGTTTTTAAATTTATCAGGGACATACCAACAATTTAAAATTTATCAGTGACCTACCTACAAAGTGTTTAAATATATCAAGAACCTACTTGCAAAATTTTAAATTTATTAAGGACCTATCTGCAAATTTTTAAATTTATTAGGAACCTACTTGCAAAGTTTTTAAACTTTCAGGGACCTACTAGCAAAGTTTTTAAATTTATAAAAAATCTACAAAGTTTGTAAGTTTATCATGGATCTACCTGCAAATTTTTCAAATTTATCAAAGAAACCTAAATACAAAATTTTCAAATTTATCAAAGAAACCTAAATACAAATTTACCAGGGATTGCAAAGTTTTAAAATTTATCAAAGGGACTTAACTACTAATTTTAAATATATCAGAGGGACCTAACTACTAATTTTTAAATTTATCAAGGACTTACCCTCTAAGGGTTTAATTTAATCAGGAATCTACTTGCAAATTTTTTAAATTTATCAGGATCTACCTGCAAAGTGTTTAAATTTATCAGCGACCTACCTGCAAATTTTTTAAATTTATCAAGGACCTACTTGCAAAGTTTTTAAATTTATCATGGACCTATATGTACAATTTTAAATTTATCAGGGACCTACCTGTAAAGTTTTTAAATTTATCAGGGACCTAATTGCAAAGTTTTAAATTTATCATGGACATGCACTCATGTGAGCTGGTTTTAACCATCAACTATGATGTAACTTGTTAGGTTTACATATGATGTTTCACTGAAAAATACAACACCAATTAGACATTAGTCTAATTGCATGAGGCATTGACATCACTCTCAACCAAAAACTATAACACTTACTTTTATATATTGTTTTATTCTCTCATTTTTAGCCAATATAAAGTTTAGACTCATACTTAAAATCTTAATAGTATCGAAGTTAATAAAGTTTAAAAGTTATTATAATAATATAAAAGTCTAAGTTTTAATAATTAGTTTTTGTTCTGCTTGATTTTATTTTTCTTTTCTCTATAACAGTAATAACGAAGTGATAATATTAATGTGGTACGGTGAAAGAAAGTATCTTAATATCTTTTTGGGTTAAATATAAATTTAATTATTAAATTTTGATGTAAAATTAGAATTTTCTTTTATCAATTTTTATAATACATTTTAGTTTTTAAATTTTAAAATTAAATGGATATGAATAAATATTAAATGGTGTAAATAACTCTGATACTAATATAAAAAATGTTTGATACATAAAAAATATTTAATATAATTAAATTAAAAAATATGTATTAATTATTAAAAATTTGAAGACTAAAATATATCAACATTAAATATAGGCAAATTAGATTAAGAAAAAACATTAATTAATTTTCAAAAACATATTTAACTTTTTTTTTAATGTAAAGTGCAAGTTTTTTTTTTGTCACGAAAACGATAAGTTGTATAAAATCCAATTGATAATTTTCTAAATATAAATTCTGAGCTAACAACTTTCATTGTTTAAAATAATTTGTTCTAAAAATTCTATTTTAAAAAATTTATGGTGTGCTGTTAGAAATTACAGGGTGCAGATAGAATAAGCCCCATATGTTCAGTCCAACCTATATGTTGTCATCCCCCAATTATGTTTGATTGCAGATACTAAATTAGTAAATATTAATTACACTTCACAGGTTAAAAAATGATTTTATGTTTAATTTATGAAAAGTGGACTCATTCCTGTGCTATTATTATTATTTTTTTTCTTTTTTAAATTTGCGTGCAGACATCAATTATCATTTGTAAGAGCTGAATTGTGCAATTTTAGGTTTGATCCATAAAGAATGAGAAAGAAAAGACAAAAGCAACATAGTTCCCACAGCAAGGAATCCAAAGAAAATTATGGAGAACTGAAAGCAAATGTTTTTTTTTTTTTCTATTTTAAATATTATTGTTACTTTTGAATCCGAAAAGATCTGAAAAGAAGTAATTTGAGAAAATGTAGTAAAGAATAATTGAATTTGAATGAGATTCCCTGAAATAACATACAAAAAAAGTTGAAGTTATTCTTTGCATGTTCTGCACTTTTGAACAAAGTACCGCTCCACAATAATCATCTTTGTCTTTATCACACAATCTTATCTCTTTTTTTCCTCTTCTTTCAAATCTGTTTGCCAAATTATACACTTTTTATGATATGGAATCCACCTTTCCACAACTTTTTCGCAGTGATTCAGTAAATAAAGATCACGATTTGCTTGTAACTTCACATGAACTTAAATTTTTTTAAATATATATATATATATATATATATATATATATATATATATATATATAACTTCTTATGAAGATAGACATCGTAGCTGAAGGAAATTATTTTAGTTTTTATAGTATATACATAGATTATCTTATATGATCAATAAATATTGATTTTATGAAAGTTTTATTAAAAATATTTGAATCTAAGTCTCACACGGATAAAAAATAGTAAAAGTAGAAATTAAAATATTTTATATAAATGAATATTTATAAATTTATTGTATTAAAATTTTAAATTGAGAATGAGGTTAATCTTTTATGTGATTAAACTTAAATTTCATCGATGTCATATTTATTCGGTGAACATTTTTTTCATATATTTAATCATTTATCATTAGGTTTATTTAATTACCGAATAATTGTGGAAAGATAGTAAATAACGAATAATTTTTTATATAATATTAACATGTTATAATTAACAATTCTAAATATTGGAAACGGGTTTATCACTTCGTTCGTGATAAACTATTTATTTATAATATATTAGAAAATTATAACATAAAAATTAATACAGAGACAACAAATTATAAGGGCGTAATTAAAATATATTTAAAATAAAAATGTATTATTAAAAGTAAATCATTGAATAAGAAATAAATGATTTAATTAAATTACATATTTATAAACTATATTGCAATATTTTATATTTTTAAAATTATATTAATTAAGAAAATTATTTTTAACTTAAACTAATTATACTAGAAAAAATAATTAAAAGTACAACAAAATTAAAACTAAAAAGTATTTATGTAAAGTAGTTAAAAACAACAAAATAAATAACGTATATGAGTCAAGTTTTATTATAAACGTTATTTCTTTAGTTAATGTTGTATCCAAATCTATTAAAGCTGGTAGGATGAACCATTTACGTTACAACTGTTTTATTATCTTCTCATAAATTAGTTGGAAGAGATAAAAATTCAACACACACGATATTATATATATATATATTAATTGTTTAGACATAAAATTGTGTAAAATAGTATAAATAATGTAAATAACTTAATATTATCGTAAAATCCATTCAAAAATTTAAATAATTTTAAAAAAATTAAATTTACTTATTTTTAAGATTAAAAGACTAAATTGGTTAAAAATAAAAAAAAAAACTAATTTTAATTTTTAAAGACTAAAATTATATTTAATTTTTAATTTTATTTTCTTAAAAAATATAAGAATAACATGCTTCTTTGTGCTAATAATTTATAAGGAGAATTATACGTATTTTATATTTTTGTTTTGTCTTAAATGATATTTTAACATTATAAAAAAATAAATATAAACTACTTATGAATTATAAATCATTCACTATTTTTAGGTAATTATGTATTTTTATTTTATTAGAAAGTGTGGAAACAAAATATTTATTCCACTGGTAAACTACAGCATCGAAATTTTAGATTAATTATTCTTTTATACGAATTCATTTTAGATTAAATTACACTAACTTTCTATAATGTTTTTCAAATTGCACTGTTTTTTTTTTTTTTTTACGCAAATATACTATTTATTGTTAAAACATCTGTTTGTCATCCATTTTCACATGACATACAAAGGATTTACTCCTCCATTTATTATTCACGTAATATTATCTGACTGTATTGTTTAACAAAACTTTTAATATATAAAATGTATTTATCTTATTGTTTAAGCTCATATACCCTTGCAAAAAAGTGTAGGCACCTTTGCCTTCTTTCTTTTTTATTATATATTTGAAGAAGGAGAATAAAAACTAAAGTATTTTTAGTGGGATCGTAAAAGAAAAATGGTATTTAGGGATATCTTCGTATAAAACTCTCAACGGGTAGGAAATGAATATTATAAATGATACCTGCAGATAATGAATACGATTTTTTCTATACTCAGATTAAGAAGACGGGTACAAGTATCATAGTATCCGTATCCGTTGTACTCTAATTCAAATTAAAATAAATTAAAAAAATATGATTAAAACATGAACATATTGATTCTAATTGGGTTATTTGTTATCAATTATTTAAAAAAAAAATCTTTATTTATCTGTATGCTATCATTCAATACTATTTAAATGAGTTATTTTGCATTTTGTTTGAAATTTATAAATGTGAATGTTATACATTATATTTTTATTTATTTAAATTTATTGTTAAAATATATTGTTAAATATCATTTTTTTTAAATATCCGTGAATAGATACTAAAAAATATATGGATATCCACGCATATAATAAATACGCGCACATAAATGAATATGAGACAAATATTTATTCGGGGATAAGATACGAATACAGAAAAATTACTACATATATTTTATACATATATTTTATCCGTCCGGTTGACGTCATAATTTTAGACTAAATCAAAGTTATTAATTTAGAGAAATTATAATCACATATTTAAGCTTTTACAACTAATTTTTGAAGATATCAAGAAATAATATACGAAATATATTCTGGTATTAGAACAACACTTATTTGAATATATATAAAGATGATAAGAACTATTTGTTATATATCATTCTTGATATCTTATATATCAAATTGCATTCAATAATCAATTATATTATTATTTTTTGTTTATATTGATAACATTTCCAGTTTTTATTTAAGAACTTAAAAGTTTATAAATACAAATTAATTTCACAAGAGTCACTCGATTTCTCTCAATCACTTTCATATTCAAATATTTTATAATTTTTCTGGTTGCTACTAACTTGAATTTGGAAATTATTCTGAAAGTGAAACTTCTTCTGTCTTCATAAGCTCTATCACTTCTCGAAGATTCGAACTCAACTTCCAGTAATACTTCTCTATCCAACTCCACAAAAAAACCTACCATCCTTCTTGGTAAGAACAAAGTTTAAATTTGAATTGTATAAAATAAACATTTACCGTGTTTTCAAATACTAGTTAACTCCTAATCAAGTAGTATAACCAAAGTCTAGTTGGTATGACTGTTGAAGAAACCTATTTTTCTTAGTAAGGGAAAAAAATTGACATTTTCGTATGTAGGAAATTTTACCCACATGGTTGTGATCACCCCCATTTGTTAACCAACTTCCACACTTCTCAAAGTGAAAAACCGCCCACTTCTGACTACAACTGTGATAGGTGTCTCCCACTACCTTTCGTATGTTTTCTTCCTGCTTCCTCCGTATGCAGTGAGTGCCATTTCCATTATTTCTATCACCCCATTTCTATTGGATCCAAAGTTACCAACTTTTCTAGATATCATCTCATAAAGTCACTATTTTTTGCTTCCCTTTGAGGTATCAACCCCACCCTTTCTCTCTCTCCTCCTTCACCGGAACGGTGTAGCTGTTCCTTTGTTTTGATTCATTCCTTCACTTCCCTTTCTATTTGGTTGAATAAAAAAAGAAATCTTGCTGAAAAAAAGTGTGTTTGATCTTGGTGACACTTGCATGCTTTATAGTCTAGACCCTTTTTCACATTTTCACATTTTTAAAGTTAAAATACTAAAAAAAACTGCTTTTCAAGGAATGGGGTTTAGTTTTCTTGAATCCCATTTCAATGGATATGCTTTTCTTTTGCTGCTATTCTATCTTTTTTACCTTAGAGACCAAATGGGGTATAACTCCAAAAACTAAACCTTTATTGGGTCGGGTGTTGTTTTGTGTCAAATTCTGCAGGTGACGCTTGAGCTGGGGAGCTCAACATGTCTAGGGCATTGGTTCATCTGTTGGGGGTTCTGTGGGTATGTTGGTGGTTGGCATCAACTGGGGAGGCTCAAACAGAGTATCTGAGATACAAGGATCCAAAGCAACCAGTTGCAACTCGAATTAAGGACTTGATGAGTCGAATGACTTTGGAGGAGAAGATTGGTCAAATGGTTCAGATTGATAGGAGTGTTGCCAATGATAAGGTTATGAAAACCAGCTTCATTGGTAAGAATAACTGAGAACTCCTACCTTTTTCTCTTTTCAGTTGACAGTGTTCGAGTCAAATCTGTAATTTCATTTTCAAGAGCGAATTTTTTATGCAGTTATATCTCTTTATTTAGGAGCTTTTTTTTTAGAGAAAATGGGTAAAATAACTACATATGTGATTGTCTGGTATCTCCCTTAGAAGAAAAGGGAGTATATATGGTTTACTATCCGCATGCCTAGGAATTTTACTGTTTTGTAACCTAACTTCAGTTTTATGTTGTGTTTTCCTTTTTATTTGCATTGCATTTGATTGTTTGCAAGTCTGACTAATCTTTCAAATTACATGTTGTAGTGGTGAGTCTCCTGTTATTCAACCTACGTTTGACATTGCTTGTGATATTCCTATTCACTTATGAAGAAGGATTTCTTCCGTGTAATTATATACCTTGCAAATATAGTTCATTTTTATTGATAACTGTGTGTTGTCCCAGGACATCAATTTTTTTGGGTTCAAGATATTTTTGGGGAAGGGGATGATACCTCTTTCCAAGGAAAGGGAAGTATTTGGGTTGAAACAGAACTTACTTACATATATACTTTACCCCAGGAAGAGACAAGTGTATTATTCAAAACCTATGACCTCTCAAAATGTAAAATTTGTCATAGTACATGAACAGTATCAACTCCTGGGGGATTTCCTTTAGATAGTTTGAATCCCAACTCAAGTGCTGATTACCTTGTGATCATCTTCTTCACTGAATTCATAATCACTAGATTTAATTCACTAAATATGAAGACTAGAGTCTAGAGCACAGGAAAGTGATCCTTAAGAAAGTGGGAAAGTTGCAACATTCGTGCTATTTATTTCCTTGGCTTCAGTTTGAGTTTCCTTTTCTCTCATAATCTGTTACAAACTTTATATTTGTTCATACGAATACGTCCTTTTGAATCTATAGTTTATTTTTATCCTCTTAGTTTTATAATCTCGTAATAATTATGAAGCTGAAAGAAGCCGGGATAAGTGATTGATGAAAAATTGAATTAAGATAGGAAATTATTTTATTTGTGTGCAGGGAGTGTATTGAGTGGTGGTGGTAGCGAGCCCCTTCCAAAGGCTACTGCCGAAGATTGGGTTTATATGATAAATGAATTTCATAAAGGAACTTTGGAGAGTAGATTGGGTATACCAATGATCTATGGTATTGATGTTGTTCATGGACACAATAATGTCTACAATGCAACCATATTTCCCCATAATGTTGGTCTTGGATGTACCAGGCAAGTTCAAGATTTATTATCATTTATTTTCTTGGTTTGTGCCATATGAACAAGATTTGATAACTAATAGACCTTTTCATTTCTAATTTGATAATTGACATAGTCACCTGAACCATTTCTGTAGGTATGCAGTCAATTTTGTATGTTTAAAACATAGGTTGTTCCATTCTAATAATCTTTGATGAATAGGGATCCAGATCTGGCAGAAAGGATTGGTGCTACTACTGCTCTTGAAGTCAGAGCTACAGGGATTCCTTATGTTTTTGCTCCATGCATAGCGGTAAATAGAAAAGAGTGTAATGATAAGCTTTTAAAAAATTTCTTATTATACAGGTTTGAGGTTGTCAAATGTGTACCTTTTTCTTTGATGATGTTACTGATTACTCCTGAAACATTGATTATAGGTTTGTAG
>Ga0099822_1012571_pt1 | contig 10099 bp, 7 predicted proteins | sample CowpeawhiteBW_FD_76839 | JGI IMG/M metagenome (GOLD analysis project Ga0099822, IMG submission 76839) | Root nodule microbial communities of legume samples collected from California USA - Cow pea white BW | ecosystem: Host-associated > Plants > Roots > Nodule | place: USA: California | collected... | reverse complement strand
TTTTTATTAATATATATATATATATATATATATATATATATATATATATATATATATATATATATATATATATATATATATATATATATATGTATATATATATGCCTCTTTCATTAATTGATAGTCTTCTTGTTTTTTCACTTAATGCTTGCATTGATTTGATCATCCATTGCATGATATTTGGTTCATTGGGTGTGGAAATATCTTTTGGAACCTTGAATTGGAACAAGAAAACCCAATGAAACTTTTATCTAGGAATGGGACTTGACCTATTGGTTCTCTTAAACCCTAGTGCATAATGCGGATTTGCTTATTAAGAGTTCAAGGGATTGACTCTTAATAAGGAAATTTAGGCTCATTCCACTAAGGAATTAGGGTTTGAGTAGATTTGTGGGTTAACATTAGCATATTAATGTAGAAGATGTAAAATTGTAGTTGCATGAGAGCATAGTTAGTGAATTCTAACCCCGACAATATCAATTTATATCATTTCTAATCTTTTCCATTCACTAAGTGCCTCTAACTTCCAAAGTTTAATTTTAATCATTTATGCAAAATTAAATTTCTTACATGAAACTCAAAATATGGATTCATTCTTTAGTTTAAATTAGTCACTAATTACACAATTATTTAGTATACACGAGTCTCTTGGGAAACGATATCTCAGTCTTACCGATTACTACTTGTGCGACTTGGTACACTTGCCAAAGTCTTAGCAGGTGGGTTATGAGAGAATTTCATACCATTGGATATTACATGGTCATATTATGTTGATGATTGCATGTTTTTAGTGTGGAAACATGTGATGGGTGGTTATCTTGGTTGAGTTATGCGTATGTTGGGTTAATGCACAGTGAGTTATATGTGGGTAAAATACTGTTGTATAAGGTTTTAATTGGTTAGCTCACCCTTGATTTGGTTTGTTGTATATGTGTGTGCGATGATCGTATAATGTGTGTGTTATACGAGAGCAGATGTGGATGCATATGCTATTGGAAAAGCATAGTTATGAGGAGCTCATGGGAAAGCTTTTTGAGATTTTTTATGAAAAGCATTTAAAAGTGTTTACTTTTGAATAAGGCAAATGTAGTAGTTTGATTGAGTTTTGAACTTGTTATAACTTGTAATGAGTTTTGGTTTTAACGACTTAAATTGGTTTGACGAATTCACCTTGGGTGTTCTTCGTTGTCGCAACCGAAATCGCGACGGGACGACGAACCAAAAAATAAAATTTGAAAAAATAAAGAGTTTTGGAGTCGTCGTCATAGTTTATTTTGGAAAACTAAAGAAAAACCAAAAAAAAGATAAAACAAGGTATGCGAAAAACCAGATTTTGGGTCAGGGAGTCGGTTACGCGAAGGGAAGGTATTAACACCCCACAACGCCCGTCCTAAGACGGTACCTTTAATTAAATGTGCAAAAGTTATGTGGTTTTTCAAAATATTTATTTTTCCCAAAAAATAATAATAAATGAATTTACAAAAGAAACAAAAATATTTTTTTTGGTTTTGTGGGCCCGATAAGGATTAATCCTCGCTCCTACGTATCTCCATTTATAATGGAAAATCAGGGTTACGTAGTTCTTTTTGATAAAGCTATTTGGAAAAATATTTGAAAAATGATTTATTTATTTTTAATAATTTTGAAAACATTTTCATTCAAATTTTTAGTATTATTTTATTATTGGTGTCATGCGACGCGAGCGGCCAGACCAACAATGAAAATAAATTCTTTTTTTTAATCTTTTTAATCTTTTACAATTTTTTATATTTTTTTAAAGTTATTTAAAAGTGGATGTGGGTGTCACTACGACGTGAGCAACCAGATAGATATTAAAAAGTAATCAAACAAAGCTATTTTTTTATTCTTAGATTGGTATATATTTTTTAGAAAAAAAAGAACAAAAGTCTAAAATGGGTGTCATGCAACGCTAGCGGTCGAGCAGACACCAAAGAAATAGGAAATATTTTTTATGATTTAAACAAATTAATGAAAATTAAAAAAAAATCAAAAGAAAAAGAAACTAATAATGACGTACCTTCTGCCTTTTCTTTTTTTCTTGTCTCCTTTTATAACATTTTTGTGTTTTTTTTAAGATAGATAAAAATGAGATGCATCCGTGTGGGTGGTAATGAGAGAGAAAAAGAGAGTATAGAGAATCTTCTTATCTTTTTTTTTTACCTCCTTCAATATGTTTTTTTTAAGGAGAGATGAAAGAGGAGGTGTGTATGTGGGAGTGGTGATGTGAAAGAATTAGAGAAGTGTAGAGAATTTTTTTTCGGTCCTAACAGAGCGCATATTTATACATGCACCTTGCAATATCAATGCAATCTCAGCCTTAATTGTAATGAACAATATAAGGAAGGAATTGGTCATGATAGCAACACATTATAGAGATCAAATCATAGCAAATCAGAGCACAAAATCAATCAAAATCAGTAATATCGATTCTAACCGTTAACAAAATCAATCCCAATTAGTAATATTGATTCTAATTATATGAAGAGATATTGCTTTTAATTATTAGAATTATATCACTAATTTCTCTATCAGAACAAAGGTAAAAGATATGTTGAGCTGTTGGGCTCATGAAGAGGGATGTGATAACAAATTAGGCTCTTCTTCCTTTTTTTCCTTTTTTTTTATCTCTCTTTTTTTTCTTTTTTTTTCTAAAATTAAAGTTTGAAAATCTTTGAAGAAAATTTTGTTTCACATTTTTTTATTTTCCATTAACTAAAAAAATGTTTTTTTCAAAATAAATTTATTCACCCGGACGAAATTGGGTGTTGACATTCGTGTTTTAAGTGTTGTGTCAACACAACTACATCTAAGTATTTGGGGTTACTTCCTGGATCATTTGGGAGGTTGAAGTGAGATCTTACATATAGTGGAGTTCATGTATAATAATAGTTATCACTCTAGCATTGGAATAGCACCATATGAAGCTTTGTGATAAAACTTCTTGGACGGTGGTGAAGATGAAGAAGCTCCATACGTCACAACGGAATGGAATGGAAACAAGCTTGAAGGCTCTTGCGGTAGTGGTGTGGAGTGGTGAATGGTAGAAGTTTAGGAATAGAAGACTATCATAGAGGAAGGTGGCTAGAGGAAACTAAGTAGAATCCTAGTCGTGACTCTCTCATAAAAAGTGTACATTTTCTATGACTCTTGGAATTATGACACTAGAATACCTGTCATAGTAAGCTCGTTTTACCTATCATTATAAGCCCATTTTCCAGTAGTGAAAATAATTGACTTCTCGATGAATTCAGTCCAAGGAAGGATTGGATTCGGTGGTTATTCCTGAGATTCGAGCAACCATGACTGTACAAGGGGGAAAATCATGTGTATAAAAGGGGGTCTTCTTATTAAAGAAGGATCATCTGGTTTTATACTACTTTAACATAGAAGAGAGTGGTATCTGTATGAGTATCTACCCTCGTTAATCATCCGAGCATACCGAGGCCTACATCCTCGGTGTCACCCTGCTCAGACTTGGCGAGAACAATAGTATCATATTTTGTCAGTTGAGTGTCAATCAAATGTGAAATAAAATTATTGACCCAAATGATAATTTTAGATAAAGCCGTCAAAACGGGTTATAACCCGTGAGCCAACCCGGCCCACCACAGGTTCGAGCCGAGTTGGGTTAAAAAAATTAAAATTTTTCGTACAGGCCAAAAATGAACCCGGTCCACTAAGAACCCGGCTCACCCGGGTTGAACCCGTGGTGAGCCGGGTTGGCTCACCAACCCACCCAATTATAAATATTAAATTATTTAATTTAAATTACATTAAAAAATAAAAATAGAAACCCTAAAAACCTAAATGTGTCTCCTTTCAAACGAAAGTTTCTCTCTTTTTCTCCTTCTTCACAACTTCTGCTCTCAGTCTCCACCCGACAACGCGATCACTTCTCTGACTAACAATTGTGCTCCTACGCAGCACAGGCTTCGAAGACAACGGCGCTGTGTTGTTTCCCATCCGAATGAGCTCCTCCTCCTTCGCAGTCAGGTGTGATAAGGAATACTAGGATTTACTTTTTTTAAGCTTGTGTTATTGTAGCTTTGGTTTGATTTTACAGTTGTTGTTTGTTATTCTATCTCAGTTGCTTTTATTTTGTATTAAAAGAGAAGGTTGAGATTGTAGAAGAAAGCATATTCGGTGGCTGCAATAGTTTAAATAGCTTCAGTAGAATAAGCTAAATAACAGTAACTTTGGGAAGATTTATGGGAAGTCATATGTGGTTCGGTGGTATGTGGGATTAGGAAGATTTATGACAGTAGCTTTGGTCCTAAATGACAGGACGCAACATTTCCTTCCGCTTCCCTATTTTCCCTTTATAATTGTTAAAATTAATGTTTTGTTTTAAAAAAGTTTATCTAGTTGTTGTTGATTGAAAAGAGATTGAGGTTTTTTTAACTGTATAGCCTTGCTACTTTGATCACTTTTATCAGCAGAAGGTTTTGCTCACATTTGACTCCTAAACTGAGGGAAAGGTATGTCAGAAGATAAACTAGTGCTAGATTAAAAGGTTAATGAAATATTGATATACATGCATGAATGCTTTGTTCTTAAATGTGCATGCATAGAATTAGTTGGGATGTGTTTGTTTGACATGGAATTTATCCTTTCTCACTAGCCAAAATAATAATTGCATAATCATATGGTTCACTTTAATTTTCTTTGAATTTGCGACATAAATATATCATTCTATATGTGTCCAAAACTAAATTAATTAGCTTGCCACGTTGTTTTGTGCACGTATATCCAAATCATTTTGGAAGACTTTATTTAGCATATATCATCCTAAAAAACATTGTTTTTATGAATTGTGAGTAAGCCATCATGGCCAATTTTGTTTGATTTCCTTGCCTATACGTTGACACTTTTGTTGGCAAGCTTCGAGATTTTTCTAAGTGTTTAAATTGTAGTAATTTTTCAAGAGGAGTATTTAGTATATGTTGTTCACTTGCCTAGTAAAGTATTTAGTATATATTTCAAGTCCAATAAAGTAGTGGTTTGATGATGCATAATCATTCCCCACCCACTGATAATATGAAAACAGGGATGCCATTTGCCCTTTGGCTCCATTGTGAGTCAAATCTTTTACTTCAGTTCCCAACGTGTAGAAACTATGTACCTATCTTATTATATTCTTGTCCCACCGCCATCACTGCCTATGCTTATAAAAATTTCAAATATGTATTCTAGAGTGCAGATTGTTGTTGAAGAGTTGTTGATACAAGAGGTGCATTCCAAAGTTATTGATACTTGTCACAGAGAGTTTTTTCTTTGTTAAATATTACTATATTAGTTCATACTTCATAGAGTATTTATCAATTCTTTTAGACTTGAATGAATGATTGATGATATTATATCGTGTTATTATTACAAAACAAAATGAATTCTGAAACCGTAGATGATCAATGTGTTCATGATAATTTGAATAATTTTTTGCCACCAAGTGTAGAAGAGATTGAGAATGAGGATAAGGATTGTGATAGAGAAAGTAAGAGACCTAGGGTAGGTACTTCTAAAGTTTGGGATCATTTTACAAAAATTGGTATAAAAGATGGTAAAGAAAAGGCAAAATGCAATGGGTGTGGTGCAGAATACGTTGCTGGTGGTACAAAAATAGGAACCTCAACAATATTGCGTCATTTGTCAAAGTGTTTGGTCCTAAAGAAATTAAAGGACAATGACGTGGGGAAAATGATAATTGATCACGCTGGGAAATTAAGATCTAGGGAAATTGATCAAAAAGTTGTAGATGATCTTATTTCAATGGCTATTATTCAACATGGGCTTCCATATAATTTTGTTGAATATAAGTGGATTAAAGAATTACTTCTGTATCTAAATCCAGAAGTAAGAGTTCCAAGTAGGAATACAAATGTGTCTAACATTTCAAAGAAATTTCATGAACACAAAGAAAGGGTGAAACTTGCAATGCGTAAATCTCATAGTCAAATTTGTTTGACATCTGATTGTTAGACTTCTATAAATCAAGAAGGGTTTATTTGTTTGACTGCTCATTTTGTTGATGCTAGTTGGAGGTTGAATAGTAAGATTATTGCCTTTTGTAAAATGGAACCTCCACATACTAGTCATGATTTGACACACAAAAATTTTGCTTTGTTGCTTGATTGGGGAATAGATAGGAAGATTTTTTTCTATCACATTAGACAATGGTAGTGCCAATGAGGTGTTGCAAAAAATTGAGTGAGCAATTGAAATTGCAAAATAGTTTGATATGTAATGGTGATTACTTTCATGTAAGGTGTAGTGCACATGTGTTGAATATTATTGTGCAAGAGGGATTAAGGGTGGCTTCTGATGCTTTGCATAAGATTAGAGAGAGTATCAAGTATGTGAGAGGATCAGAGGCAAGAAAAGTTGCATTTAAAGAATGTGTTATTCAAGTGAGGGGAATTGATACCAAAGTAGGTTTGAGAATGGATGTTGTTACTGGATGGAATTCTACCTATCTTATGCTTGAGAGTGCAATTAGATATCAACGTGCCTTTGGATGTTTGGCTATCCGTGACAGAAATTATGTTCATTGTCCATTAAATGATGAGTGGAAAAGAACTGAAAAAATGTGTGAGTTCTTGAAGCCATCTTATGTAATGACTAATTTGATTTCAGGTTCTTCTTATCCAACTTCTAATCATTACTTTATGCAAGTTTGGAAAATTAAGTGTTTGTTGCGGAAAAATGCAAAAAGTGATGATCCGACAATTAAAGATATGTCATTGAATATGGTGAACAAGTTTAGTAAGTATTGGGATCACTATTGTGACATTCTTGCTATTACGGCTATTCTTGATCCACGTATGAAGTTTGTAGCAATTCGATTTTGTTATTCAAAGATTAATCCTTGTACTTGTGAAGAAAAGATTAGTATTTTAAAGCACAACATCTATAAGTTGTTTGAAGAATATGTCAAATTGAATTCAAATGACTCAAATACTTCAAGTTCTCAAGTTTTCCCTCCAACACAACTTACTTCTTTTTCAAATGATGAGCCAGTGATGGATGCATTTGATGTAAGTTTTTAATTTTCAAATTTATCTATATTTTAATTCTTACTTATGAATCACATATTAATTTTTTTTTTCAATATTGTATTCGGAATATGTTGATTATTTGAGCCAACATGTTAATGATACTGGAAGGTCTGAATTGGATCTTTATTTAGATGAAGGGAATCTTGATCCAAAGTTTTTTTATAAGTTGGATGTATTGAGCTATTGGAAGGATCGTCGAGATCGATATCCAAACTTGTCTAAGATGGCTTGTGATGTGCTTACCATTCCAATCACTATCGTTTCTAGTGAGTCTGCCTTTAGTCTTGGTTCTCGTGTGCTAACCAAATATCGTTCTTCCATTCTTCCCAAGAGTGTCGAGGCACTCATTTTAACTCAAAATTGGTTGCATGGTTTTGAATTAACAGGTAACATTATTGTTATTATTGTGAAATTAATTTAATTATTTATTACTTAGTATTTCAATACTGTTAGTTAACATTCTTTTTTATTGTAGATGGGACAAAGAAGATACATCAAGAGATGAAAATGTTGTGGATTTCTTCATTCAAGACTCTAATGTTTTAGTTGGATAATAATTTGGATTGTATTTGGATGTGACTTGTGTGTCATATGTAGATTTTTGGATGTGCATCATCATGTAATGTTGTGGATTATTTTGTTAGATTAATGGTGTATTAAGGTTTGGATAAGAGTGGATGATTTTGTTAAATTATTAAGAGGTTTGGATGACAGTGTATAATTTTCTTAAATTATTGGTGTATTCAAGTTTGGATGACAAATCTACAATTACGTGAATATTGCATTAGATTCAATTGAATTCACTTATATTTGCAGTGATGGCATTTGAATCATGAACTTTAGTGGCATTTTTTTGTAATAATGGTTGTGTTTTATTTTTATTTTTAATTTTGTAACTTAAAGCCACTCAATGCCTTACCTTTATTTACATTTTAATTAGAATAGGAATTTAATTTTTTTTAGAATTGAAAAAATAATTTTTTTTAAAATAAGTGAACCAACCCGTTTAACCCATCAACTCGTGGTGGGCCAGACCGGGTTAGCATTTTCTTGGCTCGCAAATAAATGAGCCGTATTGGGTAGGCTCACTGAGTGGCCAACCCGTGGTGGGCTAAACTGGTTGACCCGTTTTAACAGCTCTAATTTTAAAATTATCAACTTCATAACATAATCCCAAATAGACTTTTGATGAAAAAAGTTTTTCATAACATAACTCCGATAGAAATTTGCAAAAGAATTGTATATTGAATGATATTAATAGATGTGCTATAAATACACACAAAGCTAATACTAGAAGCCACAAGGAAATGGGCATGAGGGCCTGCCTAAGCTAACATCCTAAACTCTGACGAGAAACCTACATTACAATGGTTAAACCACATTTGTATCAGCCATCTGGTCGATCATACATGGAAATTTATCCCGAAGCGGTCTGTCAATTAATCTGAACAGAAGCTAACAGAACTATGTGATTACGATTAGATAGATGTAATGTTGGAATGTTTGAGGTGATTGTGATCAGACATGTGATTGCAAAGGGTTCTCGTTGGCGTAGTTACCAGGAGGATCGTATTCGCACGCCATGAGCATGCCCAGATCAGGGTTGTGGCAATTCTGAAGAGCGCAGCCGATTCGTTCGGAGTCCCGCCACACTACCTGGGTGAAGTGGCCGCAGGCTTTTGGCGGTGGGGCGCACGTGAGAGTTTTGAAATCGTACCAGTCCTTCTCCACGTACCAGTAGAAGGTAGCATCGGAGGGGTTCCAATGGCGCGTCTTCCCCCAGAAGATGTTCTCGCCGTAGTTGGAGTTGGAGTGGATGAGTTTGCAATCCTCGTAACGCTGCATGAGGTACTCCCGCGCGTAGGACGCAAGGTTCTCGTCCCAAGCGAGCAAGGGAAGGTTGTACTGCTTCCTTACCCAGTTATGTGTGTTCATGAACTCCTCAGCCAGCAACGTTTGGTTCGCGAAGGTCTCGTCGACAATCGCGGGGACGTAACCGAAGTAATTTCTGGCGTCGACGCGATCATGGGCGGAGACAGCTGTGGCGAGGAGGAGGAGGAGAACGGTGCACATGACTGGGAAGGAAGACATGGTTTGAAGAACCTTCCTCCTGCGAGAGCAACTACTACGGAGGAAGAAATATGGGATTGGGGGTTTTATATATATGTGTGTTACTATTTTTAGTTTCCTATTTGCAAATGTTAAGGCTATCGAATTGCATCGAAAGATAGAGCGTGTGAATAGTCAAGAAAGTAGAAAGCAAATAAGGAGAATGATACATTACAAATTACTAAATAAGGTAAAAAATACTATTTTTATTACTTTTTATTAAAATATAAAAAATTAATCTACTTTAATCCAATTTATAGAATGTTTGTCAATTTTGTCATTTTTTTTTTGTTTTTCTAGGTCAGTGTATGGAACAGGAGACCCATAAAAATAAATTTTCAATACAAATATTTTCAAGAAAGAAAAGTGAGTTTATAAGTTAAAATTAATTTGTATAATTATAAAAATTAGAACAGTTATACATAAAGTATTTTACTCTTTTTTTTCTAAAACATCTTAAATAAAAAAGTGTATGATAATCTTACTTCGAGAAATGTTTCATGCATCTTGAAGAAACCTAGATTGGAAAAAGAAATGTAATGTGTTTGATGTTTATCTTTGTAGATCTTCTCTGGACACTGAAGCTTTTCTTTAGTTAAGAAAATGTAAATTAAAAGGTTGAAGACAAAATCTATCAGGTTAGAATTTTATTGCATACATCCAATAAATTTCAGGTAGCAATTTCTTTGTCGGCAGCTAAAGATTACAAACTGATTTTTGTTTTTACTCTAATTTCAAAACTTTTTATAGGTATAATGAAAATAAGAAATAAGAATATATATATATATATATATATATATATATATATATATATATATATATATATATATATAAAAAAAAAAAAAAAATATATATAAAAAAAAATAAAATAATTTATATATATATTATTTTTTTTTTTTTTTTTTTTTAAATATATT
>Ga0099822_1012569_pt1 | contig 10101 bp, 7 predicted proteins | sample CowpeawhiteBW_FD_76839 | JGI IMG/M metagenome (GOLD analysis project Ga0099822, IMG submission 76839) | Root nodule microbial communities of legume samples collected from California USA - Cow pea white BW | ecosystem: Host-associated > Plants > Roots > Nodule | place: USA: California | collected... | reverse complement strand
GTACCCATATTTCTTACGCTATGCCACATGTTGCAGGCGTTATGATTATACATGATCACTTCTTTCTCTATTTTATATCAAAAGTAATGTTTTTAAATTTAGAAATTATATTGTAAATAGTATGAATGGATGATTAAGGAGTAAAATGAAGGTGTGATATGGTTGTTTGTACGTTTAGATGAGGTTAATGAGGAGACAAAATGGACAGTAAAAGCAATTAGATTACTGAGGACAAAAGTGGCTGACTATAGACCTTACTCATCAGGCCCATAAACTTACAAAAAAAAAGTAAACTTTACAATTTAAATATAATTTATAATTGTTTTCTTCATACAAAAAATCCCACTCTATGTTTAATAAACTTTTTACATGTCATTTTTAATTAGTGCTACCTACTAATAAAAAATGAAAAAAAAAACATATATTAATAGTTTGAAATATTTTTATATTATCATGGAATAATATAATAACATTTTATTTTTGTAAAAAACTAGTTTTTTTGGAGTTATTTTCGTTATAAAAATATATATTAATCTTCAGAGGAGATAGTACAAAAGTAATCCAGGTTAGCAAGTTCACAATTTTAAAAAATTATATTAAATTTAATCTACTTTTAACTAAAGTTTTCTTTTAATGTTTTATTTAAACAAAAATAATTAAACTTATAGATTTTTTATAAATTACTTTCAATATTAAAATATTTAATGGTTCCAAAATATTGATTAATCATGTTTGTTTGTTTAGTGTTGTTTAAAGTTTTTTGGGGTCAAATTTTGCTACTTTTTTTTCGTTAAAATGAACAAATATTCTTTTAGAGTGATACTACTATTATTCTTCTAATTAACATGAATAAATGTTATTTTTCTAAATTTCGTTAGTTAAAAATATTTTTTCTAATAATTTTAATAAGTATGACTAATATTTTCTTTTGAGAAATCCCTTATAGCTAAGATTGATCGAAAGTAAAACTGATTTCAATAAATAACTGTAAAATAACAATCACTACCTTTGTCCTTAAAGAAACCTTGATTAAAATCATAACAAAAGAGATGTTAGGTCCATGATGTGGAGATGCTAACCAAACAAATTATGTCGAAATCAAAATTGATCCAACAAATTTACGTATTGTGTTTCAGTGTTTTTTTTTTAATTATAATTATTTAATGTTTCGTGTTTAAGTATTGTGTAGGGTGGATGTTGTCTTTAAATTAATGATATTTGAGTGTTATTTAACTGTAATTTTTTTTTTATGAAATCAATGTGACTCAAATTTTAATTTTGTAAGATTTAAATTGCTTATAAGTATTAAAAATAAAAATGATAACGTCAACTCTGTTAGAGACAATGAAAAAACAAAACTCTTTTAAAATTATTATTTAAACAGTTAAATTGTTCTCTTTTCTTACAATTTTTATACTCATAACACTCGTTTATACTTTCTTTTAGATCGATATTGTATTTTGGTTATACTTCTTTTCTTTTAACAGACGTTCGTAGTTTTGATTATATACATATAAAATCCTTTCGGACATTAGCTTAATTATTATTTATGTTTTATAATTTGTCAGGTGTTTTCTAAAAGCTGCGTATGATTGTAGTAGTCATCAAAATATTCCATTGAATAACATAAGTTTTGAGACAAGACAATCAGTAAACATTTTCATTTTATATATCTTTATTCCTTTTTGTATTTTTTTTTTCATAATATAAATTAACTTATTTTTAATAAATATATAACTTTTAACTCATTTTCTAATAAATATATATAGTAATATCCTGATTTAATAGAATAATTCTAATAAATAAAATATCACATAACTATAAATAATCAGGAGCACAAGACAGAAAACATAATGTATTAACTATTACAGTTATCCATAATACACGGAAAGAAAAACAATGTTAATAATAGGACTAAAAAGGACAATAATATTTGCAAGAGGTTGCTCACAAAGCAGAAAACTACAAAATAACAATTTATCAAGAGATGCTCAAAGAACATATTCCCACGTGCTTATTTAGACAACAACATCTTCATTACCATGATGACCATCGGGTTTTCCACATCTGCTCACACCAAATATTTGGTGATCATCACAAAAAGAAAAGCCAAACAAAAAAACAAACATCAAGAAGAAAGGGTGAGCTAGAAGAAATAATTTTTAACATATCAATAAGTAAGCAATTTATTAACATATTATAAACAGACATCTTAGTATGCACACAAGGCATGTGATGACAAACAATAAAGACTCTATAACTCAATTATTTGGATACATATAATAAGATTGGATTCACTATATGCTTGCACTTGTGATGGTCTCTACTGCTCTGCAAAACCATTACCAATGGGTTTCACCCTACCACGCACAAGGTTAATCCATGATCATCCAACGTTCTATGTGAAAATTGACGATTCTTTAGAGTTTTAGGATGCAACCTTGCTTGAATCCTTATTTGATTATATACATTACAACACCATCATGAAATCTCGCCAAGAGTTTCATGGAATTACATCTAACTCATACCATCTAGGTTTCTCACACCAAATCCACATGTAATCTCAATCATTATATTTTCATGCCAATGAACAATCAACCAGTCAATTCATGTCTCATTTCATGTCGAGCACAACATATAACAATATCACCACATTGCATTAAACATACGTGACATCATACTTCATAATATAAAACTATAAAAAAAGGTAAACAAATCAATCATGGAGAAAACACCCAGTTTAGAGAAAAGAACAACACTAAAGCATGTCCCTGCACCAATCTCGCTTAAGTTAGAAGCCCTCGCTCAAGCGACAGAATGATCTCGCTTAAGCTAGGTGTGCTCTCCTGAGCGAGAGCTCGGACTGCAGGTTTCTAGAAGTTCTCGCTTAAGCGAGACCTTCTCGCCTGAGCGAGATTACTTGTCGCTCAAAATAGAAGCTCACCGTCTCACCGTCTGAGCAACAACTCGAGCAGAAACTATAAGTGAGTTTCTGCTACTCTCGCTTAGGCAAGAATTACTCGCTTGGGCGAGAATATCAGGTTTCACCAATGTTCACGCATGCAAGCCAGATTCAAACAATACCAATCAACATTAAGTTTGTTTTCATACACACACAAACATCAAACATGAATCTCAACCATGAAACAAAACTAAAACACACAATATACATAAAAAACACGAATAAGTATAACTCCCTTTACCTTTAAACTAAAATTTGACTTAAAGAACCCTTAGTGAAGGAGCACCAGGAGGACCCATAACAACTTAAGGAGTTAAAAACAAAAGCACAAACAGACGAGACTGAGACCACAACAAAGATTTATAGGGAGTTAGAGCTACCAAACACAGAAGAAACGCAAGGATAGAGGTTCGAGTTCAACTTACGTGAAAAAAAAAATAAGCTTAGCTAGTTTGGAGAAGAACGTGGTTCAAACCATAATAGAGCTTTTACTTTCATAAATAAGGGGAAAATGTGAGTAATTGTTGCTAGGCGAGAGGACATAATATGTAATGAAGAAATGAAATGAGAAAAGTTGAATAGTCTTTTTGAAACTGTCAAAAAAAACTAATAGGCTGACTTGGACCCTTTACTCACTAGAATTCATAATTTTAAACGAAATAAAGTATATATATATTATATTAAGTATGAAATCAAACAATGATTTGATTTCACAATTCCAAATGAAACACAGTAAATTTTTTGTTATCTTCTATCCCAAAATCTAAACATTAATAAAGAAAATAAAGTTAATGTAAATTCTATTGTATATAATTTGTTGTGACATATATTGTGAGATATATCGTGTTTTGGTAAATTATTAATTGAATTAGCATTTAAAATATATACTTAATTATACACATTTTATATATAATTTATTGCGGTATATATTTTAGAGTATTTTTTTAATGTTTACTCCCTTGTCTGATAAACATGGTCCCATCCTGCTGGTACATTAATTAGAAAAGTAGGTCTGCCACTTCATGGCAGAGGGACACAAGTTTTTGTCATTTTTTGAACTTGCACATGCATACCCTTCATAATTTGCGGTGATACATTTTAGTTGGTCTAAGTGATATTAATAACTTAATTATTCTAGTATATAAGAAAGATTAATATTTAACCTAATAAATTTATCTTAAAAATTAAATTAGTTTATGGTTGAAATTTCATTTCATCTCACTTTACATTTCGATTTCAAGATAGAAAAAAAATAAAAACTTAATAAATATTAAGTGTTGACTATGAGTTTTTAACGATACTAGAAGTATTTTAGTTTGTTTAGTGTATTGTTTTTTATACAATTGTAATTTTCATATTGTTTTTAACTTAAGTTTTTTATTAATGTCCATGAAAAATGTAGATTTTGATTTTTCTGAATTAAATGATTTTTTTTTTAACAAAATAGTCACTGTAACGAGACAGTTGTCAACAACTATATTATCGCAATGTAATCAACCGTAGCATAGCTTTCTGATTACTCACATCTATTTCTCCCTCTGTTGGAGTGTGAAAGGAACGCGACTAACACTGTTTTAACCGTGAACTGGATTGAAGTAGAGTCTCGTTAACGAAAGTGGTTACGTTAATGCCACTAGTCTCCTTCAGCTTCTTAAACTCTCACACCCAAACCCTTTCTTCTTCCCAGTGCTTGGCTACCGTCAGCAATGTCAGATCCGAACCAGATTTCGTTCGCTCTAGCCTTCTTGTGCAGCGCTTTCGCCGCTTGTTTCGCCGAGGTAACCATCCTTCTCTAACTCATTTCGATTCAGCATTTGGATCTTGTAATATAACTTCTCGCATATCCGATTGTTTTGGATAGAAACTGAATCTTACATTTATAAGCTAAAGGAATGATATGTCAGGATTGCGTGACTTGAGTTTATCAAGTTCATTTGTTTGTGTTTGTGTACAAGTTGTGAAAAGTCAAATTGTGCGGGTTGTTCACCAGACGATGTGAATTATATAACGTTCTTTGCATTTAGTTTTTGAGTGAATAGTGTCTGCCCCGAAAATGTGGAGAGTTCGGTGCTGTAATCCAATTATAACACAAATTTGTTGATTCTTATATTACTATAATAGGATGATGATAATAATAACTGAGTGGTTCCTCAGTTAAAATTTGCTTAAAGTGACAGTTCATTTGAATTGATATTAAACGCGTTAGTAGGATTATGAGCAGAGTGAATACCACGTCGCTCATCACGCAAAAAAATGGAGTCTAAATACTCATAAATGAGTATTATTGGACGAAAGAATGGAGGGATCCTAGTGAATGCAGAGAACATATATACTTGTTCCAGTTTTAAGTGAATGTGAGTCGAAATCTTACTAAGGTGTGCGCACTTATACATGTTATTGTTGATCCTTGATGCTTTTATTATACAGATAATCTGGCATAACTGGTTACCTGACACATTCTCTTAGTTATAGGTTTTTCTTTTTCAAGAGTTTTACTCTACTTTTCTTCTTTAGCATTTTTTTTTTCCTTTTGTGAAAGATAAAATAGTATATGCATTAATGATGTGTAAAGTTTTTGCACTATCAATTATAAACCACCATGAATGGTAATTTTGCTGACTTTAGCAGTAACCATCCTAAACGTCATATTAAGGATGATTTCTAATTAGTTAACAGTGTAAAAAAACTTTTACAATGACCCTGCCCATCTTTTAAGCTCTAAAAAATATAGTTATCGTGCTTCAAGCTTTTTTACACGTTTCATTCCTGCCTTTCTTAAGTTACATTATTGGTAAATAGATGCATCTATGCCATTATTCTATCAAACGACTGCTGTAGAAATTTAACCTAAAAACTTGCCTTTGAGAAAGTAATTCTGATATTTCTTTTGGGGTCGGGTTTGGTGCAGTTTTGTACCATTCCTCTGGACACAGCTAAGGTCAGGCTTCAACTACAAAAGAAGGTAGGGGTTGATGATGGAGTGGGTTTACCTAAATACAAGGGCATGCTAAGCACAATTAAGACCATTGCTAGAGAAGAGGGTATATCAGCTCTGTGGAAAGGAATTGTCCCTGGTTTGCATCGCCAATGTTTATATGGAGGCTTAAGAATCGGATTATACGATCCTGTGAGTATATACATATCTAACTTTCATTGAATAAGACTGTGATTGGAGGAACATGGGTTGTACATATGAACTGCACCATGAACAGGTCAAAACATTTCTTGTTGGTAGTGCCTTTGTTGGAGAGGTTCCAATATACCATATGATCCTGGCTGCTCTGCTCACTGGTGAGTACTTCTGAACAGTCTAATGCGTCATTTCAGATTGCATACCATTCATTGATTTTCTCACCTTTGTGGGGAAATTAGCATCTTCGTTGGTTCCAGTAGGACAAAAAAAAATGATAAAATAAAAGGCAAATGATGCTTGAACTATGTTCATTTTTTCCATTTACATGGAAATTAAAATTCTAGCTATGCTTTTTATTTGTTAGTTATCTATCAAGAAACTTTTTCATCTTCATATTGTAGCACAATATTTTATCATAAATGTGAAATAGTAGTTGCATAATGTAAATTTAGGGTGAAGTTGTTGACTTTACATATGGATAATAGAAGTTGAAAAAGAAAAGGCTAATAATTTGGATAATAGAAGTTATTGAATTTACATTTTGTACTATATTATATATTGCAGTCACCGACTCGCTTTTTTTCAACCTGTGATAGGTGCTTTAGCAATCACGATTGCTAATCCAACTGATCTTGTTAAAGTTAGGCTTCAATCTGAAGGTCATCTGCCATCTGGGGTACCTAGGCGTTATTCTGGTGCCATAGATGCTTATTTAACTATATTGAGACAGGTAAGCCTTTCTTATTTGGTCTTGCTTCTTCGATTATATTGAAAATATACTAATTGAGTCTAATTCTCTATATTTTTTTGTTAAACTAGGAAGGAATAGGGGCCTTGTGGACTGGGCTTGGGCCAAACATAGCAAGGAATGCAATTATAAATGCTGCTGAATTAGCTAGCTATGATCAAGTGAAACGGGTAATCACATTATTGGGTATTCTAAATTAGATTTTTTGCTATACTTCGAAGTACAGCCTTACACACAATTTAATTTTGTTGGAAAAAAAATCCCTTTCACACACAATGGGAATCAGAGATATGAGACACAATACAAGACCGCCCCTCTCTCTCTGTAACTTCTCACTTCATATAATCCCTTTATATAGCAAAGGTTGAAAGCTTCCTTCAATAAAGAGACTTCGTGATCTTTAATTATCCACTTTTCATATACATCTTGTAAAATAAGATGTTATATCATCTAACACATCTCATTATGATAGTGGATTCACCTTGAGTCTAGAAACATGCATCCTTGGCTTTCCACTTACTATCATTAATGCTTGGAAATTTGGATTGATTTTCCCAACAAATTGCAATGCTGCTCTGATTCTTTATACTTATGCAGACGATTTTGAAAATTCCAGGGTTCATTGACAATGTCTATACTCACCTTCTTGCTGGCTTAGGGGCAGGTCTTTTTGCTGTATTTATTGGTTCTCCTGTTGATGTGGTAGGTGCTACAGCATCCCTCGCCCCTTTTTTTGTCTTCAGTTTGCACTTATGCTTAAGAACACATCGATAGCAACAAGTTGTGCTTATGAAAAGAGACTAAAAAAGAAGTAAGGGGAATCAAATAGTCAATGGCACTATTTGAATATTTTGATTTAACATTTTGGTTCTGGATGATGTAGAGTTAAAGTTGACAGTGTTACTGGATCTTACCAAAAATAACCCAAACACTTTTTACAAGGGCAATTTGTCTATGTTCCTCCATAAACATTCTGGGGAAATTATAAGTAACTGGGTATTTTGAAATTCTAGAACTATTGCTAGATTCCTTAACAATATTGGTGAAATTTGTATGAAGAAGCACACTTTATGAAGCCAGTGGATGACTTGTTTCAATGCCCATAATTTTTCAGGTGAAATCCAGGATGATGGGGGATTCAACCTACAAAAGCACATTTGACTGCTTTCTCAAGACTTTGCTTAATGAGGTTTATGAATTTCCTTAATTGATTTTATCGTTGGTATAATTGCTGTTCAAATCTTGAACCAAGGGGAATTGAAAGATTCATTACAATTGTTCTATCCTTTTCTTGCTATATTTTTTATTTGTTTCTCCAATTTTTTTGTTAATTGAAAGATTCATTACTATGGTTATCACCTTAATTGTATGAGGTGATTTGGGAGAGCGGAAGCAAACTTTTCGGTGCATAATTTAAGAGGCTATTGAGCAGCGTACTTAATTCCTATACAATGAATGTGATTTTCCATAGCAATCTTTGTTGTTATGATCCTTTAACAAACTAAAAATATTTTTAACAATTGACCCTGGCGTGTTCATTTGATAATAAGCTAGCGTGAGGTCTGCATATAGTTTGTCCTTTTCTCTGCAGCTTGCACTCATGTTACAAATGTATTGCAGGGATTTTTGGCCTTCTATAAAGGTTTCCTTCCAAATTTTGGTCGAGTAGGAGCCTGGAATGTGATTATGTTTCTTACTTATGAACAAGTAAGATACACGTTTTATCTTGGCCATGCTGTTAGATTTATCTATTGTAATTTATATATCTTATTGCAGCCTGATATCCACTTACAAATGCGCTGCTTTAAGGTTTAAGCCACTTGTTTATGTTCAATTACGCAGCTTGCAAGTGAACGTAAGGTTTACCCTAGTCTAATCAATATTTTCAATGAATTTTCCCCCTTCTGCTTCAGCTTCAGCTTCTAGCATTACAAGTCTTAAGAGAAAATAGCTTTTTGTAACTTATTTGTCTCCTTAATCAGAATCAAATGTCTGAATTTTACCAATGTCTAGCCGACTAAAGTAGTCAATTTTCAAATGAAGGGTGGACACACTATTACTTTTTCACTTAACATGATTTCTTAAGAGAATTCAAATCACATTTCAAGACTCACATTGTATGAAGACAGCTGTGAATTTTCCCATTAAACTAGCCCTGTGAATATTACAGAAAGACTGCTTTTTGCATGATGGTATCATTTGTTGATTCGAGGAACTGCTTCGTCTAACAGGAAGTTTTAATGATTATGAATTTGGTCGTCGATACTGAAAGTGTTATTTGATTCATGTGGCAGGCGAAAAGATTTTTGAGAGGATAATTCTTACTTCATGATTGATATTGACGAAGGAAAATTAGTGTTCTTTCTCTGTTGAGTGCTATCAGAAGAACGGCAAATTTTTTCGAGAGGTGGTCTTTCTACATTCATTCCCCACTTCTTCCTTGTGGACGGACATCACGCTTAAAGTATTTAGTTAATGAATAAACCGTCAAATCACCTCTGTATATGATTGTCTCCTGCTTGTGCCATGTGAAAGGCCACAATTCAAAGTTTCAAACATTCTTAGCCAATTAATAGACCCTGAAATTACATTTACTTGAATGACCTACATTGTACTGGATTGATGTCAGATACATTTTTCTGGGAAATAAATTGCCTATTTCCCTACTTATTGAATGAAACATTAATGCAAACTAATATTTAGAGGCTCTATAATTCATTACTTTATTCAAATATCATGGGGTATCACCATTGTTGACAAATTTGATTTAAATCCCGGATAGTTTTCGACTTGGGGAATCTAATAAGTTTCCTTTCTGGCTCCATCTCGTTTGAAAGTCAAATATTCAGAGAAAAAGAATAGCTTGCCAATATAGATTTGGTAATACACACTGTCATAATCACTTCCGTCCAGAAAATCAATAACCTAGCCGACGGATTTTTCATATTACATTAACAGCCCTGAATCCTGCTAGGCAAATCTTAGCTCACTGTAATCCGTTTTTTCAAAACATGACTCCCTAAAGAGTGATTCTACTTGCATCGTCTTTTTCTCTCACACCCATTATATATATTTTTTTCTTTCTTACATTTCAAAAAGTAATTCCCAGTATCCTAGAAACTAATTTATGGAATGTAAAAAAGCGAGGCGGCGGAACCAGAAAAAAAGTGATGCAAAAAGAACTTCCCCTCAGAAAAAACTTCATGTTCTCGCTATCAAATAAACTCTGGCCTTTATAACAGACCCATTCCCAAGCTT
>Ga0099822_1012567_pt1 | contig 10102 bp, 5 predicted proteins | sample CowpeawhiteBW_FD_76839 | JGI IMG/M metagenome (GOLD analysis project Ga0099822, IMG submission 76839) | Root nodule microbial communities of legume samples collected from California USA - Cow pea white BW | ecosystem: Host-associated > Plants > Roots > Nodule | place: USA: California | collected... | reverse complement strand
TACAAAAAAAATATCACATATTTAAATATAATTTTTTTGTGTTTATATATATATATATATATATATATATATATATATATATATATATATATATATATATATATATATATATATAATTAGTAGGATGGTACCTACTTTTGTTTAGATGTTTCAGTTTGGTACTCACTTTTAAAAATGTGTCAATCTAGTTCCAATTTTTGAAAAAATATCTTAATCAAGTCCCTTTCGGACAAAAAATATTAAAGTCGTTAACTTAATTCATGACTTTTACCACTAACTTTTAATATAAATATCAATACTTAATTTTATAAGTCATTTTAAATATCAATACAGTTAACAATGTTAATAATTTGTTGTTGAAAAGGACCTAATTGAGGTATTTTTTCAAAAGATGAGACTCAATTGACACCTTTTTAAAAGCGGGTATCAAACTGACATATTTAAATAAAAGTGGGTATCATTCGACTAATTAAACCTATTATATATTATTGATGCAAATCCTTACACAAACATCTTAAATGAAACTAGGGTAAACACAAGCGCTATTGTACCTGTGTGTACGCATTTTTTGAATATGCATGATATTATATTAGTAGTTGATGATATTGTAATGTTATTAAGTTAATAAATAAAATAAAATTATATTTATAAAAAATAAAGTGAAATATATGAAAAAAATATGAAAAAGAAAAACTATTGATGAATAAAAGAAAAAGAAGAAAAAGATAAATAAATAGTTTTATAAAAATTTGTAAAAATAACTATTAATTTTAAAAACTTTAACAAATAATTATATTGTAAAGGATAAAGTTGAAATTATGAAAAGTTGACACAATATAGGAAATCGTATTTTTTTTATATATAATTATAGATAAAAGTAATAATTTGAATTTTTACGGTATACATAAAAGATCACCCATTTTCCAAGGTAAATGATTAATCGGAAGCAATTAATGTCCACTAAAATAAAATTGTATATGAAAAAAATAAAATAAAATGTATTACATGTTTAAAAGATTTTTGAAAGAAAGATGTGATGTAAAGTGCGTTTTGCTTTCTCTTTGCATATGTGGTAGTGAACCCAGCCACTGCATCAAACAACAAGAACATTTAACAATTTTACTCTAATGTTTTTTGTTTTATTTTTTAATGATACATAAAATGTCACCTTAAAAATGCCAAAAGAAAAAAAAAGTTTATTAAAGGCATGCATGCCATGTGATGGGACAGAGATCAGGGACAGTGTGCCCCCAAAAGGGGTCAATAAAAACAAAACCTAAAATGATAAATATAAAGACAACAAATAAAGTGATGAAAACTTGTCAGTTCGACAAATCGTGTCCAATAAAACCCACTTTCCAATAAATAAATAATTATTATATTGATTCCATGCTAAAATTATTAGGTGTCTGACAGTATTATATTGGGGCGTTTTTTCTCACCAAATTATAAAAGTAATTGTAAGTTTGCATAAAACCATGAAGAATGATTATTTGTTTTCACTAAACTTAATCGAGATCACATGCATATTCATCTTGCATGTGTTTGTGGATCTCCAATTATCAATGCGTGAAAAACACTTTCTTTTATTAAATTAGAAAAAAAGTTTTAATCAACAAATTCATTTATAAACAAACCAAGCATTTTTTAACTTTACTTTAATTATCTTTACAATACTACTGAGGTGTTGTCACATTTTTAATTATACGTGATATTATATTAGTAGATGATGATAATGTAATATTATTAAATTATAATATATAAAATAAAAATATATTTATTAAAATAAAGTAAAATATATAAGAAAAAATAGAGAATAACTGTAGATAAATAAAAAAAAAGAAAAGAAGATGATTTTATAAAAAAATTGTAAAAGTAACAGTCAATTTTAAAATTTTTATAAATAATTATATTTTAAAGGGTAAAATTGATACAAAAAAGGAAATCTCTTTATATATTGTTATAGATATAATTTTATTTTCAAAATTTTAAAATGGGATAAAGATTTGAATTATATAAAAATAATATTCATAACCATTAATTGCAATATTTACATATACTATTTAAATCAAACACGTTCAAGGAAGGATTCTGCTGATAATATAACCAATGTTAAATGAAAAAAAATGTTAAATATCAAGTTTTGTAAGTATTGATCTGATATCATATTAAGAAGTAGATTTTAAATCTAATTTAAGTTCATAAATTAATTTGTAAAATAAGATTTGTAGTTATTTATATATTATAAAATTATCTTGAAGTGAAATTTATAATTTTAACATATAATAAAAATAAAAAACTTCTACCCGCAATATAATAAGATGAACATAGCATTCTACCTATTATCATCCCTATGGTAAGCCGAAAAATGACCAGTAAAAAAACAACATAAACATGAAATGAAAAATATTAACACAATAATAAAATAATATAATTTTTTTACTTATTTTATGTCACATTATTAAGTGTTTGACAATATTTGCAAATGTCAATAATTTTAATATATTATTATTAAAATGATTACCATAGCTTTTTGAAGTATGATTACAGTGACCCTTTTGAGTGGTTCTTCCACTTCCTATAAAAGTGACGATGGGGGTGGGACAGACATATATTTTTAAACACACATGTTATTGAAGAAAAATCTGTTGTTGCTTTATACTTTCGTATTTTTCTGTCCTAAGGTTTTTGTTGCAGAGTAGTGGTGTTGTCTGTGTCATGATTATCTTCTTTGTGTAGTGCCATGCCTCAGTGTGAAAAAGAAAAAAAAAAGAAAAAAATATAGTATTTATAGGTTTCGTATTATGTGAATAAATCACGTGTAGAATTTTTCTACACTTTATTTATACCGGTTGAATTATATTTAAATTTCATTAATATTTAAATTTATTAAGAACAGTTTAAATATTATAATTTTTTACAACTTGTTTATTCATGTTTTAAAATTATATTAATTAAACATATTAATATTTTATGTTTAGTTATGTAAAATTGATAGATTTAAATTTGAAATAAAAGTGTATAAATTAGGTTAAGAAAATGAAAAAAAAAATATATTATCAAAACAAAATGTTCATTTTAATAAATTAATATTTCGGTCATCCAAAAAATATTAAGCTGGAGTTAATTATATTGACGTCGAAGTATATTCATGTGGGACTAGAAATTAGTGGGTGGTCCGGTTAGCGGTCTAATAACGGGTGAAACAAAATGTATAAGAAAATTCGTTAGGATAGTCTAACTTGACTCTAATACCATGTTAGAAGTGGACTTTAAACCTAACTTAACTCTACAAATCCAACTTGTAAGATCAGTATTACACTCACTTATATATTGTGAATTGACTTTATCTCTATTCGAGGTGGGACTTCCAACATATTCATTAATTTTTAAAGTTGGATAATCAAATTACATCAAAGATTAAAATAAATATTAACGCATGACACGAGAACAAGTCTGCAATTAATATGCTTGTAGGAGGATGAAGATAATAGAAAAATAAAGCTAAAGTAAGAAAGGAGAATAAATGTGGTAAAACAAAGAATAAAGCGATTTGTATGACATAAGATAAGACCATGAATTCAAACCAGCATCCGGCGGCATTTTCACAAACACTTAAATGCTGCTACCTTTGGTATGCAGAACAATTCACTAATTTACTATCCAAACATTAGACTCTGTTCTCAGAATTGAACTGGTAAAAAGACAGACACCTGTGCGAGCACATCCAAACCAACGAACGAGGTTTTCTTTCTTTTCTTCCCAGTTCGTCTTTTTGAAACAAGTATTTGACTTGACCAGACTTGTTCTCTTCTGTTGCTTATTCAATGTTCAAACTCCTTTAGTGCAACATTGCGGGATCAAAATGCCTTCCCAAACCTCCAACATCTATATTTTCCATGCATATGCTTCCACTCTTCAAAATATATACGTTATATATCTGCATCAAAACTTTCATCCTCGCACTGTTGAGCCAAATTCCAAATTGCATTGATGACTCCTTCTTCTCAGTCCCACCAAAGTAACATTTTTTGACTATCGCCAGACATCAAATAGGTTTTTCAATATTTTATGGATGTCTTATTGCTTATCAAATTAATGAAACTGACCATATGTTGGACACGCACATGACAACATTAATATTTTATAAATTTTATAATTTACTAATTATTATTTAATTTATTTTTCTAAATCTTGTCCATTATAAGTTTTTTTAACCCAAAGGAAAAAACAAGGTTGTATCACACAAAAATTATATTTAAACTATCATCTCATAAGTACGTCACAGGACAGGAAGAGATATACAGAATGGGGCAAAATAAAACGAGATGAAAATAATAATTATAACAATGATAATTAATTAATAAATGAATGAATAAATAATAGTTTTGACTTTGGGAAGTTGACAAGATTTACATTTCTTAATAATAGTAAGATGGATGTTTTTACGAGTCAAACAGGCTATAATTCATGATGAGATAATGCTATTATTATAATTATATTTTGATTTTTTCAGGGACAAATGGGTCATTTCAAGGACAAAGCGAGTGACACCGTTACGCCGTGCCCGCAGACTTTTATGGAATGTGACTAAACTACTGCGTTTTCAGCTTCCCTTGCCAAAATATCGAATGCATTCACACTCAAATTCATCCCGTACGCGCTTCGTTATAAACCTTGTTTTCTTTTTCTACGCGTATTTATTATTAAGAAATAACAGTATACAGATAATTTATTTTATTGAATATTGCGAACTTTCTATCTCTGACAGGGAGGGGTTCAGATTTTCTGCTGACTATTTTATCCTGTATCTTTATTATCCTTCAAAATATACTAATATTGACATCGGTATATTAAAAAAATTTATATATTTTAAAATATTAAAACCAGTATTCGTATATTTTTGAAAAATTGATAGAAAATAAAACATCAAAAAATTTAGTAAAGAATTTAATTTTCTCTGATGACTTATTTAACAAAAACATATATTTATTCTCATGTCTTTTTGCATCCTTTTACAGTTGTACACAATTAATTATACTACAAGTCGATATGGATAACTTTTTATAAATACTCGTAAGAAAAAAAAAGAAATTTATTTTTCATAAATTATATTAAAATGAATACAAATGAGGAGAGGGATTTTTATTTTAATTTTGTCTCTTACTTATTCTCTTCTGGCATGATGTCATTTGCTTTTGTTTAATACTGTTGTTATTCCTTGGAGGGTGTTAAAAGGAATTGAGTGGAGAATAAAAGGGGGTAAAATAATAACTGAATGGGTATCTCACGTAATTACAAGATGTTGTAATGGCAAAATTGTAACGCCAACTACCACCTCTTTAAATACACCCTTCAATGACTTGATCCATTCAATTTGCAGCATCTCCTCCTTGAAGCTGTCTTCACCTATCTGCTCAACGACCCTTCATTCATTTTCCCATCAAAACCACCATTTTTTCTTTCGAATCAATTCACCATGATGCAGTTCAGCTCCACCGTACCAGCCCACAACCTTCACAAGTTTCAGGCAATAAGGTGCCCCAGCTTCAGCTTCCGATGCCAAGCCTCCTCCTCTTCCTCAACCTTTCAGAAGCCCTTTGTCTCCACCGAGTCAACTCGCCTGCACCTCGCCAACCTCGACAAGCTCCTCGAGACCCAGAAGCCCGTCGACCCACCCTCCCAACTCCACCACCACCACCAACAACAACACCCGCACCAACCAATCATCAACCACCCGAAGGAAAAGAAAGGAAGAAGCTTTCTCGAAGGCCTCAACCTGGCAAGGCTCTGGCCGGAGATGAAGGCGAACGAGGAAATGTCCCCGCGCCACCTCAATCGCCTCCAGCGGCTGCTCTCCATGACGGCGGAGTATTCCCCGAGGAACATCCTCGGCGGGCGGTGGAGAGAGTACCACGGCAGCAACGACTGGAAAGGGATGCTGGATCCTCTGGACGAGAATCTCCGGCGAGAAGTCGTCCGCTACGGCGAATTCGTCCAAGCCGCGTATCAGGCCTTTCACTCCGACCCTGCCATGTCAACCGAGGAGCCGCCACACCCCCGCCACGTGGCGCTTCCTGATAGATCGTACAGAGTGACGAAAAGCCTCTACGCCACGTCATCGATCGGGTTGCCGAAATGGGTGGATGACGTGGCCCCGGATCTTGGGTGGATGACCCAGAGATCGAGCTGGGTCGGGTACGTGGCCGTTTGCGAAGACAGAAGTGAGATCGCGCGGATGGGAAGGAGAGACATTGTTATCTCTCTCCGCGGAACCTCGACGTGTCTGGAATGGGCCGAGAATATGAGGGCCCAATTGGTTGACCTCGAGGGAGTTCCGGAAGGGCAAGGAAAGCCCAAGGTGGAGTGTGGGTTCATGAGTCTGTACAAGACCAAAGGCGCACACGTGGCGAGTCTTTCAGAGTCCGTTGTGGAGGAAGTGAAGAGACTCGTGAATCTGTACAGAGGAGAAGAGTTGAGCATTACCGTGACAGGACACAGCCTGGGCGCGACGCTGGCTCTATTGGTGGCCGACGAAATAAGCACGTGCTGCACCGGAGTTCCACCCGTGGCTGTTTTTTCCTTCGGTGGGCCGCGCGCGGGGAACAAGGCGTTCGGCGATCGCGTGACGGCGAAGAACGTGAAAGTTCTGCGGATAGTGAACTCGCAGGACGTGATTACGCGCGTGCCTGGGATCTTCGTGAGCGAGGAGCTTGAAGAGAAAATACGGAGCGTGGGAGGGGGAGTGTTGGAGGAGACGACGCCGTTGGCGTACTCGCACGTGGGAACGGAGCTGCGCGTGCAGACGAAGATGTCGCCGTACCTTAAGCCGGACGCGGACATGGCGTGTTGCCATGACTTGGAAGCTTACCTGCATTTGGTGGATGGGTTTCTGGCGTCGAATTGTCCGTTCAGAGCGAATGCGAAGAGAAGCTTGGCGCGGTTGATGCAAGACCAAAGCGCCAATGTAAAAAAATTGTACACTAGCAGGGCTAAAGCCTTAACTGTGAATCTCAGTAGACAGGGATCCATGTCTATGTCTAATTGTTTACCAAGTCCATCTTAATCCTAATCAGTCTCTTACATATATATCCTCCATTTCTTATGCTCCGCAATCAAACCTAATCATTTATTCACAACATCACACTTAACAATCTATAACAAAAATATTATTAAGAATTTATTATCATATCCTGTCTACTTGCCAGTGAATCTAAATCTTTAGACAAATACCAAAAATTTAAATATTAGACCTATAAACCATTTAAAATAATAAACTCTGATGAAAATATAATTACCCCACAATTTCTAAGTTATATAAGATCGAGAATATACGATGGAGACATGTTTCGGAACGTCATAAAGATTTCAAAGTAGTTTATGAAATTATGTCCACAAGCCTCAAAAAAATCCTTAAAGAGATTTTGGACTACGGATAGTAGAATATGAACTTTTTATAATTTTTGTAATGTTTCTGTTTAGACTTTATCATACCTTTAATTGTGTTGGATTTTTTGGTGTTTTGGTCCATAATATATAAATTTTTGTAAAATATTCTGTATTAAAATTTGAGTATTATGAAACAGTGATTTATGAGTTTTCTCTCAAGTTTTCATGTTCTCCTTAGATCCAAAAATCTTATCTTTGAATCTCCAATCTAAAGTGGCGGATCTTCTTCACTTATCTTGGAATCTCCTCCTATTGATGTGATTTCCTCCTGTTTCACAAAACCGGTAATGGACGTCTTCCATTTTTCTCACTTTCGTTATAGGGTTCATACCCATTTCTCTTCAACACAAAATTCACCCCAAATCAGAAACCACCATTTATCAATATATAAGTGTTTCTACTCTTATAAATAATCCAATGCACTATCACTTGACCAAGACATATATCGAATGTCTCTGAACTAAGTCTTTTTTTTTTTTCAGATTTAACAGAAAAAATATTTATAAAAAAATATTATTTAAGAATTTGTTATTGATAACTTGTTCAATTTTCTTACACATATTCTATGCTTTATGCTCTGTGTACCTCTCATTATACGAGTTTACTATGTGGAAAATCCTTAATACAATAAATAAATTAAATATGATTTTCATGCTAATTTATGTGAAACATGATTTGTTTATTAATGTCTGTTTTGTTATGTTATTTTTATTATTAATAGTGAAAATAAATAAATCATGTAGTTTTTGGCATATGAACATAAATAAAGGTTAAAAGTTGGAAAAACTATTTTTAAGAATTTTATATTATAAATTGTTATTTTAATTTATCTAGTAAAATCCATTAATAGGAATTTTGTTTTGTATTTGTTTGAAAATTTGAATAATTAAAAAAAAACATATATTATGTTTCTTTAATCACGGATCTCCAAAAAATATTTAAAATTTATTCTTTTCGACGTGATCTGTTTTCTTATTTTCACTTAACCTAAGATGTGAAACTCTTACTTATACAATAATTAAAATAAAAGATATATCTTTTTTAATTTGAAAAATATTGGTACACAAGCTTAATTTTATGCATGGAACGTTTTTGTCATTCCAAAATCAAAGATACTCATAATTACCTATAGCGACAGCCATGCATGGCATCACCTTTAACCTCTCAGCACAAACTTGAGGTTGAGTAGTTGTGTAGGGATAAGCTTTTTCGTGATGACACTGTCATAGTAGGAAGCTCCAATAATTTAGGGTGAATAAGTATCCATTTCACGTTTAAATTCTGGACATTTCCACCTTTAAGAAACTATATCACTCAGTAAAACTAAATAAAATATGATTGTATATACGGTCCAATAACAAGATCCACAAAAATAAGATGACACACTGATTATGGTAAAATAAATATGGATAGAATATTAACACATTCACACAAAAAATGATTTTAAAACTTCAATTTTTTAATTACAAAATATTATGATATTTCTCTCCACTTATAACCTATGCATTTCTACTATTAAAAAATGTTGTTGCTTTTCTTATTTATATTAATATATCTTAATAAAATAACGTACAAATTGTTATCAGAAATCCGTTGTAGTCTAGTTGGTCAGGATATTCGGCTCTCACCCGAAAGACCCGGGTTCAAGTCCTGGCAACGGAATTATTTTAAGGTTGTCTTTTTTTTTCATTCATCATTTTGATTTGGAAGCGTTTTCATGAAAAGGAAAAAAGGTGTGGTTGAGTGGGATTGCCACTGTCCATTGTTGGCGATTGTTCTGCAAAAAGGCACCACCCCCACACGTATCTGTTTCTCCGTTGCTTTTTGTGATGCCACCCTTTCACATTTTTTTGTGATATATCGGTATCATTCAGCATGACGCGGCTGAATAAGTGAGTATCTCAGCTTCAAATTATGCAGTTCAGCTCTCACCACTTTTTTCTGTCCACATCTTTATCATCCCACCACCTTTATCATCCATATCTTCAATACCAGATAATGCCGTCTTTCAAACTAAAATCTTTTTTTTCTTCTATGCAAATTTCAAACTTTCAGATCATCTTCCTTACAATCATCTCCTCTTCTAAATCTTATGCTTATTTTACACGTGTTTCTTATTGTATCGGTACCTACTACTCAGAAGATAAACATGAATCATAATTTTTTTCTTCTTTTAATCTTTTAGCACTTTCAAACTCAAAAAACAGAAAAGATAATAACAGACAGACAGTGTCATCTATAAGAATGAGAATTCTCTTCATCGTTTGTTGTGCAACAACATAAACATTCAATAACTTTAACATTGGCCTTTCTTCATCGTTAGAAGGGGTAAAAGTGTTTGAAAACTATAATTCCCTACTTAATTTTGTGCTTTCTCAAATAATATTTTCAGCACAGATTTATCTTCATATGAATAAAGTATAAAAATAAGTTTAATTAATAAAAAAAAATATACAGGATCAATTAAATAAGAAATATTTTAAATGAAATAAACGAGATATTAAAATATTGGGATTATACAAGAAATGCAGACCGTATGAATATACGCCGGCCAAAAAAAAAAAAAAAAAACATTGGAGAAAGAAAAAAAAAAAAAAGAAGGAAAGGGAAAAAGCAAAAATAACATATTGTTAGAGTAATGTGGTAGTTTTTG
>Ga0099822_1012566_pt1 | contig 10103 bp, 3 predicted proteins | sample CowpeawhiteBW_FD_76839 | JGI IMG/M metagenome (GOLD analysis project Ga0099822, IMG submission 76839) | Root nodule microbial communities of legume samples collected from California USA - Cow pea white BW | ecosystem: Host-associated > Plants > Roots > Nodule | place: USA: California | collected... | reverse complement strand
TAAATATATATATATATATATATATATATATATATATATATATATATATATATATATATATATATATATATATATATATATATATATAAAGACAAGTTTCAATCTTATAAAGATTGTCTCAATTTTTGTCAATGCATAAATTTTAAAATATAATTATATTGAGTTGAAATATTCTCGATTGGAATATTCAGAGTATTCTTTAATCAATAGACCTCCATATATTGAGTACAAATATTTAAAAGATTAGTACGAAATTGAAATAATTAATGAAGAAATTCTGAGTTTGTGAAAAATTCTTAGAAAACAAATAAAATTAGTTATTGTGAGTAAATAGAGGATAAGGAGTTGGCGTGATGAAGTTGCCCTAAGTGCATAGGATTCATCTGATTTTGTCAACTTTTAGTTTCAAATTCCCTGTTGTTCCTGCCACCTCCAATCTTTAATTTCCCATTCCAAAATTCAAACTTGTTTCGTACTCCACTTTCCAGTTTCTGTGGAGCACTAACCAGAGAAGAAAAAAAAAAGTAAACGCTGTGCCCTAAAACAATACATGCTTCTTGAAAAAAATGTTAGAATTTTTTCATTCCAATTTAACACAAAATTATTCTTCAACACTAAATCTGTAACATACATTTTAAAGTATCTTTAAATATACAGTTTCATGTCTGGAGAATCTCCATATTCTTTTTACTTTAATTAGTTTGGTTTAGACACAAAATTTAAAAGTAAGTAATTACTAGAATTTAATTATCTTGAACTATAGGTAAAGTGGTACAAGGCTAACGTGGCATTGAATTTCACATTAAGTATGGGTGAAGTTAATGCTGATAAAAAGAAATATAGGAATGGTAAAAGGTTTGTTTTTTCTTTTCCTTCTACTAGTATATATAGTTTTTGTGACATTAGAACTGTGATCCACATGTTGTTGTTAATTTGGTAGGTTTTTGTTGAGTGGTGAAGGTGAATATGAATATAGTGGTGATGGTAATTGTGGGTGTGGGTTTGTGGAGTGTGAGTGGAGGTGCACAACAAGTTCCATGCTACTTTATTTTTGGGGACTCATTGGCTGATAGTGGGAACAACAACAACCTTTGGTCATATGCAAAGGCCAATTATCCGCCTTATGGGATCGACTACCCTTCCGGCCCAACTGGAAGGTTTTCCAATGGCAAAACTACTGTTGATGAAATTGGTTAGTTTCTTAGTTTATCCTCCTTTTCTAAAATACAATTACTTCTTTTATATTTTTATTTAATAATAATAATAGTATTTTTTAAGAAAATTTTTAGATTTTATTTCTAATTTAATAATAATATCACATATATATCTTTCAATTAGAAGTCTTGTATTAACTAAAGATAAGATCAATTTATAATATATAAATAAATACAAATGTTATCATATAAGTTACTATTGTAAGATTGAGTTAGAATTAAAGTTTAATTCTTAACATGGTATAAAATTATTAAAATTATACAAATTAGTGAAAATATAATTTATGTACATATGTTTTTATCTTTGTATCATTCAAGTTATTACTATACTTATATATGATTTGAAAAAATGAGCATATTGCCCTTTCAGTCATTTTGTCTGCCTAACCCTCCAATACCACCAAGCACATGATTTTGTTAGGCTGCAGTAAATGTTCAATTAAAGAGTCTAATTTTGGTCTAGTTCTTGGACAAAGAGGCACCCTTAAGAGGCAGAAGGAGGAGACATCAGAAACAAAAAGAATTGATTCAGATAGATATATTTTACAAAAATGTTGATTTATTGACAAAATCAAGAGCTGATGATATATTTGCATGTAAACAGATGAAATGTTGTCTAACTTTCTCGTGAAATTTAACAGCTCAACAATTGGGGTTGAACGGTTACATAGCTCCATTTTCAAGAGCTAGAGACAGAGACATATTTTATGGAGTCAATTATGCTTCTGCAGGTGCCGGAATTAGTGATGAAACGGGGCAGCACCTGGTACTTATTCAGTTCTTCTTTTCTTCATCAATTTGGTGTTTATTTTTGTGTATAATTATTGATTTGTGTTCAACTTTATAGGGAGGCCGAACCAGTTTCAGAGGGCAGGTGCAAAACCACATAAGAACAGTGTCCTATATGTTAAATTTATTGAGAGATGTCAACAGAACTGCGGTTTATCTGAATAGGTGCATTTATTCAATTGGATTTGGTAGTGAAGATTACCTTAACAACTATTTCTTGCCTCAACTATATCGCAGCAGCACTCAATATGCACCAGATCAGTTTGCTGATCTTCTTGTTCAACAATATGCTCAATTCCTCAGGGTTAGTATATGCTTAATTTAGCTTTCACATTTTCAACCATCTTTTCTTAACATTTTCATTAAGATATTAGTTAGGTTCACTTATCAACAAAAACTGATAACTAAGGATCACAAATTCAAAGCTTGATTGTTGTGTATTTGATTCAGGTTCTGTATAACTACGGGGCAAGGAAAATGGTGTTATTTGGGGTTGCTCCGATAGGTTGCAGCCCTTACGCATTGGCCCAAAACAGCCCAGACGGTAGAACATGTGTGGAAAGATTGAATTCCCCAATTCAATTATTCAACAGCAGAGTGAGATCTATGGTTGATCAACTCAACACCCAGTTGCCGAATGCAAGACTCATCTTCATAAACGTTTATGGTATCTTTCAAAACATAATTAGTAACCCATCAAGCTTTGGTAATTATCTTCTGCCCAGAACATTTGGAATTTTGTTGGGACTCAAATTTAGCAGGTAGTTGAAATTGGTGGTGATTTTGTTAAGAAGTGGTGTTGTTGAATTTTCAGGTTTCAGAGTGATAAATGGTGGGTGCTGTAGGGTAGGAAGGAACAGTGGTGTTGTTACATGTGTGCCAATGCAACAACCATGCTCTAACAGAAACGAGGTATTGTATTGGGATGCATACCATCCAAGTGAGGCTGCAAATACTATCGTTGGGAGGAGAGCCTTCAACGCTCCATCTACATCAGATGCTTACCCTGTTGATATCAATACCTTGGTTAGGACCTAATCACATTTTTCTTCTGCCAAAAACCTCTAGTAATTGCAATAACCTCTGCCATTGTTGCTTTCATTCTAATGTGTAATTTTAGGAGACGGATTATATATTTATATTTGTTAATGTTTCATTGAAATTATATTTGAGAAGAACTGATTAAGACAGATCTTTAACTACTCTCATTATAACATAAATATAAGAAGAAATTATCAGACAACAAAATATATTACAGTTTAAGGACCTTCTTCAATCTCTTATTTTAGATATTGAGAGAGGGATGAAGGTGAAAGAAGAAGAGGATTGAAGAACTCTTAGAAAAATTTTACAAATTTACCTTTTAGTTTTTCTGCACCTTTCTGACACTTAACAAAAGGTTAATATTTTTATTTCTTTTAATGAATTTATTATATATTATTTTTATATTTTAAATTAAAAATGTTATTTTATCGATATTGTATAAATGTAGAATAGAAGATGGATGGAGTCTTTATGTATCATCATTCCGTCTAATAACTATTATCTTTCAAAGCTTGTAGTTTAAAAGAGGGATAAAAGAAATTTTTCTAATGGAACCCCTTGATTTTGCTTAATTATACACATTCTCTCGTTGCTCACATTATTATATTTTTTAACCAAACAACTTAAAGGGCCCAGAACCTTGTTTACTATTTATACTCCATCTTAAATACAACAAATAATTTCAAGTTTAACATAAAATAAAATTTTATTCTCACTTGCAAAGAAATTTACTCATACTTAATTTAAAGCTCCGAACACACTCTTCTTTATCACTGTCCAAAAACGATATTGTAGGTTAATCAGTGGCGGCAAACAATAATAACAATCTTACGAGGAACAATAACAAAATAAAATAACACTAATATTTTTAATATAAAATCTCTCAATACAAAAAATAAAAAACCATGGGCATAAGTCAATAAATCAAATTTCACTAAAATTTAATACAAATACAAGAATGTCAAATAAAAAATAAAAATAAATACTTATAGCAAATCAATACATATGCTCTTAAATACGAAAAACAAATAAAAGAGAAACTAGAAAATTAGAGCTGTTGTGCAAAACTAATATCTTTAACTTTAAACCTCCGATTAACGATTCTAATGGCGTAATGAATTTTCCAGCAGTATTTTTCAATTCACGATCCTGATAGCTGTCAAAATTATAGTAATTGTATAGTGAATTTTCTAGCAGTATTTTTTTCTCCCCTAAGACTGCATTTTTCACTATCGAATAAACCTCTATACACTCTTTTGACTTAAAAAATCTCTCCATTTAGATTAAATAATAAGACAAAATAAATTTCTTTAGATTGGACCTTTTAATCACATACTTGAAGCCCAACCCAACAATTAGAATGTTATCTTTATTATCATTTAATTGACACATTGTCATGGTTTGGTTTGGATTAAAAGGACACACTGAGGTTAAATATTTGCGGGTTTATATTACCAACCGTAATTTATTTTAGGCAATATAATTTCAGTGTGAAAATTACAATTTGATAAGATTTGAAAAAAAAAATTGTTGACTTGCTGGCTTAACAAATATAAGTGCACTATCACTTTAAGAATGTTAATGAATCAAAAGCAAAAAGTAAAATTATATGAACGGCCAAAATAGAACACTAAGTTATTGAGATCAAATGCAAAATTTTAAAATTTATTAAGAATAAAAAACAAAAGAAAATATACATATGTGAGTCTTATCCGACCGATGTGTTATTTTGACGAATAACTTATTACTTAACACATGCCAAATGAAAGAAACGAATGTAGAGAAATACTAGAAAAAACTAAAAATACAAACATGACCTTATTTAAAAATACTAAAAAAAAATAAAAAATACGAAATTTTTAACATAACTAAAATACTCATTTCAACACGATAAAAGTGTCCTTCCTGACATTAAAGAAAACTATATTAACATAACTAAAATGTTGTATAAACGTAATAAAAATAAAAATAAAATCTAGAATAACTAGAATGAAGTATCCTCATCATTAATTATTTTTTTTTAGAAAATAACTTTAACTCATTGCTACAAAAGTTATTTACAAGGAAATCAACCTATATATTATAATAATTTACTTTTGATCAATAAGATATCTAAAAATAATCGATACAAACACTAATGGATTATTTTTCTAGTAGTGGAATTTAAAAGTAAAATCAGAATAATCTAATGGATTATTTGGGTATCTAATGGATAATTTGGGTGATAATCAAATAAGTGCAAAACTTGTGTTTGAAATATTTTTAGATAATTTTTATCATTCAAAATAATTCAAAATAATTACATGATAAAATGGACCAATCCGTTTTGATTCAATCTGTCTATGGTCTGTCAAAAACGGGTCGGCCCTGGCTGGCCCATCAAATAGAAATAGACTAATGGTTTGGACCAAACTAATCCGTTAAGTTTTTCTTTTTGTTTTTTAACTTTTTTAATTTTTTTTCAAATTTTCAAAATTTTTTATATACATATAAATTAATATTAAAAACATATTTAATCAAATAAAATATTTTTTTAATTTTTAATTGATTAGTTAATATTTTTAATTAGATAAATTAAAATAATTATTACATTTATATATTAAATTACTCAAATATAACTAATAATCGGTACTTAATTTGTAAGAGTTAATGATTTAAATTATAATACTATTAAATATTTACAAATTTAAAAAATATAATATAAAAAATTAATATTTTTAATTATTTTTATTTTAATTTTTAAAAACAGACACATGAGCTGAGATGGGCTGACGTGTATTTTGGTCCATAAAATTTTCAGGCTAGATAGAACAAAGAAGAACTGACTGATGGATTGAAATATTCAACACAATTTGTTCCTTCTACTGATAAGTTAACTCGTTGGACCATCCAATTTTACCACCTCTACAAATAGATTAACTTACTTATAATAATTAATTATATTTAATTACAATAAATTAATTATTAGTGAAAATGATTTCAAATGATTAAGAAAAAATGAAGATAACTTATAAACATAGTGTAATGCATATTAACATATATAAATTACAATTAGTTGCTCGTGAAAGCAATATCAACAACACTACAATTTCAATGGATTTCTTTTGTTAGAAAAATAAAACTTTCGAGCAAAGGAATATCCAATCTTTATATTTTTTTACAAAATTTAACAAACTATCTTTTTAAATAAAAAAAATACTACTTTATTATTTTATTTTAATTAAAAATAAAAAAATACTTATTTAATTTTATTTGTAGAAAATTTGTAAAAAATTTGTCAATAAATAATTTTCCTTTTCGATCAACTTAACGGGCAACTTTAACCTACTACTACTTTGTTGTTATATTTTTTGATAAACTTAATCAACAACTATTACTTTGTTATTCGTACGATTTGATAGCCGTTAAGATTTTCGTGCAGATAAATACAATTAGTCAGTATGTGACTTACGTACATTTGAGCGATTTTTAATATTTTTGTGGACTTCAAACAAATTTTAATTATTTTTCAATTTTTTTATTTGATCCGATTTTTGATTTTATTTCAAGTTATCTCTTTTGATTTGATTCCTTTTTAGATTTTTTTTTTCTATCCATCACTAAGCTAAATCACTACTTATTTGTGATTTTGTGTAAAGCAAGAAAATTGGAATAAAGATGCTGATATACGTCGAAAACCAACAATCATATAACTAAACAAAAATTTCTCACTATCATTAACAATCACACCTTTATATGATTAGACTTACACTCATTTTGTAAAATTGATTTCAATGATTTAGTTCTTCTAATGTCAAATGCGTCGTAGATATTATTAGCCGAACAGAAGAAAAAGAAGATACGTGGATCCCTATTAGCTGTAAAGTGCAGAGGATTCGTAGCTTAGTAAGACGCAGCAACATTTTGTGTTGACCTGTGGAGCATAGCATGGAGTGCAGACACGGTTAATTAGTATTGCTGCACAACCGACGCAAATGTCAACCACAACTTGCTCCAAGCTGCATAGCTAAGTTGACCAATCATTTTTGGACCTTTTGCTTTTATTACTACTGAGTCTTCAAAAATCTAAGCTTCTGTTATATTAGTCGGTATGAAAGCCAAAAAATCATTGAATTCACACTATCTTAAACATTTATGTTTCGTTGACAATTTCCAAGCCATATCACCCACCATCTCAAACCCATCAATACTCCTCCTGCTTTTCATTCTCCAAACAACTAAATATTAAAATGTTGCGTACGTTATGGCCTTAATATATATTTCCCTAAATTTTACCCTTTTTTTATGGCCAACTAAAATTTATTAAAAACTGAAAAATCATAAATTAGATATTTAGAATAATCAATTTCATGTCGGGTCGATCAATAGTTGAAACGACCAATATATAATGTGTTGAGTTGTGTTCATACAACAATGTTATTTTGACAATTTTTTCTTACAATATGAAATGATATCTTTTAGATAATTTTGAAATATACAGATGAGAAAAAGAAAAAGTGAAAAATCACTTAAGAAATATCACTTCAAATTATAATAAAAAGTTTGTAAAATTTAATTGTTAAAAAATATTTTTCTTAAAATAAACGATCCAAATAAATTTGATATTTTCGATCCAACCTTTTGTTGAAAAAAAGGAAAGAAAATAACTGAGGTTTATTGTCCAATCCAATTAAACCATTTTATATCAATTTAGATTGAGGTTGTTATCGTTAGCTTGACATAGGATTGGGTTGCACTCTAAAAAATCTCCATCAAAGAAAATATAGGCTAGCTTGATTTCACATTTGAGAGATTTCAAGATCGTATTTTCAATTAGATAAAAAAAAGGTAATTGTATAAGGCCTCAAAAATTTATACGGACTACTTTTTCAAAATAATTTTATGGATATAATTATTACAAAAAAAATATTTATTTTAAAAATAAGCTCCAACATGTTTTAAAGATCTTACTTTACCATTTTATATTTATTTTTCCTAACTTTTCTATTACATGTTTGTCTTTTAAGAAATGATTATCCATCGTTTTCTATTCTTCTTTTTATTCTTGATTAATTGATTATAAAAAAGTTTTTTAACACAATACATGTGATAAGTGATAAACCAATTCAAGATCTTAATTGGACATATTATTCATCATCTTACTTAGTCGCATCACTTGTTTAGGTTTGGGTTATTTTGCTTTGTATAAAGGAATTGAATATATTCCCAATTAATTTTTAATTGCTAAATACATACTATAAAGAAATAACTACTGAAATGGATATAAAGTCCAGTTAAATGAAAAACATATCATTTATTGGAAAAGAACATTTTAATCAAACTGTTAATGATGAGAGATAACTCATGTAGTAGAAAATTGTTATATCATTTTCCATATTCGTAAATTGCTTGCAGAATATTATTAATATTAGGTACAATCATGGTGGCCGTTGAAATAAACTTTTGAAAACTAAAATTGATTGAATCATACTTGAGAGTAATTATGGTACAAGATAGACGGAATGAGTTTATAATATTATCTAAACTGGAGAAGAGTGAGTGAGTAATATATTTTGAATGATCATTGTGGATGAATATTTTGAAACGTGGAGTAGATTAGGTACATAGCATGATGAAGCTGTCCGACATTGCATTCATTTCATTTTCTTCTCAACATTTATTTCCAGATCCCAAAATTCAAATGGTTTGGTACTATCTGTTCTCCATTTTTCTGCACAATTCTAACAGCTAGCAGAAGAGAAAGTAAAGTCATGAAGAGTGCCAGAGAAGGTTTATGGATATATATATATATATATATATATAAACTATGTTTGGTAATTCCTTAATTATTCTCAATCTTATTTCTATTTAATTTTTAAGGAAGTGACCTAGCTAGATCCACACAGTTCTATAAAAAAATAAAAAAAAGAAAGAAAATGATTGACGTTGATTTGAGATTCAGCTTATCATATATCTTCTGTGAACATTATATCGATCGAACCCAACCAATAACCAAGATACAAGTTTAGACCTTATATTGAATGCCCTTAATTAGGAAAGAGACTCGCTTCATATGAAAGGCCTTCTCTTTCTCTCAAATTACTTTCATGTTATCCAATACAGTACCTACTATAATGCATTCATAATTTGTATCATAAAAATATCATTCATAACGATTTTTTTCCCCTGTAAAGCAATTTTGCAAAAAAGAAAAAAGAAATGGTTATCTTGCAATACCTGAATTCACATCATCACTAAAAAAATGTAATTAATTGGACATCAAAGGGAAGAGAAAAAGATAATGGAGGGGTACAGTGATAAAGCCGGGATTGTCGTCATTGAAATTCACATTATATCCGCGTGAATTTAATGCTCATAACAATAATATCCCAACTGTAAAAGACTACAAGGTTGGTCCTTTCTCTTCCATCTCCTGCTATAAATAGTTTTGTTCATTACAAGTTCATCACCCACTCATTATCCCAAAGCACATAGTTCATAATTTGTAGCTTCATATTTCCAGCGACAATGGCATCTGGGAAGAACATTATGAATATAGGGTTAGTGATAGTGGTTCTGGTTTTATGGGGTAATGGGGTTGGATTTGCGCAACAAGTACCTTGCTACTTTATTTTTGGTGACTCTTTGGTGGATAATGGGAACAACAACCAGCTCAACTCATTGGCCAAAGCTAATTACCTTCCCTATGGAATTGACTTCGCTGCTGGCCCAACTGGAAGGTTTTCCAATGGCAAAACTACTGTTGATGTTGTCGGTGAGTTTCTTAACATCTCCAAAATAATAATTTTCTCAACTTCAGACATTTTTTAAACTTGCATGCTACTTGAGCAGAATATGAGATACTGTTACTATAATCTTCACTTCATCCAACTTAAGATTTTACGTTTATTCACCGCTTTTCTAGCATGCAAATAATGTTTTTCAGTTTATGTTGTTTTCCAGTTTTTCATCTAATCAGTGAAGACAGATACATATATATATATATATATATATATATATATATATATATATATATATATATATATATATATATATATATTTTATTATTTTTTATAT
>Ga0099822_1012560_pt1 | contig 10109 bp, 4 predicted proteins | sample CowpeawhiteBW_FD_76839 | JGI IMG/M metagenome (GOLD analysis project Ga0099822, IMG submission 76839) | Root nodule microbial communities of legume samples collected from California USA - Cow pea white BW | ecosystem: Host-associated > Plants > Roots > Nodule | place: USA: California | collected... | reverse complement strand
TCAGATAAACTTAACAAAATTTGGTTAAAAGGACTAAATTCACGCATTTTGAAAGATGAAAGACTAAATTGATCAAAAGTTTTGATGAGGGACTAATTCCAAATTTCGCTGAAACTTGAGGGATCAAAAACATATTTAACCCTAATAATAATTATATATTAGAAACGATAATGATACACTAATCATACGGAACTAACACTTGTCTTCTTCTTTATTTTTTCTAATTATAAATAATAATAATAATAATCTTAATTTGTGTGATAGATATACAAAATAGTAGATAGAGGTAACTATAATAATTGTGAAAACAATGATAGCAACAACATGAAGCAGATGTTGCGGTAATACAAGTGATCATAATAGTAATAACGAAGAAAATGATAATATAGATCGGAACAATAATATTGAAGTTGATGAAAAAGATGATGACAAAAGCCATATTGGAGATTTAATAATAATGATAATATTAATATAGTAATGTGAAAAAAGAAAAAAACAATGAAAGTGATATCAATAAAAATAACATTAATAATGATAACAGTAAGTAGTGGGTAAGTTAATCAGTCTTAATGTATGGGTAAAATAATGGAAAGTGACGAATAATAATGATAATAAATGCAAACAAATTGGTTCACGACTTATTGAATAACTTTTTAGTCCGTCAAAATTTGGCTAATTTAATTAGTTTATTTTTTTCTAATTTACTAAATTGATGAATTAAAGACGAGATAGATTAGCTCACTGATCTATTTAAAAATTTTAAAAAATAAATAAATATAAAATAACATTTTATAAATAATATTATAATTTAATTTATTAACATTTATTGATTAAATTTTAATTATTAATTATATTACAGTAATTTAATATACAGATGTAATAAATATTTTAATTTATCAATTAAATACATTAATTAATCGATTAAAAATTTAAAAAGTTTTATATAATTAAATACATTAATTAATCGATTAAAAATTTAAAAAATTTATATAATTAAATATGTTTACAAAATATATATATATATATATATATATATATTAAAAATAAAAAATAGAATAGTAGTTTGACCCATTTTTTTGACCAAACAACCAAAAAATAATAACTTTTTTTAGTATAACAGGTCGATCTGATCTATTCAATTAAATTAAAATTTGTCGAAGTAACTCATTTTGTCATCTTTACAAAATAAGTGACAATGATATAGGTGAATGATACATAAAATAATAAAATGATAAAAGAAAGATAATATAGTTATTAATAAAAATAAAGTGGTATAACAAAATATTATTTATTTGTGTTGAACCTAATAGTACTAACATTATAAAAGTGACAACTTATTCTTTGAAAGCCTTCTATTACTAACATTATAAAAGTGAGTATACAAACTAAAAAAAGTTTATCCACCGTGTAAAAATATATTGGGAATGCATGAGTTAACATTGCCAACAAGTAAAAGGTTTAACAATTCCGGTTCTTGTGATATTCATAGTTGCATTTACTTCTTTGGTTTATATCTTTTAAACTTCGTCTTATCTTCGCATAATATTCGATCTTTATTTATATTCTATTTTATCTAGTCTTTTACGCTTTAAATAAATTTTACACGGTGTTGTTTAAACTTTATATAACATTTAATGTTTTCTATAACTTTATTTAGTGTTTCACTTTACTTTATATAAATTTGGATAATTGTTTAAACTTTATCCTATCTTCAATTAATATAAAGTCTTTGTTTATAATTTTAGTTCATTTAGTCTCTTATGCTCTAAATAAATTATATATGATATTGTTTAAACTTTATGGAACATCCAATGTTTTATATAATTTTATCTAGTGTTTCACTTAACTTCTCATAAATTTAGGTAATTGTTTAAACTTCGTCTTATATTGAAGTAATATCTAGTCTTTGTTTATACTTTTAGATCATCTAATATCTTATGTTCTAAATAAATTATATGTGGTGTTGTTTAAACTTTATGTAACATTGAATACTTCATATAATTTTATCTAGTGTTTCACTTGACTTTATATAAACTTAAGTAATTGTTTAAATTTCGTCTTATCTTGAAGTAATATCTAGTCTTTATTTATATTTTTAGATTATCTAGTATCTTATGCTCTAAATAAATTATATGTGGTGTTGTTTAAACTTTACGCAACATCAAATGCTTTATGCTTCACTTGACTTGATATAAACTTAGGTAATTGTTTAAACTTCATGTAACTTTATTCGGTGCCGGAGATAACTTCATATATTTACAATCACTTACTTAGATAAGTTAATACAATTTACATTTTAAACAAGAATAACAAGATAATGATATTGTCAATGAGAAAAATATTTTTATAGTAAATGGATTGAACATAAATATATATTTGACATGTTTAATATTTATTAATAAAAAACTTTTATTCCAAACAATTTTTCATATCACTCAAATTCACTCTTTATCTTTCTCTCCCTTTATTATTACCATTTATCAATCTTATATCAACTTACATTATTTCCTTTTGTTGCATTTACTTGCTATAAAATCTTGAATTGTCTATATTGAAGAGTAGATTTGATGGAGTGATAAGAAAAAGGAAAAATGAGTGTAAAGTGAAGTTATTTAAATTAAAAAATAATAATAATTTTGAGTGAATGTTTATATTAAATTTGTGATTGAAAAAATATTTTTTAATTTATATTTATTTAATTTATTATAATAAACAAAAATGTAAATATAAATAAAAAGTAACAAATTTTATTCATAATTTATTATTTAACACGTTATAATCAATTATACTTTATTTTCTTATAACTTTAAAGTATTTCCAAGTAGGGATGTCAAAGTAAACCAACATACAAGTTGGTTTATTACGAGTTGAGCTAAAAAATGGTCAGTTCAACCCGACTCACATTTTGGTAAACTATAAATTTTACAACCCAATCTTACTCACCACGGGTTGATGGGTTAGTGGGTTGACTCACTTATAATTTTGTTTTTTTGCAATTTATTTTATATAATTTATTACATTACAAGGAGAATAAATTAACTTAATTTATTTTTTATAATAGTACAATTATTGTGTTCACCTAATTCACGAAATATTATCATAAAGATAATAGTTAAAGATTAAGGTATCAATTTATATAACTTGACAAATAAATTAATTAAACATTCAAACTATTAAAATATTATTGAAAAACATTCTAGTATTTAAAAATATAAAATTGTGAACCTATATAATTAGAAGTAGTAAATAGTTATAACAAATAAAATTTTTAAAAAAATTAAAAAAATGTTGGTGGGTTACCACCTTCAACCCAGCTCGAACTTGTTTAATCTATGAGCTGGATTTTTTCAACCCACTTTCTAAAGAACTTAAATTTTGTCAACTCAACCCAGCTCAACTCTGTAATGAGTCAAATTGACTCACAGGTTGAAACTCATTTTGTCATCTTTATTTCTTTTATTTCATTTAGAATGGTAAAATAAGCTTAATCCCACTAATTGGTCGGTATTTTCAACATGTTAATCCACTTTGATCCTTGAATTTTTTTTATAAATAAAAATAAAAAAGTAATTTAATTTTTTTTATATTACTCAAAGAATACAAATATATAATTATTTGTAACAAAATATTAACACTTAAAATTTCAATTATTAATTATAATAAAATAATTTAATATGTAAATATAATAATTATTTTAATTTATTCAATTAAATTAATTAAATAAAATTTAAAATAATATTTTTAATTTGTTTTTAATATATCCATATATAAAGATTTTAAAAATAAAATCTAGATAACATTAAAAAATTAAAAAATAAAAAGAATTAAGATTTTCAGCCTTTTTCTTTGACAGGTCAATCCATTTGGTCTTGTTTTTGTACGAATCAACGGCGGAACCTACAGAAGGGTTAATGTAAGACGGACTAGCCCCTCAGTTCCACTCGCAAATTTGGATATTCTTTTTTCTATCATTAAAAACAAATAATCATTAGAAACAACATGACTAACTAACGCCAATTGTGACTCTTTTATTTAAAAAAAAATTAAGAATAGAGAAATGTTAACTTAAAACTAGCTTTGGGTGGTTTTAAAATTTGTAGGCAACTTTAATTTTTGAATTTAAAAGTGTTATTTGTTTTAAACTATAATGCATCATATTATGATATGTGTATAAATATGACATGTATTTGATATATTAATGTTACTTTTAAAAATAATAAAATATGATACATGATATATGTATATTAAATAGTATATACAAATAATTTTTAAAATATGAAAAATACATAGTTATTTTTTATAAATCTAAATTAAAATCAAATATATTAAATATTTTTAATATAATACACCATAAAAATATTATTAATTATATATTAAATATTTCACAAATAAATGTCAATAAAATATTTACTGATGGAATAACGTTATACAAATTAAAATACCGGTTTATAACTTTTATTTTTTCAGCTTTATTTGTTATAACATAACATAACCTTTGAACTCAAATAATTGCCGATAGATCTCCGTCCATCTGCGTCAACAGTGAACTAACCGAAGCAAAGGCTAAACCTATTAATTGCTGAGTGATTGAAAACAATGTATTGTTGTTTCTATTAAACTTTAACTAACATTTATCTGAAAATGAAACATATCTTTCCACATTTACATTCTCTGTTTGGTGCTGTTCATTTTCATGTCAAATAGCACTAATGAAGATTTTTTTTTCCCTTCTTGGAGCTCTCACTTTGAACAAAACCCACGCCACATGGCATTCATGTAATGGCTGAGATGGATCCCCTGAACTGCACATCATCACTGCGTTATGCTGACGTTCACAGAAACTCACAACAATCAAACCAAAGTTTCCTTCTTTCATACAAACACTTTCATTCTCATTCATTTGACCTTTCCAAAGGGTAACTCTCTCTTTCTTTCTCATCCTCCACGCCACCTTCCTATATATACCTTCTACCATTTTCTCTTCTTCCTCACACTTTTCCCCAGTCTTGGATTCTTGCTCTGCACCATTTCACATAATGCCACAGAGAAAAGGTTGCAGTATTTTTAATGAGCCTTGTTTTGTCGCCAAGAAATTCTTGGCAAGACCTCAGCATGAGGGTGTTGGAGCTGTTGTTAGAAGAAGCATAGGAAGGTAAGTGACACGAAGACAGAATGGAAAAAAAAAATGAATTAAAAATTTCGATACCCTTTTCTTAGTTTGGATTAAAAGTTTGCACACAATGCAAAGTTGAGATCTTTGAGTTGATTTATTAAGTGGGTTTGATCAGGTTTGAGCTCAAGTACTTTGATCCCTTCCTTATGTTGGATGAATTCTCAGGTGAGAGAGTCTCTGTTTTTTGCTCTGTTTTCCTGCAGGGGTTTTTTGTTTTCTAAGAATGTGAAAATTTTGTAACATTGCAGTTACTGCTCCTGCTGGTTTTCCTGATCATCCTCACAGAGGTTTGAAAATTGGCCTTTTCCTTTTGTTGTTGAGAATTTTTCTGTGATGAGTTATAAAGACTCCATGTTCATTCTTTGTGATTTTTTCGTGAACAGGCTTTGAGACAGTCACATACATGTTGCAGGTAGAGCAAATTGCATGGTTCAAATGACAAGCTTCTTCTCTCATGCTCCATTTTCTCAATGGGAAAAACATCACATGCTGCCTATATAACTGTTTGCCATCATTGGACAAATCTTTTGATTAGATATTTGACTTAGAAATCTCTTTTAAAGTAAGGAACATATCATTTTAAAAGACTAATGGCCTGGTTCAGAATTAAGTACAAAAGCAAACTGAAAACTTGTTTGATTATTCTTTCGAGAAAAATTCTTGATTTTCTTAAGTATACCAATAAGAGATATCTCCCAGTAGATGACACTATTGATCAGGCATCCTCTAAGTACTTCAACAAAAACACTTTAACAAATTAGAAGAAGATGAAAACTGCAACTCAGTTGTTTCCATATTTTGGTTTTTAAAACTTATTTGAATAAAATTTTCAAAGCTTTTTGATGAGAAGCCTCTGATAAAGGAACCATATATATAACCAAAAAACAAAGATGAAAGGAGAATCAATCATGTCTTAAATATGTGTTTTTCTGATTTGAAGTTTGGAACTCTAATCAGATATTATGGACTCACACATGCCAACAAATAAGTTAAACAGTTGCCAAATCAGCCATATTAACTAGTGAGATCTGAACACAAGAATTGTCCATAAAAGCTGGTTGCATAAGAAAAAGGGCAAGAATGACCCACATATTAGTGTCTTGTCTCTGCTTCTAGAATACCAACTTGAACCTAAACTTGTACACATATTTATTATTACAAAAGTGTACAATCTTTGGTCTTTTTCAGGGAGCTATCACGCATGAAGATTTTGAAGGACATAAAGGGACTATAGAAGCTGGTGACTTGCAATGGATGACTGCTGGTAGAGGGATTGTGCACTCAGAAATGCCTGTTGCACAAGGAACACAAAAGGGTCTTCAATTGTGGATCAACCTTGCTTCCAAATATAAAATGTTAGTAAATAAATACTAAATACCCTTTTCTTCATCATTGGATTTGAACTTAGATTACTTTTGAAACTTTGGTATTTTTAACTTAGTCATATGGGGTTGAATGATCAATTTTAAACACAGTTGAATAATGAGGTTTTTATGAGGCAACATGACAGAAGAAAAACTAAAAGACATTATTCTGTTTCAGTAAACTTACCTAACACACTTTGGATAAGATTTGAATGATAAAGATCTTACAATAAGGGCCTTAGAAGTAATCTTCAAGGAGAAGACATTTTAGCCTTTTCTCTTTTCTCAGCTTCTCAAACAACAACCTTGGCCTTGAACTTATGTTTAGATGACATATTTTTTGCGTCATTGGTCATCATTGTTATGTCATTGAATGATCCTTTAGTTTGGATGATGCTTACCATCAGCGAGACAAAAAGGGATTCCTCTCTTTACAAAGAAAAAAGAAGTTAAATATAATTTTTACTTTTGGAAATAATATATACCTTGCTTACTTTCACATGCCACTTTTTTCTCATGATTCTCACCATGCCATTATGGACCATTTCCTAGAAGTGCTTTTAAAGCTTTGAGTAGCTGCATGATGTAAGTGTGCACAACGATTTGAAATGGCAAGCATATGTGCCTCTCATCCATATTCCCTGTGATGATGGTAACTTCAATAATAAAGGCAACACATTGCCACTTCAAGTTTCAAACTTTGTCAGGTTTTGAGTGACCCATTACAGTAGATATAGTCTTCTTTTCTCACTATAGCTTTTTGGAAGTACTTGTGATGCTGCAACACATCATTGTTTAAGTTGGCTTTTGGCCTTGTTTAAGAAAGGATTAGTACTCTCATGTTAGCTTTGGTCTCGTTATAAATGGGAAAATCTTGCATTATTTGTGAAGACTTCTTCAACTTTTCTCTTTCATATTTTCTACCTTAAAGATTGGTTTGGATAAACTTTTTCAGAAATACAATTGCAAAAAAGAAAACGAATTTGAATTCTTTACTGAATTTTTGGTGTTGCTCTTCTACTACTGTATCTTTAAAATACACTGATGGTTACTGATTTTGAAAAATTAAAATATATTAAAAAGATCTATAAAATACTAATATAGTGTATGTTTAATACTCGGTTGGGATAAAAAAAAATTCTTTCTTTTAAAAAACTCATGTATGTTTAATACTCGGTCGGGATAAAAAAAATTCTTTCTTCTAAAAAAACTCATGAGAAAATCTGGACTTGGATGAAACTTTTATACAAATTAAAAACAACTTCTTTTAAAACAATAATACAATATCACTATATATAAGACAATTTTAAAAAAGATTTGTTTTGTTCTATAAGTGTTTGAAAATGTGTATCTAATTAAGCTTTTTTTACTTGTTAATGAACTGTTTTAAGAACTATTTATTACTGCATAAGCTGATCATTGTATAACTTTCTTGGGTTATGATATATCAGGATTGAACCAAGTTATCAAGAAGTGTTGAGTAAGGACATAGCAGAAGGTGAGGATGATGGTGTGAAGGTGAGAGTTATAGCTGGTGAATCACTAGGGATAAAGTCTCCAATCTACACAATGACTCCAACCATGTTCTTGGATTTCTCTCTCAAACCTGGAGCACACTTGCAGCAACCTATACCAGAAACTTGGAATGCTTTTGTGTACATATTGGAAGGAGAGGGTATCTTTGGAAACATGAAATCTCAACCTTCAAATTCTCACCATATTCTTCTTCTTGCTCATGGTGATGGCCTAGAGGCATGGAACAAGTCTTCTAAGCTCCTTAGGTTCATATTGGTTGGAGGAGAACCTTTGGAGGAACCTCTAGTGCAATTTGGACCCTTTGTGATGAACACTCAGGAAGAGATTGACCAAACCATTAATGATTTTGAGAACTTTGCTAATGGATTTGAGAAAGCAAGAGATTGGAGATCTGAAAAGGAAATGGATTAATCTTTATTATATTAGCATTATTTATTAGTTGGTTTGCATAACAAGGAGTGAGGATGAACTAACATTGCAATCCTTCATATATGCAATGTATCATTAAATGAATGAATTAGATGAAGCATTTTTATGTTTCTTTTCTCAGTTAAAAAATAGTTAGTTTAGGAAAGACATCAAATTCCAAGTTCTAGTAATTAATGATGGTAAGCAATAACTAATCAAGATTTTGTTGTACATCCCTTGAGAGCTTTGGTCAAAATAATTGATAAGCTTAGAGAAGGTTATTTAGTTAATTTAATAAATAAAAACTATTTGTTAAAATTAATCTAATAACTAGGCAATAAATATAAATTTACATAAAAGTTATATTTGTTTCTCTCATCCTTTATAAATTTTATTTTTAGTTTCTTAGAAATAAACACATTTTTAGGTAATTATAATTTTGTTTCTTGGATAATTTGGCCACTTATCATTCTTTTCTAAATATTATATTTTTTATTAAAAATTAACGGAATAACTAAAGAATAGTGCGCTAAAAACAAATTATCGAAGAAAATAGGTAAAAATTTAAGGGTTCCATAAAAATTGGTGTTGAAAGCGGGTATCATGAGATGAGAATGGCATTGTAAATAAGATTGTAACAACCTTAAAATTTTACTATGGATACTTATGTTAATGAAATTTTAATCTAGATACATTCATCTCAAAAAGTTTAGAAAGACATAATAAATAAAGATTTATGCTCAGAGTATCTTCGTTGTTTCGATCTTCAAGAAAATAGAGTATCAGCCTCTATAGGAGAAGTAGAGAAGAAAAGAAAAAGACTTTTGTTAGTAATATTTTTCTATCAATATCTCGACCTAAGAATACAGATATAATTTATAATTTATTACTTAATATTGTGTGGATGTATCTGTATGTGTATGCAAAATAATTAAAATTAACATTCATTTAATTTTGATTTTGAATGCCATATGGTAAATTTGCAATTCTTTTTAACATTATTGTTACATTGAAATTAATGTACCTAATTTGTTAAACTCATGGCTGGAGTCATAAAATAATTTATCCATATTTATATAAGAAAATAATAGTCTAGTACTGTTTATATTTAAATAAACTTGTTTTAAGAGGTTAGTGCTCACAAATATCTCAAGTTACATTCTAATATAACACTTTTTTATATTTTTTTATATTTGTTATTTTTCTTTACATTTAACAGTATCACAATGCATACGAATTGAGGTCCAAAAACAATTTAAATATTTTTTTTTCATCTTTTTGAGACGTTTATTAAAAAAAATTTATGACAAAATTTCACATTTCAAAATAAACAATAACTTAAAAGTGAGATTATTAATCAATGTTGTCTATTATAAAAAATTATGACAGAATTTCACATTTCAAAATAAACAATAACTTAAAAATGAGATTATTAATCAACGAATTTATAATCAAAAAAATTATCATACATGTAAACAGTGAGAATAAATTAATATTTAACCTTTTATATATATATATATATATATATATATATATATATATATATATATATATACAGTTATATTTTATGTAAGAAGTGTTTTTTATTAGTATAATTTACTATATATATATTATTTTTTTTATATTAT
>Ga0099822_1012557_pt1 | contig 10110 bp, 4 predicted proteins | sample CowpeawhiteBW_FD_76839 | JGI IMG/M metagenome (GOLD analysis project Ga0099822, IMG submission 76839) | Root nodule microbial communities of legume samples collected from California USA - Cow pea white BW | ecosystem: Host-associated > Plants > Roots > Nodule | place: USA: California | collected... | reverse complement strand
TTTATATATTTTAAATAAAAAAAGAGAGATATATATATATATATATAAAAAAATATATATATATATATATATATATATATATATATATATATATATATATATATATATATATATATATATATAATAACGTATAAAAATAATCAATATCAACGCGACTAGCTAAATAAAAAACATACGCACGCAAAATTATAGAGATAGAAATTATGTATAAGAAATGTCTCAAATATGTGAAACCGAATAATGAATCAGCGTAGATTATTTTGTGAGATGTTGTTGTTTATATTTTATTTATTTATTAGAAGATTTATATTTTTTTTAAATCAAGTTTTTTAAGCGTTGTTAAATATTAAGGTGAGAGAGATATAGAGTAATCGTTTTGAAATATAAAATTACTATCTTAAAAAGCAAGCATAATCATTAACACGTTAATGTTATTAATTAATTGTGTAATGCATGAGATGGACGCTTATTTTATATAACTAACGGTTATAATAAATTAATATTTAAAATATTAGTTTCTATTGTATACGACGTTATTATTTGTTTTTAGTTATTGATAATTTCTTTTGAAAACTAAATGGTAATAAGAATCACAGTTTGAGAAAATAAAATGGTTGCTAACTGAAATTAACTTTGAATATAAAAGTAAAAGTATATGTCAAAGATTAAAAAAAGAAAGAGTGTTAACAAAAAAAAAATGAGTTTTAAAAATTATCATTTATAATTAAATTTATTTGTTAATTTAATTACATAAAATATGAAATAATATATGCATATATACGAAATTAAACTTACGATATATTGTTTGTTCTAACTTATTCATGCTAGATAATTTTTTTTTGTTAAATATAAAAAATTATTTTAAAATTTAATTATTATCTTTAATTTTAGTCTAATAACATTTGCAATTTTATTTTATCGAAATAAAATATGAAAAGAAAATTTAAAATAAAAAAGAAATAAAAAAATCTTGAAAAAAATACAAAATATATATTAATTGAAAATGTTAACATTTTACAAATATTACAATGATTTTAATAATTTATTAAGTCGATAATGTAATATATGAAGTAATATTAAAAGTTAAGTATGATGTAATTAGTAATAAAATGACATGTTACAATTATTTATTTTTTAAGTATATAGTATTGCTAACAATTATGATTTTTTTGTAATGAACTTTTTAATTTAAAAACTACAACACTTTAAATAATTTATTGGAGAGAAAAATAATTGATAGCAAAAATTGAAAAGTTAAACTAGTTATGTAGGTTAATATTGTGGATATTAATTTATTTTTTTCATTATTAAAAATTAATTGGCATTAAAATAATTAAATTGAAATTTCAAATGAATGTTAAAAGTATTATTTATCAATATGATGATATGATAAACCCACAAATTCAAATTAAAAGAAAGGGATGACTAGTAAACATAAAGTAGCTAAATGAAATTATAAATTTATTAATAATTACATATAGTAGTTATTTAGTTAATATTAATTAGTTAGTTTAATAGTTTGTACAAAATTTATTAATAAATAAAAATAAATATTTCCATTTCAATTTAAAAAAAATTAAATGACATATAAATAGCCAAAATTTGACCATTTTTTTTATAGTTGATGAAAATGAAAGTTAGAATTCAGTTTCACCATATTTTAAAGATGAAAGAATATAAACTATTTGGTAAGTATTATTGAAAGCTGTAAAATCTCATTTTTAATAACTTAAGACTAATAAAATAGTTAATCTAATCTATAAAGTAAATTAATATAATCTTATAAAAGATAAAATTATACAAATATAACGTTTATATATTTAAACTAAACCAACAAACTCTATCTAAAATAAGTTGTTTACTAAAAAATTTTAAGACCTTTCACTAAAGATGGCAAATAAATTCGTCTGCGTGGGTTTTGCTCGAACTCGTCCCCGTTTTGACGGGTAATCCCCGCATTGACTGGGTATGGGTATGAGTATGGGTATGGAGAATCCCCGACTTTTTAAATTGGGTATGGGGATGGGAATGAGGATGTACGTATTCCCGCCATATCTTCATCCCATTTAAATTATTAAAATATTCATAATTAATTAAGTAACCATATATATATATATATATATATATACTTTATATTTTTTATTTTTCCTAATTATTTGATTTGTCATGAAACTCATTCGCATCTCCAATATATTTTCATCTTATCATAATCTTCCTATATATAATTATGTTAAAATGATATATGTTAATTAAATTTTTTTATGCCTCACATTTGAATATTTCTATTATTTTTTAATGTTTTTATTTATTATATATTTTCCTTTTACATGAGAATTTTTATATTCTCAATTTAAGCTAATATAAAAAAAAATCTTTATTTATTATTATTAATTTTTGTTTAATTTGAAGAACTCTTTTGTTTCGTTAAAATATTTTTCGTTACTTTTCAACCATTGAGTATATATGTTGATATTTGAAAAGTTTTCTTAGATCTCCAAGGTATTTTTCATTTTATCATACCCTTAATTATACATTTGATTTACTTTGTGCGATTTTTTTCAATAGTCTCTCAAATTATTTCTCAGACACAAATTTGTCAATTTTATAATATTTTTATTTATTGTTTATTTCATCATGTAGAATAATATTTCGATATATTCTATCTAATTATTTTTTATTTTCTAACTTATTATCAATCATACTGTAATTTTTTCACTTTAATTGTATAAATAACTTTTATTTACTACAATATAAAAATTTAATGTAATTTCTATGAGTTTTTTTTTGTGTCACTATCCAACATATATTGAAGTTCAAAAGATACAAAATCTATGTCAAAATTATATTATTATGTTTATTATTTCTTCTTTGTGTCATTTTGATAAAGTGATGTATTATTGTAACACCTCATTTAATTAAGTACGTGAAATTAATGGAAGCATTACAAAAAAGATAACATAAAGGCGCGGTCTGGGAGTTTTAAACTCAACTCCATACAATCCATGGCACACCATGATGCCCAAGAGAAAACGAGATGAAAAGTTAACCAAGGTACATAAATCTATGAAAGAACAATTACGTGGGTCGCATCCCTAGATAAACTCATACGGAAATATAAACTAGTCCACGCGGACTATGCAGCGGAATCTCCACCCCCTGTTGCCTACGGGTGTCCCTCGCATCTGCTCACATCAACAAGTTGATGATCATCGCAAAAGAGAGTACCACACAGCAGATCACACAACAAAGAAAGGAGGGTAAGCTAGAGCACAAAAGAGTTCATTCATTAAATCAGATATAATTCCACAACACCATACATTTAAATCAACCAAGCATGTTATGACTGTTCATGCAATACATTACGACACGACTCGACTCATCCGGATACATATAACCATGGTCGGATTCAGCAGACGCTTGCACTTGTGGTGGATACCTCTGCTCACCCCCGAGCTATGTGTTATGAGTGTTTCAATGAATCAATTTCCCTCACCACAAGGTTAGCCCTTAATGAATTTTAGGCCTCCTGCTACTCTCACCACAAGAGTCAGTCAGCTCTAAGTGAGACTAACTGACCCCTTAGAGTGTTAGGATGCATTCCTTACCTTGAATCCTTACCTAGTTATACAGATGGGACACCATCATGGGCACCCACTAACAGGGGTCATGGAATTACGTCCCGACCACTGAAGCGCAACCCTGAAAGTCTCACCTAGAGACCCCAAGGAATTATGCATTGACACAAACAAAATATGATTACACAGTCAAATAGTATTCACCATGCAAGGATATAACCAGTATGTCAACCTTTAAAGCCAATCTTTTCACTTTCCAGGTCCAACTCATTCCAACTCATCATAATCCATCCATGCACATAGGAAGCAACTCGTCTCATTATCATGCCACTTTAATAATACTTATCTCATTTAGTTCACATGCCAACTTTCATACCAAACCCATCATCTACAATTCATGATTCATGCTAAGCATACATAATATTCCATTATATACATATTTCTCATCATAACATTCATACCCAAACCAATACCAATCATCCAAGGATAAACAAGCACCCAAACAGCGTACTGCCTCGCCCAGCCCCTCGCCAGGCTGAAGGGTCTCGCTCAGGCGAGACGTGCTCGCTCAAGCAAGCCCCCTTCGCCTAGGCGAGGGCTCGAAAGAGCATCCAGAAGCCAACGCGGGATCTCGCTTAGGCGAGACCCCTCTCGCCTGCGTGAGATGTTCGCTCGCTCAAAAATTGAACGGGTCGTCTGGGCGACCTTTCGCGCAAACGGGTTTGGGCGAGTCCCTGTTCATCTCACCTAGGCGAGACTGACTCGCTTGGACGAGATTAGCAGGTCTAGCCACCGTTTTCCTGCAACAGTTACCCACGCCAGCTCAACCCACATATATTCATGCATTCACAGCTTATCACAACATCATACCAGCCACAAAACTTCAAAACGACAGTTTCATAACAAGACAGAAACAAAACACGAGAGTGAGCTAGAGCTTCCCTACCTGGAAATGGGTTTGTACGGGACTTCGACACTGAAACAAGGAGCACAACAGCTATAGAACCCGACTCGCAAACTAGAACAGCGGGTAAAACGAGTTAATACAAAGTTTTCCCACTACGACTACGAAACTATACTAGACAGAGGTGATAAGGAAAAAAAGTACTTATGTGAGCAGAACAATGGCCAAGCTAAACGTGAATCTGGAGAACGTTGGAACCCTAGCGGAAGACGACAATAGTAGCAACTCTAGGAAGTGGGGTTTCTATTTTACGAAAAGTGAGCTTAGGTTAGGGTTTGGGACGGACTAGGTCTGTTTTTCCTTTCTGGGCCAGCCCTAAGGCCCACTGGTTAAGGCAGCCCTAAGAAAAAGGGGCAGAATGGAAAGCGGGCCTTACAATTATAACTTTTATTAGTGTATAAAAAAGAAATTCATTAGAATTTAAAAAATTGAAGTAAAAAAAATTTAAAATATATCTTAATTTGAATATTTGTTTTCCTTTTATATTTTTTTAAATATTTTTTAATTTTAGCAACTAAGTTTCACTAAAGTTTGTAGTTTGCAAATTTAATAAATGTTTTGGTTCTCATGAAATTTTATTTAATATTCTAATCTAAAATGTAAACAATTATAATTAATTTCAAAGTATTTGATATAAAAGAAACAATCATCCTTCTAATATTGAATATTTGATAATATTATGTTTTCTTTGTTGTAATTTTTTGTTTTACAAAAATTAATATTGAAGTAATTAGAACGCGGGTACGGGTATGGGTACGAGATTATACCCGTTACCCGATGGGAATGGGGATGAGACAAAAGTTTGATACCCATTGGATTTGGGTATGGGGATGGGGATGGATTTTTTTGCGGGGATGGGTATGAGATAGCGAAACCTGTCCCCGCCCCGCCCCGTCCCGTTGTCATCCCTACCTTTCACTAATTTAATTGATGACTCCTCATTCTCAAAGATACCTCTAAACTTGCAATTTCATATGCTCACACCGATAAGGTGATCATTGCAAAAGAAAAAAACACAACACGAAACAACTAAGAAAATAAATATAGTTAGTGAGTTGAACAAATGATACAAGTAAATTTTAAACACTTAACGTATATATAAATTTCATGCAGAATAAAAATAATGTATTTTAAAATAATAAAATTCATTTATAAAAAAAAATTTATATTAAAATAATTAAATTTCACTATTATTAAATCATTGTTACTCTTACTTATAAAATGTCATTTTTATGTCGTTTTATAATTATAAATACTATTTGAGATTATTTTTTTTTTCAAAATTACTACATTAAAAAAACTTGGGTTTTGTATATGAATATGATTTTCAATAAAAAAAATCATTTTGATTTTGCATAAAATGTTAATTATATTTTGGTTTCTATAGTTGATCGACGGTCATTAACTAATAAGTTAGCGATAAATATAAAGGATATTTATTTCTTGGATTCTAATCAATGTTTGCATTTTGAATTTGGTCTTCTTGTATGTTAAGTGTACATTATTCCTTAAATGACAATGCCAATGACTATTTGTTTTAATCGTTTTAAGATAAATTATATTCAAATGCATGTTAAGCGAATGATACTGTTTACGCAATATTATCTTTTTAAGTCAAACAACACAATTAAAAAAATGTGGTCAAATTTAGTTTGTCATTACAATGTGTTCATTTAACAGACAACTAATTGATAAAAGATATTAATAAACGATAAAAAAACAAAAATAGAAATAGAATTCCATATTATCATTAGAGCTTAAAAAATTCAAAGAACCAAAATGTTAAGAAAAAAACTACTCTAATAAAAAAAACGACACTTATATCCCATTTATAACTTTTTATTATTATTATTATTATTATATATATATATATATATATATTTAAATGTCTTTATTTTATCAAGTCTTATAGCTAAAATATATTTTGGTAAGCTAGTACTCAAATTTTTTTTAGTTTCTATTTGAAAAAATAATGTAATTTGATACTTTGAGTTAATTGCTTGAAGTAAAACAAAGACTTCTCATTGATACTAAGACCAAACAAAGATTTTTTTTTTCACCAATGAAGTAAATATCATTGTTAACAACTCAAATTTTTATGAAAAAATCTTAACACTTTCAAAAAATTTAACCCAAAGAACCAAATTTGACAAGTTTACATCCATTTTTTAGAAAATTTAGACTAGATTAAAACTAAAAAAACTAAGAGATCAATTTGACATTTTTGACCGAAAAAAAAATATTTTTTTATCAATATCTATGCAAAATTCACAAATTTATCTCTTATTAGTTATACAAAATATGTATTATTTATTAGTTTTTATTAAAATACTATTTTACTATTCATAAATACATAATTGTACGGGTCTCGAGTAAAAATATAGATCTAATTTATTTATATTAAATTAAAGTTTTGTATTGAAAATTTGAAAACATTATTTATTCTTATGGGATGTGAAGGGTGAGGTTCGGATAATCGCTTAGTGGTCAGTATAATTGAAATTTCACCTCTTGTTATTCGAGTGAGAGAGTTTCACCTACAAAAGGCTTTATGATGCTTAAGTTAGTAAAGGAATTCATATTTGTTTAAAGTAAGAGAATGTGAATGTTTGTTTATCAAATCAAGTGAATTACTCATATTTATAGTGTCATTTTAACTTGGGATTTATGTTGGTCGCATTATACCTGTTTAGTCAAATAACAACTGCCTTACTGTGATATTTTGACTAGAGCTTAATATCTCTCTAAACATGCAAAGCTATTATGATTATGCTAATGAGATTAACATATGTATGAACGTTCTATCTAGTAGAGATGTGCTAGATGTGTTGGATCTTGTTGAGCTACGTCCTCTGTTGAATCGGATAAATAAATTATTAATTTAAATTTTCTGAAAAGATTAAAACTATAATGTATGATTTTACTTTACTATTACACCAGCAAACTGGAACAAATTATATACATATATAAAGTACCTCAGATATTTTTTATTAATTTATTTTCTACCGATAAAGAAAAAAGAGCCACAAACTATAACATTCCTACTAAGATGTCAAATGAGACTCAGCTGAGAAGATAAGCATGTACCAATACAATTATATTTTCATCATAGATAGCAAATACATCATTTTAACTAAAATGGAATTATTTTTGTCCACTGTAGTCGTAAATGAAACAAATTATGTGGCATAGATTTATGCCATTGCCACATAATTAGTACTAGACACATTTTCTAGTATATTATATATTTATTATTAAATAATTTATGTGAGTTAAACTTAAACATACGACGAGGCTGGTCCTTTTTTAAACGAGATCTACGTAGACTCATCCAATAATATAGAGGGCATGTGAGAAAAATATTTTAATATTTCCAATAAAGATCACTAACTTTTTTTTTATTGCAAACATCATTTTGTTAATGATAATAATGGATATCGAGTATCGGTTCATTTCACAATATTACCACTCTTTAGACAATAATTAAACAGAAGACGAAAATCATAACACTGCATTAATTCTTTTTAATATGAACGTTTGAATAGACAACATAACATTTATTATATTGTCATATGCAAGTAGACAAACAAATAATAATAGCAAAACTTTTATGGATCAAACAACTTACTAGAATACTTCCAAAATGAAAAAGTATCTTTATCTCCAATCCTTCAAGATAAATATTTAATACGTTTTTTTTCTTTATTATTTCTTACAAATTTTGAGAATTTTTATAATTATTCATACTTTTTTTTATAATATAACTGATTATTGTAAATAATACCCAAACATTCAAAGAGATACTAAGGACATTATTGTATAAAAAAATAGAAACAACATTGTATTAGCTAAATAAATATTCATTATGTTTGTTTTGTTCTCTTTTTCTATTTTTGAATTTAGATAAATGGAATTTGTGTAAATGTTTAACTTAAATTAAATTAAAACGAGGTCTACTGTAGGGTTTTAAGTGGAATAAATTAAATTAAAATACATTATAAAAATAGGTAAGAAAAATGTAAAAGAAGCACTGAGATTTTTTTTTACACCAGTTGACAACCCACTTTTAGTAGTATTTTAGTCAGACTATTGTATTTATAAAGTATTTATAAAGAAAGAGAGAGAAGAGTAAAATAGCAGATGTAAAGTATGTGTAAAAATTTGTTGGATGTCAAAAATTACTACCCTTTAACAATATGACAAAAATTGTTTTTGATGTACCTCATTTACGTATGAAAAAAACTAATATACGTAAAAAATATAAAAATTTTGTAAATAAGTAGAATGATTTTATGTCAGAGAACTTATGGATCGATGTAAATGAAATGATTTATGTCAAGTGGATCAATATGTAACATAAATTATTTTTATTTACGTCAATCCGTAAGTAGTATGATGTGAAATTCTCCTTATATTTATAAAGGTTTTGTTTCTCACATCGGAATCCTCTTACAACTTAGGGTTTCATCTTTGATAATGAAAGGGTGATGATTTGGTGGTATTTTTTGGTCTAAGTGTTGTGTGTATTTAGTGATAGACATATTAGAAGAATAATTTTGTCCTATTTATTTTGTCGTTGAGGTTTATTTAATAAAAGTTTGCATTTTTGTTTGTGATCCTGATTGTTTTATAAAACTCAAGGCTTTACATAAATGCAGGGATGAATCTTCTATCTGATGGGAGGGGCCATGTCCCTTCAAATGTTAAAAATTTTGTAAATTTTTATATTGAATTTTTAAAATTTTATAATATTTTGAAATTATATGTAGTATTTATGAAAAATCAATGCAAATTAAATCAAGTATTTTTTTATAAAATACATACACCATTTAATGTTAATAAATAATAAAATGAAATGAGTTTGTCAAGGTTCACCATTGCATAAATGTCCTTTTTTTTTTTTACCATATTCATCAAAATCAAACCTTGGTTCAATTACACTGAAATGAGTATTTTTTTTAAGGTATCTCAGTTTTCTGTATTACATATCAAATGAATGATTTATGATAAAGTTGAAAAAGAGTTGGTGAATAGAGAAGTCAAATTTATGATAGAGGTTGTGCCACTAAGAAAAAGATTGAGTTATACAAATTCAATGGTACTTAAGCGAATGATGTTAGACTTCATTACTCTTGAACTTGTAAAATTCAATCGTCTTATTGAGTGGTTCAATCTCTGTCACAAATTTGACTTCTCTATTCACTAACCCCAGTTTTAAAAATGTTCATTTCATTACATATTTTTTTATTTGATGCAGAACATTTTATGTCAGTTTTCGTAAAAAAATGACACAAACTTACATCAGTCATTAGTAAAACTTGACATAAATTTACCTAGACCAATAATAGGGTTTGACGAAAATTTTCGTATTCCATTATAATGTTGGTCTTAAATATTTATTATGTTATAAGTAAACATTCACATCAGTAAAAGAGTAACAATTTTAATTCTGATATATACATATGTATATATACATATATATGTATATATATGTATATACATATATATATATATATATATATATATATATATATATATATATATATATATATATATATATATATATATATA
>Ga0099822_1012552_pt1 | contig 10113 bp, 6 predicted proteins | sample CowpeawhiteBW_FD_76839 | JGI IMG/M metagenome (GOLD analysis project Ga0099822, IMG submission 76839) | Root nodule microbial communities of legume samples collected from California USA - Cow pea white BW | ecosystem: Host-associated > Plants > Roots > Nodule | place: USA: California | collected... | reverse complement strand
CATTAATTTTTAAAAATTTAATAAATAATTAAATTATAAAGGGTAAAGTTGGAATTATGAAATGTGGACACAAAAGAGGGAATCCCCTTTATATATAGTTATAGATTATTATTATTATAGATGAATCCAAAAGTGATTGTCATCTAATCACTCTTCTATAACAAAATTGAAAAAAAAATCAAAATAATCAATAATACAATAATTTAATTATTTTATATTTTAAATTAGGATTAAGTATGCTTTTTTAATTTAATACTTGTGAAATTAAAATTCTTCCTTTCCTCTCAAAGTGACATATAAGATTTATCACTGTATTCCTATACTTAAGCAACACATAAAATACGTCCTCCATAAAATTCATATAAAACACAACTTTGTTTATTATTTTTTTAAAATTTAGGGTATTTGTCAATTAATGTCAATTTGGTCTTTAAGTTTTTTTCTATTTCAATTTGGGCCTTGTATTTTTTAAAATGATTCACAGTTGTGTCTATTAGGTTTTAGAGAGAGGGGTATCACTAGGGAGAACAAACACCAATGAGACCTCAGTCCAAACACCAAGGAGAACACAACAAGTTTCTTTAAAAGTATTTTTACAAATATTTGATAAAAATGTCAATTTTAGTAAGAATATCATCATAAGATTTATACAAAAAGTAAATTGAGTCTCAATTTAAGGAAAAACAATATTGCTTCATTTTTATAAAAATTGAGACTAAATTAAAACTAAAACACATGGGGACAAAATGGAATCATTTTGATACGTGACATAAATGTAAAATGACACATGTACAAAATTAAAACAAATTTAAAAAAATTCAAAAAAATCACAAAGGAACACATGGTCTTGACTTTAACACCATTTGGTCAAAATTGACAACAATGACCAAATTGAATAATTTTCAAAAAAATAATGACCAAATTAAGATAAAAATAAATCTAAAGGACTAATTTAACACTAATTAATAAATACAAGGATAAAAAAGTAATTTAATCTTATTTACTTTTTAGTTACTCTAATTTTGAAATTAAATTAGGACAAAATTGTGCTCTGCCTCTAAATTAAATTAGTCCTATTGCTAACATGCAATATGTGATGACGAATAGTAACCATATTCTCAAGAAAAATATTAGAAAGAAAACACTAATAAAGTTTTGTTGATCAAGAAATGAAAAAAAAAAGTTTTAAAAAAAATTGAGAAAAAAAAAGTAATCTGAGAAAGAAAAAAACAACTTACATTAATTTCATGTTTTACAGAAGGCAATGTCCATCAAAATCAAAGAAAAGGACACACAAACCCAAATATTCTCATTCTCAAAGTGCTTCTTCGGTTGTTTCTGTTATTGAAGTTCCATGACGGCTCGCACTGCCTGCACGTGCCACATGGTTTTCTCCGTCGAACGGGTTACTCCGACCGTCGTGTCTGTGTTCTCTGGCATTGACAACACTAAACTGTTGGCTTTCCGCTTCCAATTTCGAAGGAACACACACCTTCTCACTGCTCAACTTTCCAATTCTTTCTCCAATTTCGGATTTCATTCTCACTCCCAGGTTTCTTTCACTCTTTCACTCACTCCTTTAATCTTTCCACTTATTCACAAAGTTTAAGTGTTAACAAAACATAAATATTTGACTACCCAATTGTGTTCTGTGAATAAATCGTCGTTTTCAAATTAAGGGTTTATATTCATTCATGAATTCACCGTTGCAAAGTTTTGTTGCCATGCAGTGATATTACTTTGTTTAAAAAAATTAAATCTTTTTGTTTGCATTTTGCAGTGTTTGAATTCCGTTCAATCGCATGTTCCTTCGCGGTTGCCTTGGATGGGTCCATTTCCTGGTGATATTGCTGAAGTGGAGGCATATTGTAGGATCTTTAGGAATTCTGAAAGGCTTCATTCTGCTTTAATGGATGCCTTGTGTAACCCGATCACTGGCGAATGTAGTGTTTCCTATGAGGTTCCGTCTGACGAGAAACGGCTTCTAGAGGATAAAATAGTATCTGTCCTTGGATGCATTGTGGCCCTTGTGAATAGTGGGAGGCGGGATCTTCTTTCTGGAAGATCATCCATTGTGACTCCCTTTCGTGCTGCAGAGGTTGGTGCGATGGAGGATACACTTCCCCCACTTGCCCTTTTCAGGAGCGAGATGAAGAAGTGTTGTGAGAGCTTGCATGTTGCTCTTGAGAACTATTTAGTTCCTGGTGATGATCGGAACTTGGATGTGTGGAGGAAACTTCAGAGACTGAAGAATCTGTGCTATGATTCTGGCTTTCCTCGTGGGGAGGAATGTCCATGTCCTTTGCTGTTTGCGAATTGGAGTCCTGTGTGTTTAAACACTCCCATAGAGGACATGGAATCCAAAGAATCTGAAGCAGCTTTTTGGACAGGTGGGCAGGTAACGGAAGAAGGTCTAAAGTGGTTACTTGATAAAGGATATAAGACCATCATAGACCTCAGAGAAGAAGATGTAAAAGATAGCTTCTATCAAGCAGCTGTGTATGATGCTATTTCATCTGGAAGTATTGAGTTGGTCAGGATCCCTGTTAAAGATGGGACTGCACCTACCATGGAACAGGTTGAGAGGTTTGCATCTTATGTTTCAGATTGCAGTAAAAGACCAATTTATCTTCATAGCAAGGAAGGAATTTGGAGAACATCTGCCATGGTCTCTAGATGGAGGCAGTACATTACTCGTACTACATCACAGCTTGTTTCTAATCAAGCAGTTATTTCCAATGTCGTGTTATCAGATTACACAAATGGATCTGGAAAAATGGAGGACTCAATGATTGCCAAGGGGTCCTTCCAGGAAAAGGATACCAATTTGCTACGAGAGGGTGCAACACATGGTTCTTCTGCCTCATTTGACTCACGTAACTCTTTGAAGACGAATGATGAAAAAACAAAAAGCAATGGGGGCATAAGTCAACTTAATCCTGATAGTAGGGCCTCATCACAAGCCACTGGTGCTTCTGGGGAAGGATCTTTTCCAAGTTTCTCCGGTAAAACTAACCCTTTGGAAGCTCAAATTCCTCCTTTTGATATCTTTTCCAAAAAGGATATGTCCACATTTTTGGGAAGTAGGAAAATGTCAAAACCCTCTTATTTCAGTTATCAGGTTAAAAGGGTGGAATGTCTGCCAGACTCAAGGAGCTCTGAACCTAAAATTGTGGGCCGAGTGAAAAGTTCCAATGGGTCAGCTCGGTCACATCACACAGTTGGTAGCGGTTGGAAATTAGAGAGTATGAATAATTCCCGTTCTGCTAGGACAACATTTAATGGGTATAGTGAGGGGGAAAGGAACTACAGGGCTGATGCCAATATCTCTACCGCTGTGAACAGTGATATTGATAATGTGAATACTAACTCCCGAAGGACAGGAGATGATAAAGATAAGGCTAGGTTAGCCTTACGAGATCAAGACTTGGGGCTTATTGAAGGAGACATGTGTGCATCATCAACTGGGGTGGTAAGGGTGCAGTCAAGGAAGAAAGCAGAGATGTTCTTAGTACGAACAGATGGATTTTCTTGTGCAAGAGAGAGGGTGAGTGAATCCTCTTTAGCCTTTACTCATCCCAGCACCCAGCAACAGATGCTATTGTGGAAATCTACGCCAAAGACTGTTTTACTGTTGAAAAAGCCAGGAGAGCATCTCATGGAAGAAGCTAGACAGGTAATATTTTCCTTTTCTTTCCACCTCTAGGAATCATTCAAGCCATTCAAAATAGTTTTTGTTTTGTTTCCAATGGCCCAGATACCAAAGTTTCTAACAATGAAGTTTAGGTTTGAATTTGTGTTTTGGTTACATAGAGGAGTTTAGTGGGGAGGGGAGAGGCAAATAGAGGTGGGCTCAGCATATATGCTATGACACTATGAAGGAAGGAGCTTAGTGACAACAATTTATTTAACAATGATTTAGCATCATATTTGTCAAGCATTGACGTTCCTTTCATATGTACTCTTTAATTATATCTTTGCTCAACCTTGCATATTCGTTTTTCCACTAGTGTGAAGAATCATAAGTATGTGGAGATTCATTTAGGCCCAAACTCCTTTATATAGGCTTAATCAAGGTTATCAGGAGAGTCTACATAAGCTCGTGGGAGCTATGTAGACTCAACTTGTAGATTCGGCTCATAGACCCAACTCGTAAACTCTTGATAGTGTACCTCATATAAAAAATAACACCATAATTAATCAAAATAGTAAACAATAGTTTTGAGATTCTAAAATAGCTAAGCTTAGCACACGACTACTGTATAAGTTCAAACCACACCAAATAAATAAGTTCATATAATTATAACACATACATTCTTAAGGCCATGACAATTAAATTACTAAAAGTGGAAAAATATCTTAAATTTTTTGGTCTCCAATCCTCTAATGACGTCATCTCCAAGATCATCCATCATCTTTATTGCCATCCAACAACATATGTCCTATTTCCTACAACATTTTTCTAAGTCTAGGAAGTGAAGTGCTTCTATATTGGGATCATAATAATTTGAACCAGTTCCACTTTCAGACATTGTAAAACTTTTGCAACTAAACATGAAATAGGAAAAAAAAAGAAAAAACATTAGCAATTAACAAAATAGATCCAACATAAAGAAAAATAAAATAAAAAACAGAAAATGGACAATAGGAAATATGTGGTGAGTGGGAAGAACACTCTCATCTCTTTGGAGAGATTAGACGTGACTTGTTAGAGAAGAGAACAATGTTGGGGAAGAGCCACACAACGGCGGTCGAAGACATTGTGCAGAGAAGATGCGACTATATATGCTTTTCACAAAGGTGACATGATGACATTGGGGAACAAGGTGTAGAGAAGACGTGAATGGCACCAAATATGTGACGTGAAGTGGTGGTGGCTAGAGATGAAGCACAAAATGGAGGTATGCTTTCTATTTGGAGAATCTCTGACCCAACCTATTGTTCTTTACAATGTGGGTTTTCAAAACGTGAATAAAAACATTTCATGTCGACTTTGTGCCCAATCACAGACTCAGTAACTCAAACTTTATCTCGTGAGTCTACCACTAGTGAACCGAGTCTACAAGAAGTGAACCAAGTCTACCATGGGTAAACTAATCTCCATGGTGTCTAAGTACACACTTTCAGCCCAACACGTCTCTGTATGAACTGGGGAAATAAATCTTTTAGTGAATGTATGAACTGGGGATTGGGTAATGTTATTATTAGCTTAATTTGGTATTCTGACAGAATTTGTACTTAGTGATCCTTTTGGGAACTATATATTTGTTCTGAATTTCTTATAACTAGTTTTGGTAACTAATCTGCAGGTTGCTTCTTTTCTGTATTACCAAGAGAAAATGAATGTACTTGTGGAACCAGATGTGCATGATATATTTGCAAGCATTCCTGGGTTTGGATTTGTCCAGACCTTCTATAGTCAAGATACTTGGTACATGAGTTTGTGAATTTATGTGTAACAACTTTACCTTTTCCCACTATATAAAATTTGTGTTTCATTAAATTGTTGATTAGTATATCTAATACCTCTGGTTCAGTGATCTACACGAGAAAGTGGATTTTGTAGCTTGTTTGGGGGGAGATGGTGTTATACTGCATGCTTCGAATCTGTTCAGAGGTGCTGTACCCCCTGTTGTGTCATTTAACCTTGGTTCTCTTGGTTTCCTGACTTCTCATAATGTACGCCTTTCAAATCCATCATTTATTTCACCATAAAGAAATGTTGGTATCTTTTTGGGTCATGTGTTTGACTGCTATTCTTTTTTCTGTTTCTAGTTTGAAGACTACAAGCAGGACTTACAACAAATTATCCATGGTAATTGTGCACAAGATGGAGTGTACATCACTCTCAGAATGCGTCTCCGATGTGAAATTTTTCGTAAGGGTAAAGCTGCACCAGGGAAAGTATTTGATATTCTCAATGAGGTTGTTGTTGATCGGGGTTCTAATCCATACCTGTCAAAGATTGAATGTTATGAACATGGTAGACTTATAACCAAGGCATGTTTGATTATGTTATTGTTATTTGCACACCAAATTTCTGTCTTTTATATTTGGTGATGAGAGCTTTCAGTATCTTTAAACACCTTTAGAAAGCAGTGTCATTCATTCTATACGATCATTGTCATGTCTTTCAGGTACAAGCTGATGGAGTCATTGTGGCCACCCCTACTGGAAGCACTGCCTATTCTACAGCTGCTGGAGGTTCCATGGTAAGGTTGAGCGAGATTTCTTTAGGAGCATGGTTTGAGCTGTATTTTTACTAAATTAAATAGAATTACTGGCTTACATCTTTCCCTTGGAATGATTTGGATGTTAAAATGTTCCATGTTGGCTAGGAATATGACCAATTTACTCCTTCCCTGGATAAACGGTTATTATTTCTAATCCTGATAAACTGTGCTTACAAACATTGGCTATTATTGGTTCAAGCAATATTTCCTAACCTGCTCTTTCTACCCTCAGTAAATGGTGAACATTGTACTGACACGTCTTCTTCCTAATTTCAGTGCATTGCTCTGTAAGTGGCAGACTTGGCAAGAGGATATTGTGAATGATTTTTTAGTCAAATTTTTAGTCCCTATTTATTGGCTAAAGGAAATATGAAAACTAATCCCTGTTTGTCGGCCAAACTTATAAAAGGAAATATGGAAACTAAAGTTATCAAGGGAAATATGGACAAAATAGGAAAGATAAAATTTATCCTAATAATTACAAATATATTCTGAATATATACAGGGAGATTCTATCCTAAATTAGCTCCTATTTACAGCAGGCAGATTAGAAATCCTATGAGAATCATTATTTGTTCTAAGAAAACTGGAACTCGTGATATTAATTAAGTTGTAATAAACAATCTTTTCTTACATTCTTCGGAATGTTGGTGATTGACATTTGACAAAGCTGAGCGAGTTGCAGATAACTGCACCAAGACACAGTCCCCCTCTACTTCAAACCCACCTTTTGGGTTTGTCCTCGTTTTGTAAAATAAAGAACAATTTTAAGTAGAGGCCGCCCTTCTTCCTTCTGGAACCTTTCCCAAAAGAAGTTTCATGCAGTCTATACTTACATTATAAAGAAAATGTTCTTATTTTTACTTTTCCTTTTGCATGTGGCTTCTATCATGTGGAAAGTAGAATAGTGAACATCGATCGAAAAAAGGGACTCTGAAGATGCAATCATGTAACTATCCAAAGAGTTTGTGTTCAGAGTTTTAGTTAGCATATAAACCTCATAGATGTAGTCTTGTGTGGGTTCCTTTCCGTGAATATAAATTCTTAAATTCTATTTGTGCACAAATCTTCTAGTGGCATGGTATCTACTCTGTAACAGTATGAAATCGGCCTGAATTAATTGTTTTCATCGATAAGTTTTTCTAATGAAAAAAATAAACTGCAGGTCCATCCAAATGTTCCTTGCATGCTGTTTACCCCAATCTGTCCACATTCGCTCTCATTTAGACCAGTCATACTTCCAGACTCTGCACAACTTGAATTGAAGGTGAAGTTAGTTATAAAGTTGTATGATTAATTGCTTATGATGCATCTTTGCCAAAAAAATGTTCCTCTTCAGATATGCTAAGTTGTCTCAGATATGTATTGAAAAAAGCTACATGGTTAAGGTCACATGGTAATTGCGATCAACAAATTTAGGGACATAATTTATTTTGTATGATTTGGAATTGAGGGGTTAACTAATTAATTTAAGATTTCGTGATTAGAATATGAGTGACAGGAGTTTATTGCTCACAGATTCCACAGGATGCAAGAAGCAATGCCTGGGTTTCATTTGATGGAAAGAGAAGGCAGCAACTTTCAAGAGGAGATTCAGTACGAATATCTATGAGTCAGTATCCACTTCCAACAGTTAACAAGTTTGATCAAACAGGAGATTGGTTTCATAGCTTAATTCGCTGCCTAAATTGGAATGAAAGGCTTGATCAAAAGGCTCTGTAAAGCATATGAAAGTGAAGAGCGAAGATGCTTTCTTCACCTGTACAGATTATACGTTAGGATTACACAACTTTACTAGAGTGCTAGTTACTGCATTATTTTAACATTGGCTTCTCATGCATACTATTGTCGCAAGATGATATGTATTGACATTTAAAGCTGTAAATTGATCTCAGAAGCAGTTCACTGTTGCGTTTCGAAGTTCACCATTGGGCTTCTTTTTTCTCATTATTATACTCTATATATAGAGTAGTTGAGTTACTATTACTATTTTGCTGCACTTTAGCCTCATTTTAATATAAATAACACAGGCGTACTGTTCTAGACTCTTCCCTGATCCCTATTCACGTTCTCCTCGGATTTTTCTCTCTATTTTAACAAACCGGTAAACATAAATTCTGCGATATTATGTACATGTTTGTGTAACAATGGCCTCACTTTTGGGAAGAAGAAAAATCCAGGGTTACAGTTTCTGTCAACTAACTGGATTTACACTAACTATGTCAAAGTATTCTGCAATTTTATAGTGAAGATTTTACGATTTAAAAGTTTTTGATGACCTATAAAATCTGTATTTGTCTACTCAACAAGCAAAAGGGTGTAACTTGAATCAATTATAAATTTTATTATGTTATGATGCTTCGCTAACGAAAAGGAAAATGTATACTTCGATATTTCCATAGCATGCCAGTGGGTAAGCTTCAGTTACCTGTCCCAAAACTTAAACTTAAAAAGTGATTGATTGCGTTAAGAAAAAAAGAAAGATAACCGCTCCGTGGTTGTCCTTTTAAGGGTATGTTTTTTTGGGAAATATAACAGGATATGGAGATGATTTAGTGGATAATAACCGAAACAACAACAGTATATACAAAAGGAAAGAAGAAAGAGAAATTTATGATGGACAACTTTATAGTAGAATTCATCTAATAGAACTATTGTACCATGCAAGCACAGATGGATACACACTAGTTCCCCCCATGAAATTCTAGAAAAGGGAATACTAAATACCCATGGTGATTTTCGATTGTGGAGAATGATAACCAAATGGTATTCTTTGCCACTATCAAGCATATGTTATGGTATCAAAACCCGAAAACAAAAGAAAATATGAAGTTTATAGGAAAGAAAAGAAAAAGTGGGGGAGGAGCAAATGTATTTTTTATGCAGAAAGCAAGTGGGTTGGTTCTTCACATGGCCCTAACAGCCCGGAACCTGGGTTCCTTTGGAAGGAACTTCTGCTCAGCATAGACAGACATGTAGTCACCAAAAACAAACTTAGGATAAGTGTGATCCAGTTGTTGGTCTTGTTTTTCCACGAGTTGAGGTGCAGGACAAATGGTGGCCTTGAATGAAGGGTTATAGAAGGAGGCAATGGATCTTCTGTTCCCATCTGGAGTGGCCAAAACCCTGTGCCAACAACTCTTGTACCTTCCATTGCTGAGGACCTCAATCTGATCACCAGTGTTGATCACAATGGCATTTTCCAGAGGCTGCACATCAATCCATTGCCCATCTTTCAGCATCTGAAGGCCACCAACCTTGTCATCTTGGAACAGAAGGATGACACCTCCTGCATCAGTGTGAGCTCGCAGACCTTTCACAAGCTCTGGATTGGGACATGGAGGGTAGTGGCTCACCTTGGTGCCAAAGAATGCACCCTCTCCTTCTCCACCGTTCAGTGCCTTCTTCATGTATCCTTTGGGTAACCCCAGATTCTCATCCATCACCTCCATCACCCTCTCTGCCAATTTCTTCAACTCGCACCGATATTCCGCCATGGTTTCCCTGTCATCCATGTCAAAATTCAGTTATGCAATCATCACGAAGCTCTACCTATTGTTTCGTGACATGACACCACCCAATCGGTATGTTCTATGGTCGTTCTCCATGGTTTTCAAATTTCATGTCATCTATATGTTTGCTGAAATGACCAATTTTAAGAGTAAGATGGATTGATTTCTGATTTACTCCAATTTTCTTCAACTTGTACAAAAGAACATAAGAGAAAGTATATGTGACAAGGGAGTGTGCATGAAATTATACCTTGTATGAAATATAATTTTTTATGTGATGTTCGACTTTTTTTTTTTTTTTTTTTTTTTTTTTTTTTTTTTTTTTTTTTTTTTATTTTTTTTTTTTTTTTTTTTTTATTTATTTTAAT
>Ga0099822_1012551_pt1 | contig 10113 bp, 6 predicted proteins | sample CowpeawhiteBW_FD_76839 | JGI IMG/M metagenome (GOLD analysis project Ga0099822, IMG submission 76839) | Root nodule microbial communities of legume samples collected from California USA - Cow pea white BW | ecosystem: Host-associated > Plants > Roots > Nodule | place: USA: California | collected... | reverse complement strand
TATTATGCTTATTTTATAAAATACCTCTTAATAAACCCAATGACAATTATTGTAGGGGTGTGAGTCACAAACCACCCTTTGAGGGTTTACCTAGTGAGTGTGATGGTGGGGCTGCCATTGTGAAACATGGGCAAGTCTCTAAGTGACACTCATGAAACAAGATACATGCACAAGGCCGTAATGTGCACCCACTGACTAGAACCTATAATGAACACCGATATTGTATGTGTTATTTACTAAAACCTGGTCGCAGGGGATGTAGTTAAAGACAATCAAGTCTCTGCATTTTCTCGGGTGGAAGTTTATAAGCACTAGGTGTAAGGGTCAGACCCGGAAGGTTCCTTACGCTGAACTACAATATTTTGTTTTAAAAGATAATATATATTTTTTTTTAATTATGTGGGGGATTGTTGGAAATATTTTATTATAATTTAAAAAATAAATAATTAAAATAAAAAAACTTACTGTTACTAAAGTTTTTATAAACCTTTAATTTATGGGTTAATGTTTTTAATGGCTAACGGCTATATTCTTATTACTATTTACTTCTTTGTCTCCTTTTGTTACCTATAAATACCACATAGGTGCATGGGGAAGCATACAACAACAAAGATAACAAACACTAGAGTTTTTTCTTAAAAGTGTTCTTATTTTCTTCTCTATATTATCTTTAAGACAGTGGTGTTCATAAGGTTCTGACATCCTTCGCTGCACTCGATCGATCTGACGGGTTGTTGTATCTTGGGAGAGAAACGCATATGATAAGAATAAGAAACACATATGATTGTGTATTGATATATTTGTTTAGCCTTGTCCAGTAGGAGTGTTTTCTCTCTAAGGATAGCGCTATGTGTGTCTCAACCCAAGATATTTCTACTTCTTACCTTTTATCTATTATTTATTATTGTTAAAATAATTATTGATCTCTGATTAATATTCATTGTTTTATATATTGTCTTAGTATTATTATTGATTTAATAATTATTATTATATCATTTTATATTTTTATTATTATTAGTATTATCTGAGTAATCTTTTTCTAACAGGGATATTATTAGAAATTTCCTAAAATATCTTAATACTTTTTTTATTCTCAACTTGGATATAATTCTTTTAATATTATTGTTGTTAAACCCTTTAATAAGTATATTTGCAAGTTATTTTTGAAAAAAAATATTTGGTGTGCAATCAAGTCATTGTAAAGCTTCTTTTGATAAAATGTTTGTCAACTTCGATACATTTAGTTATATCATATCGTATTGGATTATGAAATATATAATAATTGCATATTTGTGGTTAAATATTGTTTCATATGTCTATCTCATTTTATCTTCAAGTCTTTCTATTTAATTTTTTACCATAATAGCTCACATATCTCTTGAGTCATTGCTCGAAATATAGCTTTAGCAATGGACCTTGCTACCACACTTTGCTTTTTACTCTTTCAAATTACCAAGTTTCCACTAAGGAAAGTGCAATAACTAGTATTTGATCTTCTATCAACAACTTATCCTACATAATCAACATCAGTATATGCTTCAAGGTTCACATTCTTGTTTCTTCTTAATAAAATTTCTTTTTCTGGTGTCCCTTTCAAATTCTAGATAATTCTAGTTAAGTGCAACTTGAAAATGAGCTTCCATTTGTTGATGTATAAATTGACCTACTAAACTCACAACAAAACCAATATTAGGTCTAGTATGGGATAAATAAATAAATCTCCATACAAGCCTTTGACACATTTCTTTATCAACAATCATACCATCCTCTTCATTTCTCAACTTTGCATTTCGATCAACTAGTGTGCTCACTGGTTTGCAGGCTATTTTACTTGTTTTTTTCAGCAAATCAACAATATAATTTTGTCGGAGTGAGTAACATCAATTCCTAGGAAATATTTAATTTTCTCATGGTTTTAATTTCAAATTCTCTAGCTAGATATTGACTTAATCTTTGTCCATGTTCATTTTATGAGTCTATGTAGATGATATTTTTGTGACTGAAATATTCCAGTCACAAAAATATTATCTACATAGCTCATAAAATGGTTACTCCACCTAAACAAAAATGCTTAATAAATAAAGTATGATCTCTTTGACTTTGTTTATACTTAAGGTTCATTAGGATTTTGGTGCACCTCCCAAACAATGCTTTAGATGAGTGTTTCAACCTATACAATGTCTTCCTCAATTTGCATATTGTGTTTTCAAATGGTACCTCCATATATATTTCTTCTTCAAGATTCTGATGTGGAAATGCATTTTCACATCAAATTGTTGCAATCCAATCATGGTTTGCTACTAAAGATAAAACTACTCTAACAATGTTAATTTTTGCAATTGATGCAAAAGTCTCCAAGTAATCATGGTTTGCTACTAAATATAAAACTACTCTAGCTTTGTACCTCTCAGTGGTTCCATCAGCCTTGTATTTTACTGCATAAAACCACCCAACAAGTTTTTTTTTAGATGGTAAAGTGACTAGCTTCTAAGTATTATTCTTCCCTAATGCCTTCATTTCCTAATTAATAGTTTGTTTCCATATTTTGCCAATTAATGCCTCATATACAAAGGAATGTATATTTGTAGTGTTTATGTTGTTTAAAATATGGAATGAGTACAATTACCTCATAAATTCAATAACGTTCGTCTGATGGATGACACATGTAGGGATTAGGTGAAAGGTCAAGTACAGAAATAACGCCTAGAAGATGGGGGACAGGTATAAAGCAATCATTTCATCCTAGAAACTGAAGACTCAAGGTTGGAGGATTGAGTACTATCTAGATCAATACGTAGGTTCATGATCGACTTAGGTGTACTCATCTTATCTCGATCTAACAGAGGTGTGATTCTAAATTCATGTGAAAGAACAAAAGGGAGAAAATACGTATTATTTGGGCCGACTACAGCCTTACATGCCTCATTAGCGATTATCTATGAGCCAAGTTAACAATTACTAACACAAGAAATGTTTGAGGACCAACCAAGAAGAATGTGTTTGGGTTGAGGTCATATGTGTCAAGATTTGGGCCAAAATCTATTTTGTAGTTGGTTTAAAATTTTTTTTACTATATATCATTATATAAAGAAATTTTGATACGTTGTTATTATCTTTTTAATCTTTATATTTTTATTATTCCTTGTAACTAAAATGTAACTAATTTGCTTATAAATAAAATACTAACTGTCACGATTAAGAAATGAAACTTTTTTTTTGTTTTAGTGTTATTTACTTTAGGTAAAGAGAATTCGTTATATTTTTTGGGTTAAGTATGTTTTTAGTTCCTGGACTTTGACTCAAAATTGGAATTCATCTATATTTGAAACTTCGCTACATTTTGGTCCCTAAACTTTAAAAATAAATGAATATAGCTATTTTAATCCAATTACATTAACTTTTTTTACGTATCGAACGCATTTCATGTTAATATTAGAGTTGTATACACCGTTTGACATCTACAAAAAAACTAACGTAATTAAGTTAAAATGACTATATTCATTCATTTTTAAAGTTTAAGAACCAAAATGTATCAAAATTTCGAACAGAAACAAATTCAAATTTTGAGTCAAATTTAAAGAACTAAAAACATACTTAACCCCCTTTTTTCTTCGGTTTAAGGCTCTCAACTATTTTTAAGAAAATAAAAAAAAAAGTATTCCAAATTAAATTAAATCTAGAATACATTTCCAAATTATGCAATTTAATCGGATATACATCCCAGACTATATAATGTGAAACATGTTTCCAAATTCCAATATTTAAACATGAACATTTTTAACACCCATAGAAAATGAGGAAGAAACCATCGTAGTAAAAAGGGTAATTACCCTACAATTGGTGGCTAGTGTGGACTGAGTCATTCAATGGATGACAGTTTGAACTAGTTTTCCATCGTGGCAGTTTCTTCCTACACCTCCTTGACTTCAACTTGCACCATCATCAATTTTAAACACTTAGGTTAAAGATTTTCATTTTTAGTTTCAAATTGTTTAATCCGGAGATGTTTTAGAATATACAATTCAGAGTACGTTTGTGTTCTGCGTTGCATATGTTCTGAATTGTATAATCCAAAATACAAATTTATGTTCTAGAATGTATATTTTAAAAATATAAAATTAAAAATACGTAATTTGTATTCTGAAGTGCATAATAAAACATAAATTTGTGTGAATTCCAAAATCCATATTTTCTATTTCAAATTATACAATCTAAAATACAAATTCTATTTCAGATTGTGCATCATAGAAAACGAAATAAAAGATAAAATTCAAATTGTACAATTCTAAATGTATTTTTCAATAAACATATACAATGATAAGAACAAAAATAGTTACAAAAATCAATCCGTTCAATCAACACAGCGAGGAAATGAGTGTCTAAAGCAATTTCTGACAATTGTAAAGTGTTCTAGCAGTGCATCTAAAACAAAAACTAAAAGGGGAAGGGGTAGAATGGATGCAAGGCCAACGTAGGAAGAAGTTAAAGTGAACCAGGGCAACTCTCTCGTTGAATTGGCTGGCTAACCTTCATTCTTATATTTGAATCACCTTAAAAGTTCCAAGCCCAAAATGGTACCCAACGAAGGTATAGTAAATACCAGTTACAATCACGCAGTTTTTACAGAGTTCTGTCATAAGGCTCTGTATCATTATAGCAAACATCCCATACAGATTCCATAGCAGCCTTCGCCACACCAGAGCAATAAGGATTTGCAGACAACGATTTCATAACTCTCCTTCTGATGCATTCCTTCAAGTTACATTGCATATGTTCAGTACTGATCAAGTAACAGAAGCAGTGTCTAAACTCTTGAAAAGCAAGGAGAAAATTCAATTGCAGACCGCGCATACAGTGGTGTAGCAAGCAATGCAATAGGAGAATAAACTCAAAAAGACTTCAACTACTACCCGTGAAACATATTTCATTTTTCACTTCAAAAGTCAATCTCGTGTAAATATAAAATATGATACATCTAATCAACGAGAGCAATAGCCCAGTGTTGGTTTATTCTTTGCCTTTATTCATTTTTCTGATGAATGGGGTAAAAATTATTAGCAAAAAGCCCAGTAGTTGTGTAGCAATTTATGCTATGTTTTCACACAATTTTAATTTTCATCTAATTTCTCTAGTTTCGTAATTGATTTCTAATTTGAGCTACAAAAACAGTCTCATAATTTCCAGACCAATGGCTGCTTTGATCTTTCAAAAAAAGGACTATCATATTAATAGTCAACATCCAACATGCTTCAAGTATTCATTATCCTATTACTTGCTTTGTAAATAGTGAAAAAGTATCCAAGCACTTGGGGATCCCACCCTAAAAAGCTAGCTATTAAATGGGAGAAACAAATACTTAAATACTTTATTAAACACCTCCTACTATTTAATAAGTCTCAAAGTACTTGGAGAACCCACACTAAAAAGCTAGGTATTACAGGAGTGAAACAAATACTTAAATACTCTACTAAGCATCTCATACTAATCAATGTGTGACCTAGGCACCCCAAAATACTCAAGTTCCTAATGTAACATCACCCCTAACTTCACTCTACAACACTTCACTCAACTCCCCATTAATCAAAACCTTCCATAGGTAACCCTATCTAAACACCAACAACGAGTTCTCTAAGTCTACAACACTTCACCCCTAAGTCTTTTTATGAATAATTATCCTTGACACTATCAATCTTTAGATAGTAAAAAGGAAAGAAGAAAAAAAAATCAAATATAAGATCCTACATGTTATCACTGAAAATAAAAGTACTATTCTGTATACATGGAGAAAAAGGAAAGAATCAACGCACTTGTTCATGCCCTCGAATTTTTAAGGAAGTTAATTTAAGAAGTTCCCGTTTGAAATGGCAATCACCACTTAGATGACCAGCTCTGATCTGTTTCACATAATCATTGAGAAAAATTAATTGGAGGTACTTCATCAAATTCATTAGATAGGTAAGGGGAACATTGTTATAGGAACCTCGCTACAAGCATGGTGAGCACATTTTGTCCAATCCAAGTTTGCTGCACGACAGTCATCAAATACATGAATAAGTTCATGTTTTAACACCTGGTCAACATCATCTTGAGATTCCATCTCGTTGCAGCACACAACTATCTGAAATAAAGTCACACACCAATGTAATAAAAGGATGCTATCACATTGCAATGCTCATACTAACACAATCAAGCATAATATTATGACTTTATATTTTTTTTTACTGTCATCCGATCATGGAATCTCATATAGCTAAAAATTGTTGAATTGTGTAATAATTAACATACCTCTCTGTTTGGATAGGGGATTTTAAAATTTAAAGAAATTCAACTAAATTTAATTTGAACTCCTTTCCTTTCAAATTGTTTAACCTTTAAGATGTTTTTTTTGTTGAATAAGACAATTCAAATATATTCAATCTTGATTGAATAGAGTGTTTGAAATACCACCAACTCCAAAAATATCAAATACGAAAATTACGTCTTCAACCATTCAAAGCATTAAGAAAAAATAACCAATAAAGACCTCAACCGAAAAAATTTGGTTGACGTCCACTGAAAAATAATCCCACTGATATTGGTTGTGAAAAACCTAAAAACCATCCACCAAGAAATAACTCTAACTTATATTAGTCGAAAAAAGAGTCTAATTGGCATTGGAAAAAACACCCTAGTTGGCATCAATCCAGAAATTGTTGTGTTAATATTGATCAAGAAAAACTTTGATTAATGGTGGTTAAGAAATAACCTCACACACTTTCAAATCAATGTTGTTGAGAACAACAAAAAAGAATATCAACTAAAAATAATATTTGTTGATGTTAATAAACAAAAGAATTGTTCATAATAAGCTAAAAGCCATTGTTCATGTGAATAAAGAAAACCCTAATTAACGTTATCAACAAAAGAAAACCTTGATTGATGCCATTATATCATATCATTCAACCATTATATCTTATAGCAGCTTAGTTTAATAGTGTAACTTAGCTTTTTAAGCTACTACACCAGAAAAGTCACCTAAATAAAATGAGAGGAATACTGTAACACCTTTTTTAACTATATACTTCTTGTTGCTTAAAATTATTATAAACTACAAAATCATATGGGTACTCATTAAATGAGAAACGAGAGACCCTGTAAAAAGTTGTGACATCCAAAAAATTTCAGGCCAATAGTGAAGAGTATATTCAAAAAGAGTGTGTGATGCTAGCATCATTCATCGAGTAAACACTATTTAAATTGCATGTATAACATGTAGAAGCCAAACTCCGAAGAGAGAAAGAGACAAGTACCCCTTTACCCTTAGTGTAACCACCAGCTATTCCGCTCTCGTTGCATTTAACAGCCTTGATGAAATTATCCCCTACAAGACACCCGGCTTTCTCCAACTGTTCCCTCAAGAACCTCACCTGCGGACCTGAGAGATGTCTGGAATAATCAAATCAAACGAATCCACACATAATATAAATTAGAAGTTTTCTTCTTTATTTAAGTAATTTTGTAAAGAGAGTGAGTAATTGGAGTTTGAGAACAGAGAGCGTTGACACGTGATGGATAAAAATAGAAAAGAAATACATACAAAGGAGACTCTTATGAATCATGCGTTGGCACTGCTCCAAAGATGCGCCGCGGTTTCTGGGAATGTAGGAGGAAGAGAGATCGTCTTCATCCATTCCCGGCTCTGCCTTTGATTTCTTTGAAATGCAGTTTTGTTGGCAGCTCCTAATACCACATATTAATACGCTACCAAAAAGAACATGGTAACACAAGATTCTGTTTATAACGCAGAAATCAAATTTGATACGTGCAAATAACATGCCATAAGTTTAATTCAACATAAGTGACTAAAAAGTATAATTTGATACCAATCTGGACTAATGCTAAATATCAATAACTTATTGATCCAAGGAAAGCCTAAGAATTGAAACACGAAAACTACGTAAGGTTCTCAAAATTTTATTAAAAATGTTCCCCTTTAATAGCTCTTTGATAAGAATCCTAATTCTTTCAGAAGCTTAACAACTTAAAAAAGGGAAGATGAAAAAGGAAAACTACTTAAATCATTAAAAAAAACACAATAGATAAATGTTAGCCAATTTGCACGACATTATTTTGAATACCCTTCGTAGTGATAACAATCAAAATTTGCAGTTTAGTAGCAGGGTTGTCCTGCAGGAGAACGAAGTCAATCTCGCTGCGCCTAAAAACTAGAAAAAGAAACAGTGTTTGAAACACAAATACCTCGATCATAAATTGCAGACTCGTCATCACTGTCAAAAGCTATACATAATACGAAAGAAATGAATCAGTATAACTAATAATCATTTAAGCCTAAATTCCAATAACAGAGAACCTTCCAACTTTACCCAGTTTTGGAATAAGCAACATTTGAAATAGTACAAGTTGGACCCTATGTTTGAACCCTAAAATAAATACTATTCCGAAGGTTAGCAAATGGATCAAAAAGAGAGAAAGCAAATTAGAGACTATACCTCCGAAGACGAGAGACAGAAAGACCTGCAAGTGAACTCGGAGAGATTGAGAATGAGGACGCGAATTAGGTTTGTAAACAGGGATTTTGAGGGTTCACAGATTTCAAATTGGGTGAGTCTGAATAATTGGTAAAAACAAAACTATAATAAATAATGTAAAAAATCAGGCTATGGTAATAATTTTAAGGATTATGCTATTTTAACCATTTTTTTATATATGAATTGGCCTGATTTTTTTACTCTTTATTTTGGTATTTTTAAAATCAATATTTAATAACGGATACATTATTGTATTTTAATTTTAATAAATGCATATATTATACATTATCGATTTCTACATCTGTATTATTTCGAAAATGATACATCGACTCATTTTTTCCTTACCAAATTTTATAGGCAGCTAAGGTAGTAATTCTTTCTTCAATTTTGGTTTGTGTTTTTTTTTTAAGCTTTCCGGAGATGACGAAATGTGAGTCGAAGAAGGTTATAGATGACAAACGTCATGGTGAGAATTAACTCCCCGATTTAATACTCATCTAGTACTTTTTTTTTTGTTGGACAAGATTCTTTCTTCGACTAAACCTTTGACAATGGTGTGAACGCTCCGTCTGAGCTAGGTTAGACTAGGTTGGACGATTTGGTTGCGAGTGGTCGGTTGCGTTTGCTATAGAGCAGGTTGTTGAGTTTGGGCAGACTCGGATCCTCGAATCTAAAGGATCATGTTGGACTGGTCCAATTGTTCTTTTCCTCACCCCATGAAACATCCATGTCCTCTGCCAATTCGTTGTTTCCTTGCTGAGCGAAACAAGCCAAGGTGCTAGAGCAAATCAACTTTTCGATGAGGTATCGCAAGTGACGACACTCCTTTATGGTGTGTCCAATGATCTGGTATAAAGCACATTTTTTCGTTGGGTCGACCTCGGGTGGAGGAGGTTAAGGTTTAGGGAGCTAAATAAGCTCTAGATTGCATGCTTCCATGAGTATGGTGTCTCGGTTGGCATTGAAAGGAGTGTATTGGCTATATCGGTTTGTGTTCTAGTTAGTGACATTATTCTTTTTGTTCTCGCTCCTATAGGGATTTCGGGCTTCTTCACCCTTTTAACATGTTTTCTTCAACGGTCACTTATTTGGTCGCACATTCTCTCAACACGTCCATGTTCTCTGTCCTTTCTATGAAAAGGGAGTCAGAGAATGGCAAGTTGAACATCATAGATCAAAGAATGCATGATCACAAACAATGTGAGGTTTGGGATTTTAGTCGTTGCAGCGATGAACTTGTCCATGAAGTGCTTAACAGTTTCGTTTCCCCCTTATTTTATGCATTTCAGGGTGATCGAAGTCCTCAACACCGTTTTGCGATCCATGAATCAGACTCGGAACATGGTACTTAGTGTTTCAAAGGAATCCACCGAGTATGGAGGTAGCGTGTGGTACTAGTCTAGAGCTGATACGTAGGTGGTAGGAAACAATCTGCAAAATACCCTTTTATCTTAAATATGGATACTAACCTAAATCATGTAAGCTTTCATATATATATATATATATATATATATATATATATATATATATATATATATATATATATATATATATATATATATATATATATATATATGTATGTATA
>Ga0099822_1012550_pt1 | contig 10114 bp, 3 predicted proteins | sample CowpeawhiteBW_FD_76839 | JGI IMG/M metagenome (GOLD analysis project Ga0099822, IMG submission 76839) | Root nodule microbial communities of legume samples collected from California USA - Cow pea white BW | ecosystem: Host-associated > Plants > Roots > Nodule | place: USA: California | collected... | reverse complement strand
TTCTTTCTAATGTGGCAAGAACCTACATATATAGTCGACTTAAATACATTATTCTATATATATATATATATACATATATATATATATATATATATATATATATATATATATATCATATCTTTCGTTTAAATAAATTCATTATCTTTCTCGCTCAAGCTTGCCCAAAGAACCATGATTTCCTTGGATTAAGAAAACCTTTATTAAAATCATTCGCTTTGCGAATTCTCACTCACTCAACGAATAAGACCATTAGGAGCAATTTTAATAATTTGTCCAACGAGACTTACTTTGCTCAATGAGTGGGATCACCCCTAATTCTTTGACTTTCATTAAAATGCTCTTACATAGCAAGGATATCACTCGCCCAATGAGTGAGCCCTTCCCTTCCTCTGTGACTTCATAAATTATGTTGTCGTTCAGGGAGAAACACTAGCCCAACAAGTATTTCGATCTATCCAATTGTCTTTAATAGGTACTTTTCTTCTTTTTCACAAGCCAAATCAGATCAATATTAGTTCAAAATGGTTAATTAAAGGCCACTTGATTCAAACTAACATATATTTACTCATACATATCATCAATCACAAGCATACATCTTTCACCTTAAAGATCGACTAAAAGTTAACCATTCACAACTATCAATCATAGGAAAAAATAGGAACACACACACAATTCAATTCTTCACAATTAGAAATACATCATCAATTCCATTCAACAATCACATAAATTTTAAATATCTAGCTTCCTTACCTTGAGTTAAAGCCCCTAACTCAAAGGTTTCTCCTAAAACTCAAATTCTTATAGGATGCTCTAACTACACAAAGAAACCCCTATCAAAGATCATAACACATTCTTATAATCACAAACAAACAACGATTCACCTTAAGTTATTTGGAGTCACATGCATGGACCAGAGAGCCATATGCAATTGTACAATGATGAAGCTTAGTGGAGACTAGGTATATACATATATAAATTAGTATATAATTTAGTATTTTTAAAATTTTGAGATAGTTTTAATATATTTTTTATATTGGGCAATCAAAATTTTTTTATACATCTATACACAAATTTTGGCATCTTAAAATATTTTTTTCATAACCAGTTTTTAATTGTGTTTTAATTATCATAAAATTTTCTTTTAGTAATTACATTTTTTTAGATTGTGATAAATTATTTTTTAGTCTTAATTTTTTTTTAAATTAGGTATATTGATGAGGAATGAAAGGGAAGCTACTTGTGAGGATGAAAACATAATATTATGGTTGCTCACCACGTAATGATGTAATTTGTGAGGACTTGTTGAATCAATCTATGCATATTAATAAAATGGAAGATGAATTTCTTACCAACAATATGATTATGTATATTAAAAACAAATGTTGAAAATTTTACTTTTTATTCAATTATTGATAAGTTCAAAAGTCTAAAGAAATGAAAGATAATCCTTTATATATGTATAATTTCTTTTATAGTAAAGGTTATATTGAAGTATGTGTTCATTTTTATTTTATTCGTGTCAGTAATTAAATATATAAATTTTGAGTGTATTGATTCCCCAACAATATTGGTCAAAATCCGTCATTGCAACTCAAAAGAGTACATTAGCTCAAAAAGGAACAAAAATGAACTTACTTTACTTTGAATTCTTATCGCTTAGATGTGTAGAGTTCTTTGTAAGATCTCTCCTCGATCTTTGATCTTCAAACATATAAAAAATGAGATAAAAATTTAAATAGAAGGCAGAGAAATGCATTAAAAAACAATTTTCAAAAGATGGTGATTTTTATAAAAAGGAAACTTGATTAATAAAATTTCTATTTATATAACGTTTTAAATAATAAATTAATATAAAGTCAGATTTTAAAATTACCATCACTCTTTCCTATTTTTCTCGATCCTTACCATAACTAAATCTTAAATAAAAAAAATGAAAATTAAAAGTTAAAATATTCCAAATATAAAATCTTTAATTTTTAAAAAATTATAATAAAAATATTCTAATATTTTCCAATAATTCTAAAATAATTGTACTTCTTTTTATTTATATTTGTACTTATATTAACAATATAGGTAAATATATTAATAATCGGTATACTTTTATCTTTATATATTTTTTATCTTAAATTAATATATTTATAATATTTTATATTTATATGAAACAAATTTTAAGAAATTTTTAATATGTAGTTAAGTTACTTGCTTTTTTGTTTATGAAAAATATTTTATTTCTTATTTTAAAATTTATTTTTTATATTACATTTTTAATGAACTTTTATCATATTAATTTTTAAACATAGTAAAAAGATAAATTTTACTTTATTAAAGTATAAAACAGTGATTGTTATTTGTTAAAGATAAAGTACAGTAACGGTTGTAAATACATTTTATTAAAAAAAATAAAAGACTTATGTTTATTTTAAATTTAGAAAAGAACGAGACTGAGATTTGGCTGCCAAGAAAGTGTAATTTTTTCGTTTTTTTTTCATAAAAAAATAAAATTTATTGTAGAGCATATTTAAGCCGAAACAAAATAAACTATTAAAAAACAACATAGATTTGGGAAAACACAATAAGGCGTCACCCACAAGCTGACACGCAGCAGAGAGACACACACTGTACTGTCTCACATCCAGAAGACTCTTCCTCCATAATCTGTAAGCACCATTCCTCACTTCTCTTGCCATATATTAGTGTTGATTTTTCCCTCTGTTCCGAAATATAAAAATAAAATTCTTAATCTTAATTTATTATTAATATGTATTATTATTATAAATACCAGAGTGTGTGTTAATGCATATTCGGCTTTCAGATTCAGACTTTCATTTCTGCAGTCATTGGCTCCTAAACATTTCCCCAAACAATATTAATCATCGCATCTGATTCGTCTTTTCTCTTTCCTCGACTGCGTTGCAATCACCTGCCACGATGGCGGCCGTCGGAGCCCGTCTCTTTCCTACTGTGCTCTTCAGTCGTCGGTCAGTTGAAAAACTCAACTCTAACCAGATCTCGACTGTGACTCCGCGCCTCGCCGTGTCGGCAGACCAGATTCTGACATTCACGGCAGAAAGTCACGGTGTGGTAGAGAAAGAGAAAGATAAGAAAGTTCTGAAAGAGAAGGAGAAGCGGTGGATAAGCGGTTGGAACGAATATTTCGAGCAATCGAAGGAATTGATCGGAGCAGATGGTGGACCGCCACGGTGGTTCTCGCCTTTGGAATGCGCTTCGCAGTTGGACAATTCTCCTCTTCTGCTCTTTTTGCCAGGTCAGTATTTTTCTCTCTCTTAAATATTTTACTATTTTCCATTTTTGTATTTTTTTTCTCTTGCGTGTTTGAATTGTTTTTACTTGTCTGTTTGGTTTAATTAGATGTGTTTTGCCTTTTGCCCCCTCAACCTTTTGGTTGCGCTCCACTTTTGCTTTACACGGTTGCTTTTTTAAATAGCACATTTTGTCACGCCTGTGATACTGTCACGGTCTTTTGGACATGCAATTGATAGAAATACATTATATTATATACTAGTATTTATATCCGTCGAATACTCTCGGGATTTAACAAATTATGATATTTTTTTAGTCCATGAAAATATTTTATTGAAAATGCTATAATAAAGATAAATATTATATTTCATGAAAATATAAATTATGTATTCTCTATCCAGTTAAAGAAATGCAACTTTCTGTGAATAAATATACTTAGATTCTTTAACTCAGGATTTTTTATATAATTTTTTAACAAGCCTAAGAATAAAGTTATTATTGTTGCCTTTTTATGAATTGAAAAAGATTTGAGAAACAAAATTACCTCCCCTATTGTATTAGATTGAGTCTAGCCTTATTTTGAGCTCAGTTCAATTATAAGTAATTTAACTAAATTATATTTGGGTGGAGATATGTTGAATGTTTGTAACGGGTAAATAAACTAAGATTGTTACCATTTTAGTTTTTAACAAAAAATTAAAATACTCAAAAGTTGTAGTAATTACAATATTTATAAGGTACAATCTTTTAAATATAAATAAAACAATAATTCTTAAAATATTTAGATATTAAAACAATAATTATAAATTTATTTGAATCCAAGTTGGAGAAACCATCTAAAGAATAAAATATTTACTTTAATAATATTTATAGAATGAACTATTTACTCATAAAGTTGTTTAATAGTATTCATACGATTAATTATGACATTTTTATAGTAAAATTATTTGATAAGTAAAATTTATATTATATATTTATTATATAATTGAAATGAGAATTTAATCATTTGAAATTCATAATCCCAATTTATAAAAATATATTTAGGTTGACTTAGATAGTTGGGATTGTATATCTTATACACATTTAATTTTCTGAAATTTTCTTTTTCAAGTTAATTTTGTGATGTTATATAAATTAAATTTCAATTAATGAGGGTGGAAATTCTCTTAGGTTATTATATATGTAATTTTGTGATGTAATTTCTATGATTTTGGATTGAATGTGCAGCTAAGGTTATTATATATGTATTGTTTAGTTTTTAGATTTTATAAAACATGCAAGTTTAACTATTTTTTTACAGAGAGAGGAGACTCTGGTAGAAAATATGAATAAATTTTTGACTCATTAAAATCTGAGCCGGATTAAATTAACCTTTTTATAACCTGGTCCGTGATCAGCTGTGTAAGTTGGATTAAACTAACCAATCTACCTCTATTCCTGTTGGTGCATTCTTCTTTATTTGTTCCTTCTTCACTCTATCTCTCCTTCACTCCATCAGAGACAACCTTTGTGACGCAATGTTCTTACCCGCAATGTTCTTACCCGCAATGTTCTTACCCGTGAGTAAGATTTTTCTTTTTCTAAAACGTCTGAAATGGGTATTTCAGATTGGTTTTCCACTGAAGCACATATACTTTTCCAGATTGGCAAATTGAACATAGTCTACCGAAATGTTTTTTTTTTATTGTACAAAATAGTCCTGGAAAACACGAATCGGAACACAGATCGTACTTCCTACTACCATTCTAGATTTTCCTTTCACGGGACGGTCCTCCAACACTTTTTGAAACACCCTTCCCAAAGTATATTTATTACCTCAACTTTACCATTTCAAAACACCACCACGAGCTCCACTATCCGCTGCTGACCTCAGTGGCTTCGAAACATCATCACAAGTTCCACCACCCTAGCTGGAAGAATTCCCTTCCAACTTTCAGTCACTGGCACAACACAATGCCTTCCATGGAAGACGTTTTAAAAAGAATTGGAGGGGTAAAACTGGAATTCCAAATCTTTTGAGGATGCAGGTAAAACTTGTATAGGTATCAAACAAACTAAGTTTACCTCAAGAGTTGCTTTCCATAAAAAAGAAAAAAAGCATTTTATAGATAGTGTAACGACAACATAGCCCCTTTCAATTTGTGATACTGTTTTACTTTTGTGAGTAGCTGCTGCTATTCCAGCTGGTTCATATAAAATAAAGGTAACATGATCTGACCAAGAGATTAAAGATTACATGAGAGAACACTGTATAATTTATAGTAAAAGAACATATCAATCCGCTAACAATATAGGTGGAGCTCATTTATATTTGAAAAATTATAAAATCATGTTTTAAAATTCAACTTACCTATATTTATAATTTATTTAAATGTTTTGAAAAACTGTCTTCAAGGTAAAAAGACATTACTCTTTAGCTACTTTTATCTCACTAAAATGACCACATTAAGGCCTAAATCTCCTGAGGTGGAAGGATGAAAGAGAAGAAAATAGAATGAAAAATACTTGTGAAGATGCAACATGTGACCTGGTTTATTTATTTATTTCTGATTTTGTGTAAACTGGCGCTGCTTTTGATCTCCACCTGATTGCAAATCATGACATGTCGTCTTTTTTGTCTGCTCCAATAGTTTATTTTGGCTATTTCTTTTTAATTGAAAGTCTTGTGGTCAACAAAATTATAAAATTTACTGCTGTAACATGATTTCTTTCAGTTATACTGGTTACAACTTTTCCTTTCAAATAATAAGGGAAGATTAACTGTGTCATTTGAAATGTAGATTACACTTCTCATTTATCTTAATTATATAAATTATTTTATTCTTAAATTATTCAAATTTTTTTCACTATGTTCTCTAACAAAAGGGAAACAAAATGGGAGTTGAATTTGCATAGTATAAAAAGTTTGGATTAGCTCTTGTAATAAAAAAATATAAGGATGTAATTTTTCTATATTTTTATAAAACTCCTGTTAATAATTTATGAAAATAATATGAAGCTATTCAGTAAGTTTTAGTTGTTTTGGAAAATTGTTATTGAACTATCTATTTTATATTTAAAAATATTACTAAAATCAAAAACATTTTTTATATTCAACTTAAAATATAAAACTTTAAAAAATTAGTTTAATGGTTTTTAGTAATTGTAACTTATTTTCAATTCTCAATCTATGCTTCTACATCTAATTTAGCTCTTATTTTCCTTGTGTAATTATCTTTTGTTCTAGTCCTTATGTCACAGTTTCTTTTATTTTCACTTCAAGTCTTTATGGGTGTAATACTGTATTGGAATTTATGTCATCCATAGTAGAGGTTGTGAAAATAAGCTACTAACCTCTCAAACGACATCTTGAATCATTCCAATAAAGTTTAATAAAGTTTATTGGACCTATCGTGCACGCATAATGTGAAGATGCGTTACAAAAGCGAGTGCTTAATATTAGAAGTTATTTAATGATTGCACTACTATTGCTTCAAAAGAAATAATCTGTTTTATGTTTTAATTTTTATCAATCAAATAACATCTAATAATTTATAATTGTAGTTCTTATTTCTCGGATTGAAGAGTGTCATGATTTCAAACATTGTTTTCATATCATGATGTAAATAGGGGCGCAATAAATGAGGTCCATGTGTTCATGTCATGATTTCTTACAAGGTTACTCATAAACTTGTGTAAATAATTTGCATTCCAAATTTTTCAGGGATCGATGGGGTGGGACTTGGACTTATTTCACATCATCAGAAGCTGGGAAGGTTTGTGTTCATTTAATGTTAAGGCCTAATTGCACGCACCAAATTGTCATTTTAGGAATGCACTTTTTAGGTGATAAGATGAATTTGAAGTAAAAGGTCATTAATTGATATGTAAGAAATACTCTTTTCGTTTCTTTTTCTTCAATGAAGGATTTTTGATATATGGTGCTTTCATATTCCGGTCGCGGATCGAACATCATTTACAGGTACACCTTTTTCCTCTGTACCTCATTATAGTATTTCGTGCTCAAGTTGAACTCTCTGGCACTAACCATAAATTTTTTCTGCTGTTTCTGCCCTTTCTGTCCTACTTTCCGAAGATGGTTGAGAGTATATTGGTTGTGTTGAAAATATGTTTCTTATGTTTCTAGAAATTCTTTGAATGATGTATTATAATTTATGTTTTGTATACTCCCCCCTTGCAGACATTGTGAAAATAGTTGAGAGAACAGTTAAGTCTGAATATCAACGGTCACCAAACAGACCCATATATCTTGTTGGAGAATCTTTAGGAGCATGCGTTGCGCTGGCTGTTGCAGCTCTTAATCCTAATATTGATCTTGTACTAATTTTGGCAAACCCAGGTAGCTTTAATTTACGTAGATAAGGTTTATTGTCTTGGATTTTATTTTTCAGCACCATAAACATGAGTTCAAGAATGATTTTAACTTTATAGAATCTCTAGTAGCCGCAATGAACTACTAATTCACCGTTGTATAAGTAGTAAAGATGGACAAACTTGATCTCACCTTCACCACCCAATTTGGCAGCTACTTCGTTCAGCAGGTCAAACTTGCAACTTCTAACACCATTATTGGAAGCTTTGCCTGATCCACTCTCCCCTGGCCTGCCTAACATTCTCAGATCGATGGCAGGTTTGTGTATCTTGTTATGAAGGCTTTGCTTTTTTTCTTTCTTTATGCCCTATTTTCCAATGATTAATGTCTTGAAATACTTGCGAAGAATCTGTGTATGCTTATTTTAAGAAAATAAATCTTATTTTGTGCAGCTTCTAAGAAGACTTTTGAAAAATACGCTATTTTTCCCTCTGATAAAAGCTCCCCTAAACTTTTTGCACTATATATAGGTTTCTGGTTTCTTCAATGCTTCAAATCGTAAATATAATTCCATTCTTATGTTTTCCTCCTCGAATTTTTCAATGGGAAATATGCATGGGTTTGGTGTCATTTACGTATAATTTCGTATTATTTCCATGCATCTTACTTAGCATCTGTGTTCCGTTGTTTTGTGTCGGACAACATTTTTGGTGGATCTATTACATTTTCGTCCTTGACCATATAAATGTTTCATGTCTTTGCTCTGTTCTTCTCTTCGAATCTTTTTGTCATTTACCCCCTTCTGCACCTTTCATGATTTAATATTGAATTGTTGCCTAGTGAAACGGGATTTTCCAATTTTTGTTACATATGCTTATTTTCCCTGAATTTTCCTAAATCGTAGTTCATTAGATTATTAAAATATTAAATCACCAGGTACTTACTTCAATGTCATAAAGTACTTATGCTAAGTTTTCTACTTATTGATCCTTACATACTGAATAGTTTTTCGGAAAATATCACTTATAATTCATGGATCAAGGACTGGTATACTGCCTTTCTTTTACCAAAGAAAGTGATGCCATTTTCCATTTATGTCATCAACATTTCTTGTAACATCAGGTGAATCTCTGAGGAGGGTGTTGGATAATGTGGTCCAAGGGCTTCCTCTACAAAATACGACTGGAGAGCTTGTGAAGGATTTAACTACTTTCTCATTATCTTTGCCTGTAAGGTTCATTTGGTTTCGTTAACTACTTTTTGTTAATGCCTTGGATAAGTAAGCACTTTGTATGAGAAAAAAATGAAAAATTGACAATGCATTAGGCATATTCTCGAAGGAATATGAAATGAAAATTAGATAGCTAATTTGTTTTTTTCTTGAAACCAAACTTCTTAAAAGTGGAATATGCTGGACTTTTGAAGAGCGTGGATTGACATGGCTGAATTTTCTTTACTTTAGTTTCTTGCCGTTAAGGTTGATTTTTGAGCTTTCTTATCATTATTCTTTAATACTGAAAATCTTTTATTGATTAATTCTCAGGTTCTTGCCGACATATTACCAAAAGAAACACTTGAATGGAAACTACAGATGCTTAAGTCAGCTTCTGCTTACGCCCAATCACGCCTTTATGCTATCAAAGCTCAGACTTTGATTCTTTGCAGGTTCATTCTCTTTGCCATTTTGCATACTTTGACTTTGAAAACACGGAATAATAAGTGTTTCATTAATTTGGTTAAAAAAGTATTTCCCACCATTACTAATTATAATTCTTTCTATCTAATTTGTGCTCTTATTGAATTGAATAATGAATTTCCTGGGTGGATGGTAAATTAATCCCGCTGAATATCTGATGTACCCAGCATACTTTCAAGTGTATGAAGTGAAACTTACTTTGTGATTTGCCCTTCCAGTGGAAATGATCAGTTACTACCTAGTCAGCAGGAAGGGGAAAGATTACTCAATTTACTGCCTAAATCTAAATGCGCGCTTCGTAAATTTGATGACAGTGGCCATTTCCTATTCCTGGTATGGATTTCTCCATTTATACATTTCTTCAAGCATGCGTGCTTGTCTTTGCATTCAGGCATGCATCAGGATCCTTTACATCTGGTGGGAGAAAAAAGATATCAAATATCAGTTGGACGTTCAAACAAACCCTAATATTTAACTGTGTCCACTGCTAGCAGGAAGGTAGCGTTGACTTGGTAACGATAATCAAGGGCACTTCATATTACCGCCGTGGCAAGTATCATGACTATGCATCAGATTTTATACCGCCAACACCTGATGAAGCCAGAAAAATTATAGAATCGAACAGGTAAAAACAAGAGGATAAGTTTGGTCATACAACCATCAATTAAGAACCACAAGAGACTTAGTAGTATATATTATAAAGATAGTAGATTGAAACGAGAGCTCAGCCGTGATCAGTTGCTAGATAAGTTGATGCCTTTTTTTTGAGAATATATATATATATATATATATATATATATATATATATATATATATATATATATATATATATATATTTTTTTTTT
>Ga0099822_1012538_pt1 | contig 10120 bp, 5 predicted proteins | sample CowpeawhiteBW_FD_76839 | JGI IMG/M metagenome (GOLD analysis project Ga0099822, IMG submission 76839) | Root nodule microbial communities of legume samples collected from California USA - Cow pea white BW | ecosystem: Host-associated > Plants > Roots > Nodule | place: USA: California | collected... | reverse complement strand
ATTAAATTAATAAAAATTTATTTAATGTACTTATATAAAATATAAATAATCTAAAATTAAATAATTAATACATAAATTATAAAACAATTGAAGTTAAATCTTATAAAAAATCAAATAAGAAAATAAGAAAATTAAAATCACCAACTGTACTACGAATGTTGTTTTAAAAAAAAAAATTGATTTAGAATTTTGTTAAAGGCTCAACCGGACTTCGAATGCCAGTAGACAATTCAATAACCGGACTTTGAATGCCGGTATACAATGAAAATGAAATTTGAATTATGTTAAATCACTTAACCGGACTTCAAATGCCGGTTCACAATTTCAATTTTTTTTTACACTATTCACCGGATTTTCAAATTTTTTTGACACTATTCACCGGATTTCGAAAGCCGGTTAAGAATTTTACCGGATTTCGAAAGCCGGTTAAGAATTTTACCGAATTTCAAAATATGAGAGAATTTTACCGTTTAAAAGTCAAAAGGTTCGGAGGGGTATTAAAGGAAATTTAAATTCTTTTTGGAGGTGTAGTAGAATTCTTTGGAGGTGTAGGAAGAAGCTTCCCAATTATTTCCTGCAACCAATTATTTTCTTCCTATACCTTGTCACTTCTTCTACCACTTCCCAGGAATTTATTTTACGGAACACAATAAATAATTCAGAAATTTTATTCTGAAAATCAATCACCCCCTCGGAAAACATTTCGGAAGTTTTTGATGACGTGGGAGTGAATTTCGATGGGGTGCAGGAAGCTTTAGTCCTATTATAAATGTTCTAACATTAATCTTGCATAAGAAATTCAATAAATTTCACTTAAATTTAAAAAATCATAAAAATAGTGGAGATATTCAAATGTAGGAAAGCATAAGTCCATTTTAAATTCTCATATGTCAACAATATGATAGAATAAAAAATCAACAAAAAAAGAATCATGTGGCTCAAGTTATAGCAAAAGAGTAGGCAATGGTTAAAACAGCTAAAAAAGCTAAATTAAAATATTTACTGAGAAAGAGTAAGGAAATGATGGCTGGACTGCTATGGTTAAGGATGTGGAACTAACCAAGATGTGTGAGGAAAAAAAAAAACTATATAGCCCATGAAGGGGAATGGGTAAGAAAATATGGGATCCATCAAACTTTTAATACTAATGATTTTTAACCATAAAAAACAGTATCTCTCTTTGTAGGTTATCTTCAAATGATCAAGTACATATTCAACCAGTTGGATCACAAAAATTAATCAAGATCACATGAACAAAAGAATGAGTTAAAACTTATATTTGCACCAATTATAAATTCAATAAAGGAAGCCATACAAATGATAGAATAAATGATACCTCAGTTAATTTTATTAAAATCACAAAAAGGAACTAAGAATGAAAGAACTCATGGATCAAATCACATGAGTGGTTATGAAACTTGTTTTCTTGTCTCTCTTAACCTTGGTCAACATATGGAGTATTATGAACAACTCAACAATGTAAATGAATCCTTTAAATGAATAGAAACAATACTTTGATAGGTGCAAGAAGCACAATATTTCAATTGAATCTTATGGATCAAATGCAGTGTCAAAGTGGGTCAATCTGGTTCCCACAAATTAGTTCACCACAACTTAAATTAAAAACAAGACAACTCAACTTAACTCACATTTTGGTGAGTTATAAGTTTTGTAATTTAGCTAAACAGGTTAGTGGGTTAGGTGAATTGACTCATTTAAGAAGGTCTTGTTCTTTCAATTTATATTATATATTTATTATAGTTCAATCAAAGTGGATTAATTATACTCATTTTTTTATAATAATATGATCAAAATATTAACATATTTAAATATATATTGTTATAAAGATACTAGTTTATAGTGTCAACCTACATAACTTGACAAACAGATAACTTAAATATATATATATATATATTTAAATATTATTGAATAACATTTTAGTATTTAAAAGGATCAAATTGTCAACCTAAATATTTATAATAAAAAAATTATGAAAAAAAATGATAAACTCGCCTTCAACCCAACTTAAACTTATTTAATTTGGGGGTGGAGTGGCCCAAATTTAGTTTAACCCACATTTAAAAAAACTATTTTTTTCCAACCTAACCTGACTTGAATTCATAAGCTGGATTGGCTCACAAGTTTCAACTCATTTTGACATTTCTAATTAAATTTTTTAAATAGGTATTAAATCTATTTTTTATGGTCAATGATTCTTCACACATGTAAAAACAACTATCAAAGGGATAGAAAACATGAATGGGGTTAAAAAATGAAAAATACATACGCTTAATGAACCAGATAAGTACAAAAGGAGAATCATCACTTGAAGGTAAGAAATTAAAAATAAGATTATAAAGAGATTCATACCTCTCTTGAAGCTTTTGACAATTTAAGAAGAGAAAATCTAAATTCAACTTCTATTGATATCAATGAATGAGATATAATGAAGTAAAGACACACATATAATCTAAAATTTGAATAAATGTGAAATACTAGAAAACAAAAATAAAAATAACAATCAATTATTTCAAGTTTATGAATAAAATGTACAAAATTTAAAGATAAAACAAATTGTGAGTGATCCTAAATTTTAATACTTTCGGTCCCTACAAGTAGTAATCCAATATAGGATTATTTAGTGTCAAATCATACTATAAAAAGTTAAACATTAGCAAACAATATCAATTTGTATTCACATTGTAAACAAATTGAAAAAGAAAAAGAAAATAAGATAATAGTAGTTTCCATACTTCAAAATTTTTTATTTGTTTCATGTAATTTAGTTTACAAATATTTAACACATTAATTATTAGTTTTGAGCCAATTTTGGGTACAAATAAAAACTTCAACTATTGTGAGACTTAGAAAACTATGAAAGACATAAAGTACATCTCTCTTCTACTAAAGACAAAACTTAAAGGACGTAATGGATACATGAATAACCAATATATCTCTGAAAAGAATATCATAATATTTTGTTGCTCTCATCCTCCACCATGTCAAAAGGTCAAATCCAAAATTATCATTTTCAAATCATCTTTCGAGTATCGACACTACTCGTTCCTTTGTTCATCTCCTTCTTCTTTTTCTTCATTTTCATTCTAAATTGACTATCCAATCCTCCTCCTCCTCATCATTATTTTCATTATTTGCTAGATTAGAGACAATGTTCGAATTCATAATACTATTTTAAATAACAATAAGATGTTTCATTGCATATTTAATAAACACTCTATCTATTCATTTTGAGCTAATAACATAATTAACCCAACAGACACTTATTAGTAGTGGTTAGTTTGGACTTAGAACAAAGATCATTTCTTAATAATTACGAAATACTTTGAATTAATAACACAATTAATTATCTTAGTTTATTTTTAAATATTTAACACTAAAAAAGTGATTTTTTATGAATAAAATTTGAATACAATAGACTTCACCTAATATTTAGTTATTCACAATAAAACTATTTTTAGATAAAGACATTTGAAGAAAAAAGTATTATTGCAATCTAGTAATTATTTTAAGGTCGAAGGGAATATATTTTAGCAAGATTGGCCAAATGTGAAAGGACAGATTTTTCAGGTACAATGTTTTTGTTGTTTCCTTGGAAAGATTAAAGAGCAGTAGAATTTTGACACGTAGATTACCATAGGTGGATGCTCTCATTCTAGTATTGACTAGGATCAATCGTCGTACTCATATGAAAATGATAAGAAACACAAAATTGCTTAATCAAAACCAGAAAAAAAAACCCAGTTTAAATTAAAATTAAAATCTCGCTAATATTAAAATTGAAACAGAAATTTTTTTCATGAGATGTGATTACCTCGTCAACTTTAGGTTTATTACATCAATAGAAGCTTTGGTGGTAAAAGCTAAGAAAGAAAGAGACATGGATAAAAATTGTAACTGAATTTCATGAAAAAGATATCATAAAAAAATGGGTTTAAGAATGGCAGAGAGCATAGTTGATGATGATGAGACTGACAAGGTTGTTCTGTCCCACAATGTGCGGTGGGGAGAAAAGAGAAGGCAGAGTGAGTGAAATAATGATTAGAATCAATACTTTTCCTTCAAATTTGACATTTTATCTTTCACCCACATATGTAACCAAGATTTTCGTACCATATTTGTTGTGATTTCTGAATTTTTCTGCCATTAACTTTCTTCCTTCTTTTATTTTCCCTTTTCCCAGGTAGTACACCTCAAAAATTTCTTTTTACAGAACCTGTTGACGGTGGTAAATGGCTTCTTAAGTCCAATTCTGATCATTATTTTCTGCGTTTTGGGTCAGTAAATTAATAAAAGATTAGTTTTTCATAAATTGAGTTATGGTATGGAATTCTTTTCTAAATATAAAAATTTAAAAAAAAAAAAATTGTTGAGTTAAAATATTTAATATTGTACTATTTAGAAAATTGATTATGGTAAAATATAGTTTATTTTCGAGTCGAGATAACTTATTAAGATTTGGGCCGATCATAAGGTAGATAGAAGGTCGACCCTAAAATGGATAGAAGGCCAACTTAAGATAAAAAGAAGACTGACTTTAAGGTATATAAGGCCGACTTAAGGTAAGTAGAAGGTTGATTTTAAAAAAATATATAAACCAATAGAAATTAGTAGCAGATCTTTGAAATGACAATCCTCCCAATTTTTTTATATCTATATAACTTTTATGTTATTTTAAATAATTTTTTTAAAAATTTAATTTTTTTAATATATTTTGATAATTTTTTATATATTCCTATCTATATAAAGGAAAAGTTATTTTTTTATTGTCCATATTTATTTTTTCATTTTACTTTTTAAATATATATATTTTAAAATAAAAATAATTATTTTATTAGTATTATCTTTTAAGTAATTATTTATTTAATTTAATCATTATTTATTTATTTTATTTTTAAATTTAATCATTATGAATGAAAAATAATTATAGTAAATTATAAAATTATTTATATTTAATTTTATAATTATAATAACAACAAGAATTATAATTTTATTTTTTTATCACAAAAAAGAGTAAATGTAATGTTTTTACTAGTTTGTGTAAATATTTTGGAATTACTCTTTTGGTCCATATCTTCGCTCAAAAATATCAAATTGGTCTTTCAGTCATTTTTAGTCTCAATTTGATCCCGATTTTTGTAAAAATAATGCAATTTAGTAATTTTTCGTTAAATTTTTTGAATCAGATCAAGGTTTTTTCATCAAAAATTGAAGTTTTGAATAAGGATGGTTTGATTTATTGGTGTAATTGACATAATCCTAATGTCAATTTTGAGGAAAAATCATTGCTCTGCGCTTCAAGAAATTTAATGAAAGAACTAAATTACATCAATTTTTAAAACACCGAGACCAAATTAAGACTAAAAAAATTAAAGAACCAACTTGACATTTTTAGATGAAAAAAAGAATAAAAAGATTAATTCAACCAAAATTTTGACACCCCAATTTGGGTAAAAATCCGCTACCGACAGAAATCCACTTATTCCTGAGTTTTAAAGGGAGGTGGGAATCAGTGATTTAAATGACCTCTTTCCTGCTTATAAATATGAAGGTCCATACCAAAGGGGGGATTAACTGATTTTGGACTAATGTTCCACTTAGTTGTTACAATCAAAATTTATTTTATGCTCCTCGAGTTGATGAGCTCCCTAGTTGACGAGTTGTTTTAGTTGCAGAAACAAATATCAATATTAATCTATTCATAATTAAAAACAAAAAATAAAGAAAAGTTAGAAATTAATACAATAATTAAAATTAGTTAAATATTAATGATATTTAACTTTTTTTATTAAATAATGGAATTAATTTTATGCTTAAAGATAAATGAAAAAGTTATTTAATAACAAAGTTAATTTTATTTGTATTGGAGTCATACAAAAATGTTTCATAGACTTATAACAATGGTTCTAGAATCAAAATATATGAATGCCATTTGAAAGTCCAAAATAAAAATAATCTTTGAAATATACCTAATCTTACACTAACTCCTTGTCATATGTGTAGATTCCCAGTCTGTAACGCCTTATTTAATTTAAAGCGCAAAATTAAAGGAAACGTCACACAGAGATAACAATGTAGCGTAGTCTTAGGGTCCTTAATACAATCCCTACAAACCGGGCACACCACGATGCTAAGGGAACACCAAATAAAGTCTACAAAAGAGAAATGGGTAGCAAGGCGTAAACAATACATGGACCATAGCCCTAACGAAAATCATGAAGGAAAGAAATATAAAATCCAACCCCGATGGCTAAGCAGCGGAATCACCATTTCCTTGTTGACCGCGGGAACCTCGCCCATCTGCTCCCATCAATTAGATTGATGATCATCGCAAGAAAGAACAACCACATACAATACAACCATACAACAAAACGGGTAAGCTAGAGCCAACAATATTTTCATCATACAGTCAAATATACTTTCACCATCCAATGTCCATACCACAACCAAGCATGTTATGACTCTTCAATCAATACACTACGACTCGACTCGACTCATCCGGATACGTATAACTTGGTCGGATTCAGCGGATGCTTGCACTTGTGGTGGATACCTCTGCTCACCCCCGAGCTATGTGTTACAAATGTTATAATGAATCAAATTTCCCTCACCACAAGGTTATCCCTTAATAAATTTCAGGCCTCCTACTACTCTCACCACAGAGGTTAGTCCGCTCTAAGTGAGACTAACTGATCCCTTAGAGTGTCAGGATGCAATCCTTACCTTGAATCCTTATCCAGTTATACAGATGAGGCACCACCATGGACACCCACTAATAGGAGCCATGGAATTACGTCCTGACCACTAAAGCGCGACCCTGAAAGTCTCACCTAGAGACCCCAAGGAATTATGCACTGACACAGATCAACCACATTCACATAACCAACATAATAATTACCACGCATAGATATACATCACTCGTACCAACCTTTGAAGCCAACGCCTTTCATGATCCAGACCCAACTCATTCCAACACATCATAGTTTATCCATGTAAGTAAGATCCAACTCATCATGTTATCATGCCACTTTAATAATCCCCATCTCATTTAATTCACATGCCAATTCTCATACCAAACCCAACATCTACAATTCATGAATCATGCCAAACTTACTTAATGCTCCAGTGTATATATATACATATTTCTCATCATAACGTTCATACTCAAACCAATATCAATCATTCAAGAACAAAAAAGCATCCAAACAACACCTGGTCTCGCCTAGCCCCTCGCTCAGGCTGAAGAGTCTTGCTTAGGCGAGGGCTCGAAAGAGCATCCAGAAACCAATGCGGGATCTCGCTTAGGCGAGACCTCTCTCGCCCGGGCGAGATGTTTGCTCGCTCAAAATTTTGAGCGGGTCGCTTGGGCGACCCTTCGCGCAAACTGGTTTGGGCAAATCCCTGTTTGTCTCACCTAGGCGAGACTGGCTCGCTTGGGCGAGATTAACAGGTCTCGCCACTGTTTCACCTGTAGCAGCCATGTTTTTCAAACCAACCAAACACACAAAGTATTCTCACGCATCAAATCGAAGGATTAAACCATACAATCAGTAACCAACCCAAGAACAAGCCAAAACAACACCAAAACTGGAACCCTAACTTCCCGTACCTGGAAAAAGACTAACAAAACTTCGACGTAGAACCTCGGAGCACAGCAGCTCGAGTGATGGACTTGAAGAACTGGCGAAACAACGGAACAGTGGAAGAAAACGAGATTAGTTCGAACCTAAACGGTGAAATGCGAAGAACAACTCAAGAAGTAGATACAGTAGGGTCAGAATCACTTACATGGAGTAGGAATCACTACTTGAGCTTTTAGGCGGACTGGTTCGAGGTGGGAGACAAACCCTAGCAGAGCTCTAGCGGTACAGTGGAGAGGAAACGACTGAAGGTTCTGTGAATGCAAGGAAAAGTGGGGCGTAAGGGTAACTGAAACAGGTTTTATCAGTTGGGCCAACTCTAGGCCCAAGCGCAAGGGGCAGCCCTTTACTCTAGGACAGGAAAATAGTAAGCCAAAATTAATGGGCCTTACACAGTCAATGTTTTACTACCAATACTTAGCATGTAGTTCTTCATCGAGGGTCAATTATACTCGCATGTATTGGAATTCAACTTCCGATAGTCCAATTTTAGGTAGCTTTTTTCCATTTTTTTTTAATTTTAAGAAACCGAAGTATTTAAAAGGAATTATTTTTTTAATAAATTTTTGAACTATGTATTTGTTTATTTAGTAATAATGATTGATTATAAATTTAAAATTTTGATAATGTGATGTAAATTTAAACTCGAAAATATATTTAATTTAATATTTAAAAATAAGTTAGGAGTATAAAATTAGAAGAATAAAAATAATAAATAAGATAATTTGAATATATTGTAATTATGATAATAGAAAAGTTATGATAATAATATGTTGTAATTATTGTTGGTTTTTGTAAAATTAAATTTGAGAAATGTATATTTTTTAGTTAAATTAATTTATTTAATAAAAATTTTGGTGTAACATGTTAGAAAAATAAAATTAAATAATAAGATGATTATGTGGGAAATTATTTGAAAAGAAGTTTAATGTAAATTTAAAAATTAGGAATATGATTTTATGTAGTTCTAATTTTTCATTTAAATAAGTTAGTAGTAGATGTTTAGTAAAAATAAGAATGAAGAATAGGATGATTTAAGGGAATTATTTAAAAATAATGAATTATTTGGGAAATATTATTATTTATTTGTATGATTAATTGTAATTTTTATACAAATATGTTAAATCTTGAAAAATATCTTCTTATATTTAAATATTTAAATACAATAAAAATGATCATTTTTTTTTTCAAAAATCTAATTTACAAAAATTACCTTATGAAAAGAATTTCAACTTATAACCTATAGTAAATTAAGATACCAAATATAACCTTTTTGTATTTACTAAATCAAAACAGTCAATTTATCTCCGTAATGATTACGTCCGAAAAATATAAGAAACTCAAAATTACACATTTTTACTAAAGTATAAGCATTTCCTTTATCTTTCTCTTAGCACTCAAAGCACAACTAAAATAGAAGAGAAAGGCAAACACACCAAATAAGAATCACATTCAATCCAAAAACTTTTTGAAATTAACATTCTATGTATACTCTATTGTTAAAATTACCTCCATCACCTTTGCACGAATAGAATTATGTCCATCCAAAACAAAAAAAGAGGGAAAAGTATCAATAATATATTGTTCTTTGTTACCTCTAAAAAAATACATGCATATGCTGCATACCCAGGACGACTTTTTGCAACACCATCTATATTTACTTTGATCCATTTAGTCATAGTAGGCTGTCGAAGAACTTAAATATTGGAAGAAGATTTATCAGACCGATTATCAACACCCACAGATTTCAACATCATAAAATCTGCCATATTGTTAAGCATAGATTTTTATATAAATTTTGCAACAAAGTGAACATAATTCTTTACCATTAGAATAACAAAGTCAATCTGTAAAGGTTTCTCAAAAGCTTGATTAGTAATTTGTCCCTATATTTAGTCATATGGTTCACTTTGATTCCTATATTTTTTTTATTCAATTGAGTTTTTATATGTTTTAAATAGAGTAAATTTGCTCATTTGTTAGATTGGCACTATCACCATCTAAAAGGTGTTACATGTCAAGATCTCAGTAAACTTTTACCTTAAGGCTTCTCTTTTTTGACGTGTGGCACCTTCCAAATTTTGATATGTGACAACTTACAAATATTTAACACCTTTTAGATTTTGACATGTGATACTTTCCAAATGTCATCAATATCAATTTAACATAAGAGACCAAATTGACTCTATTTAAAAAATATTAGATTTCAATAGAATAAAAAGAATATATAGAGACAAAAATAAATTATAAATCTAAATATAAGGACCAAATTATAAATGATGACGTTTTTGAAAATTTTCATAATTACAAATGTGACATATCACCCAAATAGAAAAAAAATATCGAAACATAACTTTGAATAAAATGCACTAGCATCATTAACTATTTTATATGATTATCACATAAAATACGTTTAGAACATAAAAACTTTGATATACCTTTTTTTTTTTTTTATTTTTTTT